>Ga0172379_10002754_pt1 | contig 30087 bp, 21 predicted proteins | sample GrowelOW334metaG_FD_119756 | JGI IMG/M metagenome (GOLD analysis project Ga0172379, IMG submission 119756) | Groundwater microbial communities from an aquifer near a municipal landfill in Southern Ontario, Canada - Groundwater well OW334 metaG | ecosystem: Environmental > Aquatic > Deep...
GCTCTTGGACTTTCAGTTCTCGCAGCAGGTGCTTTCGTATTTGGTCCAGACCTTTACACGTATATCAAAACTACAGTCGGGTTCTAACCCTAACCCCCGGTTTATCCGGGATCAATTTTAAAAGAAAGAGGAAAAATAAAAATGGCAAAGCAAGATATGTCCTTCCCGCGTTATATAGACAGACCCGGGCTTATATTAATGTTTGAAGCCGATGAAGTTATTTATTCAGTATCGGTATCAGCAATGTTCGCAGTTTTTGTGATGTTTGCCACAGCAAATAATTTCTATGCGATTTTACTTTTCCTCTTTCTTTTGCCATTGGTGAAATCAGTAGTTTCAGAAATAAAAAAAGGATCAGCACTTCCAGGTGCATTGCAATATATCCAGTATGCAGCAGGTTACTTTCCTAATTTTCCAATGAAAAAAGAAAAACTTTTCATTCGTTGGCCAGAGTTAAAACGAATGGATCATCTTGACTTTATTGCGTTTGGATTTGAAGATGAATTTTATAGCTAAGAGAGGAGACACAAATGTTTGATAATTTAAAAGCCAGATTTGGATTTAGCGATCAACACGATGGCGCACGTTTAGATATTGAAGAACGAGGCAAGCAACAAATGTCATTTATGAAATTTGTTATTGCAGTTTTAATTGTTGCAATAGGCTTAATGGGATTGGCAATGAGCAACCTTTCCTCTGATCGTACTGTCACTGTAGAAATTCCATCTACGATCTATGAAGAACCTATGATTAAAGTAGGAAATGGATGGTCTAATGATTTTTATATGAAAGTTTGGGCTGATTGGTTTATCAACACGACGGCAAATTTTACCCCTGGCGATGTTAAGGAAAAATTTGGAGAAGCTATTCGTTTTTTTAAGCAAGACAAAGTAGCTGATTATGTTGGTCAATTTGGGGCACTCTCCAATTTAGTTATACGGAATCAACTTCGTCAAACCTTTACAATTAAGGGGCCTCCAAAAGTAACTTACTACGACGATACCGACTTTCAGGAGCCGACATCAGACGAACAACATATCCGAAGTGCAGTATTCGAATATTCAGGAGTAGTAACTCAATCGCTAACCAATTCTGCTATCCCGGATCATGAGTGTAAATATACCATTTCTATTAAATTTGTAGGAGGACATCTCTATGGCAATTCATACGACACGGACTGTTTTAAATAAAACGGTCCTATTATCTTTGCTGCTATCAGCATCTCTATTTGGAAAAGACGTTCCTATTGTGGAAAGTCTTGCACTGAGTGTATCAACAAATGACAAATCTGTCATCGAATTTCCTTTCAAAATCACTTCAATGAGTGCTGAAGATTTTGTAGCCGATAAAAGTGGATCTCAAAATTCATACGGAGCACCGGAGATAAAAAAAGGTGACAACGTTTTGGAAATCACTGGTGGTTCTGCTGGAAGCGTAAAGACGATTGTGTGGGGGTATGATCATCCGATATTCCTTGATATTAAAGTTGAACAAGGAGGGGATAAATATTACAAATTTACTGACCCTATTGGTAGAAACAGTGATGTCCAAAATTTTGAAACCAATACCCATGAAGATGTCGTTGTAGATCTAACTGTTGCGGCATTCAATGAAAAAATTCCAAAAGGCTACCAAAGCCGAACAAAAAATATTAAGGGCGGAAGCGGGAATGTTTCTTGGACTATGCAGATGGAATATATGGGCGATCGGTATTCTGTTCAATCTTGGAAAGTAACCAATAATGGAAAAGAAGAGATCGAATTATATGAAGAAATGTTTGCTTCCGAAAAAAATAAAATCTACGGCATCTCCATCGAAGCACCAAGATTGAAACCAAATGAAGCAACGCGAGTGTTTATCGTAAAAAAAGCCGTATAGGAAATATCAATGCACCACCTCCCCTTCTTAAAATTCTTTTTAACCTTGTTCTTTATGATGTCGTCATTCCTCGTGGCGGCAGATCCACTAAGTTATGCTGATGATGCGTCCGCCACCCCATTGTTGGATTATTTTCCAATCATAGTCTTTTCTGAAACGGGTGGAGCTGCAAACATATTCCAGTTTATATCTGGTTTTGCACAAGAATTTAGTTCTGGTGATCTTTGGTGGATAGGGGTGCTTGCTATGGGAGTCGCCACAATCGCAGGAACTATAAAAGCATTTCAAAAGCAAAGTGCTGGGGCTGGGGCGAAAGAATTAATTTTTCCTGTTATTATGGCTATTATTTTACTTGCACCTAGTGAAACGGTAAGAATCTTTGACGGGAGAACGAATTCAAGTACCGACGTAAGGATAGTTGAAAACGTACCATGGTTCGTCGCTGCAACAGCAAGTGTGTCGAGCGTTTTTACTGCGCGTCTTATGAACATCGTCGATGATGCTTCTTCTGCAATTAGTTCTACAACTAACTTTAATTACGGTGCACAGGGGTTGGCGGCTCCTGAGAATTTTGCGCTCCGTGCAATTCAAAAAATCAGAATGGATGAAAATATTACAACAGCTATTAATACTGCTGTAAAAGAATGTCTTGTACCAAATGCTGTAGATAGTTCCATGTTTAACTATATTGGAACATATAAAAATGTAGATGGAGATTTTAATTCATTTGAGGCAATGCGTCAAATACCAATTAATGATATTGATATTTTTAATACTGTCATGACCAATGGGCAGATGTGTGGAGATTATATTGCTCAAAATTTTAGCCCAACAGTTGAAAGCGCTTTTGAAACAAAAATTCAAGCAGTGTTGTCAAACTTAAATTTCCTAGAGATTGATAATTTGGCGGCATTATCGGCTCAATACTTCGGAATGAGCAATCACCCAGACGTGAATGATACCTACTCGCAAACTTTGGCAAATTTTAGTGGGTATCTTAAAAATTACAACTTTGAAGGGGCACTCGCTGGTGCTATTGTAAATGCAAGAGCTGAAGCAATTGGAGGTGGAGACAATACAGCGATTATTGCCCAGACAGTTGCAAATGCGTCAATGGGGAATCTCCAGACGTCAGGGATAGGAAGCTGGAGAGCCCTTAGTGAATTAGTACCAACAGCACACAACTATCTTTTAATTATCATTTACGGGGCCTCAGCACTAATGGCATTAGTTGTTTTGGCCAGCGGATACGAAAAAGGGATGATGATCCTAAAAGAGTATTTCTTTGGTCTTATGACGTTTGAATTTATAAAAGTAGCTTTTGCCCTTTCAAACAACGTAATGTTGTTCTATTCGCAAGAAAGAGCACTCGATTTATTGAGTGGTGCTACCAAAAATGAGCTAAATCCAGCATCAATGCCAATGATAGGGCCACACTTAGAATATCTTGCAAATATGGCTGGTATGGCGGGAGCACTTGGTCTTGCTGCAATGATTATGATACCTGGCATTGTGTTTGGGGGGAAAGTCGCGAGCGCCATGGGTGTACTTGGAAATGTTGGCGGTATGGTTCAAAACAAGTCACCACAAAGTGCTGTTGAAGATATTGCGAAGGCTAAAGGAATGCAAAAAGCCAACGCAGATGTTGGGATGCGTGCGGAACTTGAAAAAGCTGGAATTCATGTTGGACCTAACAGTGATGTTGGTTCAGTTTATTCAGCTTATATGGCGGACATGGACAGGTCAGCTAAGAATACAGCCGAGTCTTCTATGTATCGTGATTATGACAAGCGATATGGTGCTGTTAAAGCTCAGAGCATACAATCTAGTGCTGGTATGATAGGCGCTGGGCAAGCGGCTGAGGGGTATACATATGATCAAATGAAAAGTGCAGGAGCTGCGGTTGGTGCAACTGGATTTACAGGTCAAATGGCTCAAGGACAAGGGCTTATCGCAGCTGGGGCGGTCGATGGACATGGAAACGTAAAAGAAGACTATAAAATGGGTCAGCTAGGAAATGCTCAACTACAAGCTACTGCAACCCGTGTTGCAGGAAGAGAATTTGCTAAAATGGAGTTTTCCCCAGATAAAGAAGGAATCGAAGCGGCAGAAAAGAAAATAGTGGAGCATGGCACATCTGCACAAGATCATCTTGATCAAGCTAAAGAGCTCAAAGAAAAAGCTAAAAACACAAAAGATCCAAAAAGGAAAAAAGATCTTGAGAATCAAGCTAAAGAACATGAGAAATCAGCCGAAAGTGAACTTGGTTTAGCAGAGAAAGGAATTTCGAATCTTCAAGCTACCCAAAAATCTGGTAGTTTTCATAGTGGCCTAGATGCTATGATGCAGTCAGCAATTATCGCCGGTAAACAACAGGTGGCCCAGGCGAGAGCTATTGCTGGACAATTTGGCTACGATGGTGAGAATGGGATTACTCGGGTACGTAATAAGGACGCAAATGCAGAAAAAGAAGTTTTGCGTGAGGCTGAAGACCACGAGGCTAACGCAAAAAAAGATGAAGCAGACGCAGCCAAATTAAAAGGTACTTCTGCGCCGAGTAAGAAAAATCAGCATGGCAAAGGAGCAAGACAGCAAAAGTCTGCAAAAAATCAATTTCAACAAAAGGCGGCCTCTAAAAATATACCATCAGGAATAAAAGAGGAGCATCCGAAGTTTCAATCAACAGATTTGAGAGCTAAGTTATTAGATTCGCCGCAAACCATTGCTTCTCAAAATAAATTGCTTCAAAAAACAGCAAAAGGGTCGAAAGGCAATATTAATACTAAAAATACAAAACCTCATGCACAAAAACAAAAGGAACATGATGAGGATGGGTCTGTAGCTGAAAAGAGTACAAATAATCTCAATGCTGATGGGTTGCTAAAAAGAGCGGCAGTAGAAAGAAAAGCTGGGGTTGATGCGAGATCAAGACTAGATGCGATTAGACAAGAACCTGAAGTTCGTGCTGCGAGTGTTGATGAAGTTTTAAAAGCTGAAGCTACGAAAGCCGCACAATCACGTATTGGTTCTGCCATGGGGGCTATGCAGGTAATGAATCAAACCCCAGATTTATATGCCAGAACTTCGATGATGGGTGAAATGTCTCAAGCACAATCTTCGCTACAAAAAATAAAAGCATTTGGAAGTATTGACTCGGCAGTTGGAGCGGATGCTCTTAGTGCTCGAAAATCAGCAGAGTCATTTAAGAATGACACAAGAGCATATGCTGATAGCTTTGGAAAAGATGGCAAAGGTGATGATCTCATCAAAGCAATGACAGAGGGTGGAGACGTAGCTGGTAAAAAAATATCAGATGCTATGCGAAGCTTCGGAGTAGTTGCTTACCAAACAGCGCACCAAGGGTATCAAAGTCAAATAGGTAATGCAAAAGGATACGTAGAAGAACGAGCTAAAAATGGCGACAATTATCAAGCAAAACTTGCCGAATCGAGTACAAAAACCCAAGCGGAATCAGGAATGGCGTCTATCAAGGCGATGCAAGATTATAAGGGGCTAAGTCAAGACGCGGCGATTAATTCCCTCGCCCATCAGGCATCGCGACAATCGTATACACAGACTAAATCAATAGCTCAAGATATGTCGATGAAAGATCAAGCGTTTGGGTCCGCTGGATATGAAGACTCCGGCATGACAATGGCTAGAAAACAATCAGATGAAGCAATTGGGGCTACAAGAGGAATTAAGCATGAGCTTAAAAAGAATGGAGATAAAGGTTTTCAAGATGTTGCTCAATCAGGCGTAGAAAGTCAAGTTGAGAGTGGGCTTGGTGCTATTCGTGGGGCGGGTGGAATTCATAGTTTGGCGTGGCAATCAGGGGTAAAAGCGCAAAGTGATTCTAATGCACTGAAATCATCAATAGAACAAGCAGGTGGAGCCGGAGCTTATATAGGACTAAATGAATTTGCAGCTAGAAAAGGTATATCGGGAATGCAATCTGACAGAGATGGGTTTAACGATGAATACAATTCTAAAGCAAAAGGAAATATTTTTGACAAAGACTACAAGCCTGCTGGTTATCTAGGAAGTACAGGCTTTGAGGGTTTTAGGTTGGCTGGAGCTGCTGGAGCTGCAAAAGGTTATGCTGAGCAAAAAGGATCAGCCAATGCTATAGGCAATACAGGGACAGATGTCTTTCAAGCTAACGCACAAACTGAAACCGAAAATTCAGCAATCTCAACAAAACGTAAAATTGAGGGGGCTGGTGGAGCGCAAAATTATATTATAGCTTCTTCCACTGCCGCCGCTGGTCAGGGTGCTTCAGTGGCAAGTGATTTGGCGGGCGCTGGAAGTCAAATGAATATGATTCAAAATGCTGCATATTCTTCATTTCAAAAAGGGCAACAAGCAACAAAAGAACGTGAACAAGATACGGCAAGTCTCTTAGCAAAAACAAGTTCAAAAACTGGGCTTATGGAAACAACCGAACTCGGTTCAATGGCAATTGAAAACGATGCTGTTGAAAAAACAGTGCAAAAAAAGAAAAAAGCTAACGATAGAGGCTTGCAGGCTGGAAAAATAGAAGCGGCTCTTGATTCTAATTTGATAGACAGAAAAGCATCACTTGAAGCAATAGGAATAGATGAGAGTGCGCTTAAAAATGGTGGAAAAGGAATGACTGCCGAGCAATATAAAAAAATAAAACTAAATAGTGAAAAGAAAATTGATAGAACTGAAGTAAATGTTGTTGGAACGGATGGAGACATGGCTTCTACAACAGTAAGAAGTATGGCTCAAGAAAATGCCGATGGATCATTAAATTGGAAATCTCAAGTTGAAAATCAATCTTCTCTTGAAAATAGAGAACGAGGTAAGAAAATTAACCTTCATGCACAAGATGGATTAGAAGCAGCAGGAAAAGAGGGAGGGTTTGCTGTTTTGGGAGAGGGTGCGATGTATCTTGCCGAAGGTGCAGTTGCAACGGTAGCTGCGATAGCTAGTGCGACTGGATATGATAGTTTTGTTAAAAACTACTCCTCTCCAGGAGCTACTGCTGCCATGAAAAATGGCAAAACCGCCAAGATGGATACAGACAGTCATTGGTATGAAGTGGACGAGAAAGGTGATTTTGTACCAAATAAAGATGGAGGGAAAACAAAAGTAGATGGAGATTTAAAACCCACAGGCAAAAAAGTGTGGGATAAAATGTTCGGTAGTGATCACTCAGCTGATAACAAAGGGGTTGGGGACACTGTGGCGAAACCGATGAATAACACCGGCGATATAAGCAACGGTGGCAATAATGATAAAGCCGATAGCGGCGTACATAATAAATCCAAGCATGAAACATCTCCTTCAGGTGAAAGCTCGACAGGTTCAAACCCATCTAATACTCATAATTCTACCACATATCCAAATACACCGCAAGGGAATTTAGCAAAAGCGCAACAAAACCTGCATGATATAAAAGCTATGGCACCCGCAGAGTTTGCCAAGGGCAATATGGCGATGATGCTAGGTGAACAAAAAGCTGTTGTATCAGCCGCCCACGAAGCTGGAAAAATTCCAGATAGTGAATTTAACTCAAAAATGGTTGCTCTCACTCAAGTTGAATCAAAAATTGCAAGTGGTGGACAAATCACCCCAAGCGAGCTCAAAAATGCAGGCATTGGAAATGCAGATTTAGCTAAGTCTGGATTTGTTACCGAAACCAAAACAACTCCATCCGGAAAAACATTCCAATCGGTTGATATGGAGGCATCAGGTGAACATCAAAAAGTTACAGCAACCAACAATGCGCAAAGAGGTGTAACTACAGCAAGAGACGGTGTGGCAAGTGGCAAGCCATCCGCACAAGCCCCAAATAAGTCTCATACAAGCCCTCTTGATGCAAAACGTCAAGGATTAATAGACGGACAAAAAGGAAATTCACCTGCCCTTACAAAGGCTGAATATAAAGAGCAATTAGCAGCAGTAGATGGAGAAATAGCTCAAGAAAAGACCAATAATACCAAATCCGCCAGAAGAGAAAGCGGTTCAATGTTTGGGGACATGATGGAAAACATCAAAAATTCCAAAGTTGGAAAAGGTGTTGTCGAACATATGGATGATGTTCAAGAAGCTGTGAGCAAAACTCATGGAAGTGGTGGTAAAAAAGCCATGGTTGGGGCCGCAGCACTTTTTGGGGCGTCAATGCTTTTGCCATCTGTTTCTGATGCAGCGCCGATTGTCAGCAAAGGGATCTTGCCTCAAGCCACAACACAAACATCATCTCATGAAACTACCAAGGTTGCTTCAGCAAAACAACCTAACCCGGTAAAAAGTGAATTACAAAGCGTTCTCGAAGAAACTTCAAATATGACAAGCAACACTTCATTGGGATTAGTGGCAGCATCCATTGCAGCTCCATTGGAAAACAATATAGGTAAGGTTGCTAAGGTAGCATCAAAAGTTGCTGCTCCGGTTGCCGCTGCCGCAACAGTAATTGATACTGCTGTTGATACAAATAAAAGACTTGAAAAAGGAGATAATACTGGTGCGGCACTAGAAGTTGCTCAAGGTGGATTATCTGTAGCTGGCGGATATGCAGGAATGACCGCAGGTGCATCTGGCGGTGCAGTAGTAGGAGCGGCTATTGGTTCTGTGATCCCAATTGCTGGGACTGCTGCTGGAGCTGTTGTTGGTGGCGCTATAGGAGGCTTGGTTGGTGGACTAGCAGGAATGATGACAGGAGAAGCCATTGGACAAGTTGCTCTTGATGCGCACGACAAAGGGCTATCGTTGTCTGTAACTTCCAATAAGCAAACTTCATCTGCCCAAGAAAAACCACAAAACGATACAAGTACCACTCCGTCTGGGCGCTCAATCCCATCTGGACATAGCAATACAGCTAATAATACTCATCATAATGATGTAGAACAAATACGACCGCTTAATGAATCTGCAATCGCAAAACAACAATACCAAGATCACGCAAACCGTGCATCTTATGTTGCTGAAACTTTACAAACTGGAGCGTATCAGCATATACAAGCGGCAGTTAAAGAGAACCCGGTCAATCCTGCAATGGTCGCCACATCAAACCAAAGAATGGGGCAGGAAGTGTTTGCCGCAATGGCTGCATCACATAATCAAAGCACGCAAGGCAGCTCAAATGCAGCCGGGGCACAAATGACATCAATTGATATTCAGCAAGCACATCAAACGCGTCAACTTGCACAAGTTCAGGCTGATTACATTCGTGAAGTTAGCAGGGGCATGGATGAGATGGTTCAATCTCTTGGCAGTCTTGGTGAACATTTTGAAAACTTCTTTAACAAAGCCGATGGAAAAGTAAATGAAAAAGCTTAACAATGGAGCGGATTGTCCGCTCTAAATATAAGCATTTTCAGCCAATTATTTCTTCATAAAATCCTTCTTGAAAATTTTTCCGTAAAAAAACATATTATAGGTAGACAAAACTATAACAGGCAGGATAAGTGATGCAGAGCCCGCACAACAGCATAGACCCAGATGCGCATATAATTGACAATGATAACCCATTTTTAGAGCCAGAGCCAGTAAAGCAATTAGTACAGCCTGACTCTGATATTACCTCGCACTCTAGTGACGTGGAATATGATTCGGCGCGAGGGCAAAATAATGAGCCTTTACGAAATGAAGAGGCGGTATATGATTATGCCACACCAAGCGATATAAGCGCAGAGAGAAATTCAAGTATCAAAAAAGTAGTTGTGATAGTATTTATTGTTGCAATGATTATATTGATTTTGAATAGTTTTATGAAAGCAACAAATGATATTGAGAAAGAAGAAATTCGTAAAGTTTCTGAAGAAGCGAAACTCCCACAAGATCTTAATATGACCACCGATAGCGTATTGTGGCAAACAGCCAAAGACGCAGAAATCGAAAAGTTACAAAAACAATTAAATCTCCTAGCTACCGGAAGTCTGGTAAAAAATTATTCAGATATGAATGGAACACAAAAACAAAATCCATTTCAGCAAACACAACAGCAGCAGTTTGGTAGCCCGCAGGCATATAGTCAGTCAGCATCAAAACAACCTTCTATGGATGAAATAGCGGCGCTCATTAAAAAAGAGATCCGTTCCAATAATAATGGTCAAGGTGGACTCCGCCCTCTTCCTCCATTACCCACCAATGCGTCAATGCCTAAAAACATCAAAAAAATTGCCAGTAATGATGGCAACGCTAACTCACTATCTGTAGATGATTTTTTAACTGTTCCTCAAGGGTCTATAACAAAAGCCCCAGCAACAGTGGCGTCAGCACAAAATAATGGTGTACAGATGTTGCCACCAGCTCTTAACCAAGGCACGCTACCACCCACTGCTTCAACTACTGTTCAAATTCCGTCATTATCTAATAGTGGTGGATACATTTCACCGAGATCAACAGTTAAAATTGTTGATTCGGCTGATCTTAAAACATCATATGGAGGGAGTATGGCAAAAGCCGCAGCTGACAAAAATAGTAAGAAACCATATTATCTTTTACCTGGTCTTTCTAAAGCTACGCTGCATACAGGTTTCAGAGCCCCTACCCTTACCGTTGGCGCACAAAACACTCAGCCTGTTTACATGAGTGTTGATTCACAAGTCGCGGCACCGAACGATACAAATATTGACATTCAAGATTGTACGGTTATGGGAACGAGCCGTGGTAATCTAAGTACAGGTCGGGCAGAAATACGTCTCGATGAGCTTAATTGCGTTCTAACCTATAAAAATGGAAAACAAGCTCGAATAAGTGAGAAAATTAATGGATGGGTATATGGCGAAGATGGAATGTTCGGTCTAAAAGGTCGGTTAGTCTCCAGTGAGGGACGTATTTTAAAATCAGCAATCCCAATTTCAATGATTCAAGCTCTGATTGGTGCATTGTCGCAAGCAGGAAGTACGGCTTCAACAGTTGTTTCTGGGGGTGCATTAGGTGCTGTTAGCAGTACAACCACCGCCGGAGGAGTTGATGGGTTAAGAGATGGAGCACTACAGGGAGCATCTTCTGGTATGAATAAATCTCTCTCAAAAATTGTTGATTATTACATTGGCATGCTTAAAGAACTGAACCCATCAATTGAGGTTCTTGGTGGAAGAAATGATTTAAGTATTCTTTTTAAGGGTGGGGCAGAAATGAAAGAACAAGACTTTGAACCACTTAATTTAAGTAAATTGCAAGGGGTATCAAAATGAACAAAAAGATCATAGTTGTATTGAGTCTCATGGTGCTTCTGTTTTCAGGGTGTGCATCAATGTGGGAAGCTGTATCAATCGGAAAATTAGAAAGTAAGGCCGAAGAGGAAGGTATGGACTATCAAGATACCGGTGTTGTTGCAGATCCATATTTTTTGTACGTCAATCGTAAAAATATTGATCCTACAAAAATATATCCTAATGCTGATTGTCGTGAAGGCAGAAAAGAAAAACTATTAATAGGTGATGGAGGCGATCGATGAGAAAAACTATAAGCATAATTAATGTAGCTGCAATCGCTTTAATCTTTGCGGGATGTGCAACAAAACAGCCAAGCTGTTCAATACCAGGAGGTTCATGCGAACCCGCCCGTAGTCATGTAAAGGAAGATATTGATCAAGGGGATGATAATCTCAAAATCCCTGCATTTCCATATAGTCCTATGATTGGCACACGAAATAATGATGCAAAAACAGTCGTATATACGGGTGTTGTATTGAAAGTTTATCTTGCAACCTATAAGGATTCAAAAAAGACACTTGTCGCTGCTCACGATCGATATGTATGGGCCAAAGAACCAGATTTTATAATTGGAGCCGAAAAGCCTGATATGCGCAAAAGGACTGGGCTGATGACGCCAGCAGGGAAAGTACCATTTGCATTTGGTGGGGGGGAAATCGACACAACCAGCATTCAAAACAATGAAAAGATCAAACAGTATGTTGACGCGGTAACAGAATCAGACAAAAGAGACACTGCCGCCTTTGAGAATCTTCAATCCGCCGACGATCGTTTTGATAAAGCGATAAAAAATTATGTAGAAAAAACAAAGGGGAACTAAGATGGAAGTATCAAATAAAATAGTTATAAAAAGCATCATTGTTATGATGTGTTCAACGTCATTGTTCGCAGGTGGCGACAATAAAGTAAGCATGACAGATATGAAAGAGGCTCTATATAATCTTGTTATCACGGCGGATAAAACAGATAAATCTATAGCAGTATTGGATGATCGGATAAGCAAGATCGAGCCAGTTATCCCATCTGTTGAGCGTAATAGTAAAAATGTCGCGTCACTAATTAACCGCTTGAACGAACTTGGCGTTCCTACTTCTACAGATCAAAGTCAAGATATATCAGATGAAATCAGCCGTTTTGTAAAACAAAATCGTCAATTTCTTCCACAGGGTATGCAGGGAGTCCGTTAATGTTTAAAGCCACCGCAAAAAAGCTCATTGATGCAGCAATAAAGGTTACAAAAAAAGTAACTAAGATTGATGAAAAGGTTAACACAGAAACTGGTCTTACAAACAAACGTCTTGATGCTATTTTTAGCACGAGAGGTTTGTCTGATATGTTGCTATACCGACGATTTGATCGCATCAGTATTGATGATGATATGGGCATTTATGAGATGGCAGACGGTCGGCGCGGGTTTATTATTCAAATTACGCCACCTCAGTATCTTGGGAATAACACACAAAAGTTATTTCGTCATGCAATTGCCTCTTTGGCAAAAGAAGGTAATACCGTGCATATTTCAACATATGCCTCAAAAAATCTTGATTACGAGATTAATCGTTGGAAAGATATTCATCATGGAAACGCTAAAGTCGATCACCCATCAGTATTAAAGGATTGGGCGGAGACAAGAGCAAATGCTTATAAAAAATGGACAAAAAAAAGCATGATGCGCTTTACTGATGTTCGTTTACGAAACTTTATTACTACAGTTTCTGTTCTATTGCCTTATGGGGTGAGCGATGACGAAGTGATTGATTATTACCGAAAAGCAATGGCTGGTTTTACCAACTTTTCTCCTACCTGCTTTTATCCAGAAGACTTGATGCGTATGTACAATGAGATGTTCCGGCCAAATGACGAGTCGTGGGAGGCAATTTATGACCCAAATATGCCTCTAAATCATCAGATTGGACTTAATACTAAAATAAACGTAACACCAAAAGACCGTGAGCGTGGAACAATTACCATTGATTCAACAATGAAAATGAAAACACTTACAACAGCCCGAATGCCAAAACATATATCGCTCTCACAATATCAACAACTATTTTATGATATTTATGGCGATGATATTGCTATCCCCCTTCCCTCATCATATCTTGTTTCCATGACTATAGCCGCGATAGATCTTGAAAAAATAGCTGATAACGCTGTTGATAAAGCAGTTGGGGATCAAGACACACTTCGTCGTTTAGGGATTAAAGATGTTAGTAAAAATCCTCATTTTGGTGATAGATATACTGAGTGTGTTGAAACTGTTTCTGCTATCAAAGAAAAAGGTGAACGACTTTATAAAACGATGTATCAGATATTTATTTTCGAAGAAGATGAAGCGAAGCTTGACCGTCACAGTAAGGCATTGATTGAAAGATTTAAGCTTTCAGAAAATGGGGGGTGGACGCTAGAGGCGGAGAAACACCCTGTGGTCGCGATCAATACGCTTCTTTATTCATTACCACTTATGTATCTTGATTTCATGCGCGAACATCACCTTAAGCACCGTTTCTTTCAGCGGTGGACATCTAATAATGCAGCTACAGCACCTATTGTTGCTGACTCAAAAGGAATAGGCGACTTTACTAATTTAGCAATTGGGAGAACTGGGCAGGCTATTAGAATAGATTGGAGAGCAGAATCTAATCAAAATATTATCATTATCGGCCCAATGGGGACGGGAAAATCATTTCTTCTCAATGAGTTATTGATGTCTTCGGTAAGCCAAGGAATTCGTGTTCGTGCATTTGATCTAGGGGGAAGCTCAAAATCAACATGTCAGAATGTTGGAGGAAAGCATATTGAATTTGATATAGATCAAGATATTTGCATGAATTTTTTTACGAATATTATTGAAATCGACGATCAAGACTACTTTGATGAAGAAAAAAATTGCGTAGTCAAAGGTAGTATTGTGCATCCAGAAGAATACTCAACAATTATTCCAATGATTGGCTTGATGTGTAAGCAAGATTTAAAATCAAGTTTCCAAGAATATGCGGATGATAATGCGCTTCGTCAAGATCTTTCAACATACATACAACGAGCTGTAGAACTTGCCCATAGGGCACGAGGAAAAGAAGCCGGAATGCGAGAGGTTGTTGAGGTCTTAAAAGAGATTAGACAGCAAAATATGACCGGTGGGTTAAGTACAAAGAACGTGGATATATTGATTTCTGGTTTGTATAACTACGGTAATCAAAATGGTATGTATTATAGATATTTCAATGGTGCCAATAATATTGATATTTCAGAATATGATTTAGCGGTATTTGAATTTGAGAAGTTGAAAAACATGGGTGACTTACTGTATGTAGCACAAGCCGGTATTATGCAAAAAATAGCCGTTGAATTTTTTTACAATAGAGACATTCCAAAAATGTTTAGTATTGATGAGGCAAAAATTATGGCTTTAGATAACGTCGTAATGATAAGCTACTTAGAAGATTTCGCACTTCGTTTACGCAAATACGGAGCAATTTTTTCTCAAGCTACGCAGGCGTCAAGCCACTATCAGAATTCTCATCCAAAAGCGAGAGAAATGTATTCTCTTGCTGCATGGAAGGTTTTTCTTCCGAGAGACGAAACAGCGATTGCGACAGATATCGCAAGTGGTGCCATTGTTATTGGTCCATTTCAACGACGAATTATGGAATCGCTCAAGTTTAATCCGCCGGATTATTCAGAGTTTTATCTTATGGGAACAAAAATGTCAGTGGTGTGCCGATTAAAGGTTGACCCTCTGAGTTATTGGCTCTACACAACAAGTCCTTCAGACAATCGAAAAATTACTCAGACATCAACACAGACAGGACTTGATCGTATTGGATCAATCTACTATCTTGCGAAGACGATGGATGGGGTATCGCATGAAGAAGCTTTGGATTATGCAATGAAGCGATCTAATAAGACGTCCCAAAATAGTTTAGAACCGCTTGAATCAGGAGCGGCCTAATGTTGTTTGAAGCAGTATCCATCTTTGGTTTTGGATGGCTGTCTAAAATCTTAATTGAGGATGCTTTTTTTGAGAGTAAAAGCCCCAGAAAAAGAGATTTAAAAACTACTCAGAAAAAGATTCGTGCGGCTCATCGCATTCTAACGGATGAAGAACAATGGAATCATTTTGTAGCAGTAAAGCGACAACATAGAAAAAGTCTTGGTACGGCAGATGAAAAAATACATGAATTGGCGTTAATAGCCGCAGAAAAAGCTCTACAAAATCCAATTAAAGGATTTTATACCGGAGACGCTGTTGAGCTAGGATTGGAAGTTGGAAAAGCATCTCGTTTTCCATTGTTTTTGAATTGGTCGAACCTAAATAACCATTACATATTTTATGGGACTACTCGATTTGGTAAAACCCGCGCATTGGCAAATCATTTACGGCAATTTATTGAAAAAGGTTATGACGTTTTTCTTATTGACCCAAAAGGTGGAGAAAAGCATGAGCTTCTTGGATGGGCGTCTGAGTTTGCACATGAATTTGGAAGAATGGATGATTTGATGTTTTTCAATCCCGTATATCCATCATTAACGGATTATTTTAACCCACTTTTTGGAAAAGAAAATAATGAAATAGCTTCTGAACTCAAGCTGTATGCACAGGGCGATCCAAAAAATAAAGATGATTTCTTTTTAAAAAGAGTACCGCAGGTAATTAACGCAATTGGAACATCATGTGAATATTTAGAACGGGTTTACGACATAGATGGAACGATCATTAAAGCTGAAATAGAAGATGAAATTCGAAAGTATGTTGTGTCTCGTTTAACAAATGGTCACAAAGTCGTATTCGAGAAAGAAACAATGACAATGAAACCGGATGTAGCTTTCCGTTCAACAGAAAGAATTGTTGAGCTTCCACAGCGGACAACTGGAGGGGCATTTAAGCGAAAATTGATGACATTTAAAGATTTTGCATATTATGCAATGTATGACAATTTAGTGTCTCTTAGAAGGTCCGTCGTAAGCACCCCTATTCCACCACTTGAAAATAAGGAGAAAGAAGCAGAACTTCTTAACCTAAGAGACGAAGCACTCTCGTTGATTGATGGAGCAGCTGGAGCGTCAAAAGAATATTATGAAAGTACAACAAGCAGCCTTGTCGAGCTATTAACGAAACTTTCTACAGGCAGTATTGGTCGAATGTTTTGTACAACTCCTATTAACCCTATTTTGTTGCGAATGCAATCCCCGGACAAAGGTGTCATTGCGGTTATTCAACCAAATCCTCTAAAATACCAAACAGTTTCAGAAATGATCATGAAAATCTTTTTAAAGAACTTTGAGACAACATTTGGGAATGTGGCGGCAAGTGGTCGAGGATTATCACGAAAAACTATTATCATAATTGATGAAGCGAGTAAAGCCATGTTCCCTGGTATTGAAGAATTGTTTAATAAGTTAGGTGGGCTTGGTGCTAGTTTTGGATTATACACTCAGTCTCAAGCAGACATGATCATGATGCTCGGAAAAGATACTGCGAGCGTTATTCGAGATAATATTAATACTGTTGCCTATATGAAAACAAATGATCCAAATAGTAAGCGGGAAGCCAATGAAGATTTTGGTCAAAGAAAAATAGTTGATTATCAAATGCAACAACAAGGCGGAATTGGAGGGGGGGCTAGATCAGGCATAAGTGCAGATTTGCAAGATCTTGCCCATAAAGACTCATTTGAAGATTTACAAATTGGACAGGCACTAATAAAACATTATGGTAAACGATATTTTGTCGAACTTCCATTTCAGGCTGCGCCGTCATCATATATGATTATGCCACAGCTATCGTCGGAAAAAGTAACGCACGAGATGCTTGATTTTATGTCATTGTTGGAATCTGAAACACTTCAGTACCAAAAACGTGCAATAAATAATGAAATGGAAGGAAATCATTATGGAGCGGCATAACCAAAGTGGTTACAGGAATCGATTACTATCGATTATTAAAGAATTCGAGGGAAAGACGTTTGAACGCGAAGAGCTCATTCGTTTAATTATTGTTGCAATTTTTTGCAAGCAACATATATTCTTATTTGGTAGACCCGGGGTTGGTAAAACGTATATTGCCCGCCTTGCAACCATGATGTTTGGTTCTGATGCATATTGGGAATTGCTTATGGCTCACGATACGACCACCGAGCAATTAATGGGGAGTCTTAAAAAAGACGAACATGGAAAAGTACGGCGTGATCTTAGCGATTCTATGCTCGATAAGCCGTTTGTTTTCTTAGACGAAATGTTTAAGGGCAGTAATAAGGTTTTAAATGCACTTCTAGGGCCAATGCTTGATAGGAGATATACAGAGGGTGGGTACACAGTAGATGTGCCTTTAATAACACTTTTTGGAGCTTCTAACGAATTTCCGGAAGGGGAAGACATTAAGCCTTTTGAAGACCGGCTTATGTTTCGCTATGACGTTCAACGAATACAATATAAAGAAAATAAAATCCGATTCAATAATGGAGATTTTGATCAAAGCGATAAGTTTCATACGAAGTTCAAATTAGACGAGATTGATTATGTTGAAGAACATGCTAAAAATATAATTTTCCCTGAATATATGCTCGAAAATTATATTGCTATCCAAGAAGCAATTATTAAAGACCGGATAATGATTTCAGATAGAAAATTTGGCCCAAATCAAGCAGTGAAAGTTTTTCGAACAAGTGCATATCTAAACGGAAGAAAAGAGATTGATTTTTCTGATTTAATGCTTCTTAGTCATATTGCATGGCATAGCTTAACGGATAAAAAGAAACTAACCGAAGTTTTAACTTATAGTTTTTTTGGGAACACTGTATCGATAGACAAGTCCCAATCGGATGTAGAAGAAAAACATATCAGAACTATTGGTTATATTGAGTCTGAATGTATGAAAATAATCCGTTATGAAAAAGAATATCTTGGGCAATCATCAAGTATAGACTTCATGGATGATGTTAGATTAATTGGTAGCTATTGTGAGCAATTAGAGAATATATTAAAAGACGCAAAAGAGATAGAAGATAAAAAGATTATGGCGTTAAGAATTGAAGAACAAAGCTTGAAAAATATTTTTTTACATGGAGTAAAGCAGCCAACATTCACTCCTGAATTAATTGCGAGAATTTCGCACTCATTATCTGGACTACAAGGCATGATGGATATGTTGACGAACTGGTTATCTGAAAATCAAAAAGTATTCAACTATAACACAAATAAAGCACGACGAACACCACAAAACTGATCTTCACTGTTGCCGCCGTGGGCGGTATGATTTTTTGCGCAACACTTAAAACAAACTACCTTCAAGCTCCCTCGCTGCTCCATCCGCTTCACCGAGTAAGTCGTATAGCAATACGCCGTTTTGTGGAAACTTATGATGTGTAGCGAGAATACTACAAATTGTTTCAATATACTCTGATGTAAAATCTCCAGTTGACTTCATGACAGAGCGAGCATAGTTGGCACTAATTTCTTCGTGCCATCGATATTCAGCTGATTTGTGAGTATTATTTATTTCTTCATTTTTACCAAAATCATGGAATAGTGCCAGTAGTAGCAATCCTTGTATACTTCCACCTGCCCTGTCTTTTAAAAGGTATGAAATCCACACAACGTGATAAATATGCTTGAGGAGACGGGTTCTTTTTAGTTTTGAATAGTGAGTTAATTTTCCAAGACGCTTCGAATCCTCTCTATCATCAATTGAGGATGAACGATCAAATTTATATGTTTCTGCATCAGTTAGAGCAATTAATGTCACATTCTTTAAACTTGGGTAATTGCTCATAATATCCCAAATGAGTTTCGCGTAGTATGTCCTGAAAATAGGGATAGCATCATCTTCGATGAGATCTGTATTTTTAGACAAAAGCGATTCTGTACGTAATATTCTTTTTTTATTTGCATAGTTTAGAATATCACTAGCTAAAGTTAGACGATGCCAAAACAATTCTGCTTTTGAAAGATTTGGAATCAATTTTATAGTCCGTGCAACATCATTTTTTCTGCTGCCCTGATAGATCTACTACAACCTTAGAGCTGATGTATTTCCCACTTTTGAGTTTAAACCAATCTTTGTTTTTTGCAACATAGGTAAATATGTCTCCCTCTTGAACTTGAGTTGACACAGACTTTGTGGTAAGTTCCGGTGAGGTTCTTACAAATACTTTGGAGTGATTTACAATTACTCTCCCGGAAACATCTTGAAAGTTCATAGAAACAGGTGGTGACACGATTATTTGCTTAGGCTCATTATTGTATTGTTTGTTAGCATTGACAGTACATTCTTGAACGCTTTGTTTACGTCTTTTTTGTTGCATCGATATGCGGGGATTCGCCGGGGTTACTTTAACTGCCGGGATTTTTGGTGTTTTCTTTGCGACAATGTTTTTTATAGATGTATTAATATCTACAGTTTTGTTTTCATCCATATCTCGTTGAATAATTGGCGCGATAGTTTCTATGGATTTTAATTTTAGATTTTTAATTTCAGTCTTTAAAAAACCAACTTCATCTGTTAATAAGGATAATCTTGTGTTTAGTTCATCATTCTTAGCCGATAATTCACGGTAGTGTGAATTGGATTCATTCATGGTAGAAAAAAGATTTTTTTGCTCCTGAGAGAGACGATCATACGCCTCGGTTTTTTTAATTAGAATCGCTGTTGCTGATTTTATATTTTCATGTTCAACGAGGATAGAGTTTTTACTGATATTCAAGTCGCTAATATTAAGTGCACTATCATGGGTCGCACAACCTCCAATTAGTATGGATGCAATGATTGAGATTGCAACAATCCTACTGTTCTGAGTCTTCATTCTTTTCTCCTTGGTAGATTTCTGTCTACCTATAATATGTTTTTTGAACAAAAAATTTACAAAATACAAAAAAAATACAAAATACTGCAAAAAAAATTCCGCAAAAAAACATATTATAGGTAGACAAAACTATTAAGGGCTGCCAATGGTGCCAAAAGCAATTATCTTATCAATTATAGTCGGGACCGCTTTAATGGCGAACCAAGTACAACCAGAAGTACAAGGACAGCCAGTAAAACAATACAAGAGTGGTGAAGCTGAAAAAGGTTATGCCAGTGAAGACATCCAGAAAGGATGGGCATTCGGGCACGATCCAAAACAGAACAACTCAGAAGAGCCTGCATTTGTGCCACCAAAAATTAAACGAGACATTGTAACGATTTTAGAAGAATCGCTTGTCGTTCAAAAAGAGCAACTTAAAGAGCAACGAAAGATACGCTCTATTCTTGAAGAGCAGTTTGACCCAAAACCACACCTTATTAGAAAAGGCGATGGAAGTGAGTGTATTGCGAACAGCAGTGCTGATTGTTTTGAATTTCCACTGATAGCAGAGGCAAAGCGTGTTCCAGTTATGGCCAATTACCTCAAAAATCCTCATGATCCAAAAGCAGTTGCAGCGTGGAAAGAATGGTTTTCGGTTTATCTTAACCATAATTTTGATATTGGAAAAGCAACTGAATATGACAGTGCTACAAATGGGTCAAATACTTTTAAAACAGACTTCAAAAGAGATGGGTATGACAGTCCTAGCGGTTCTTTTTATGTTGCCAAGGATAAGCATAACTCCCGTCTCTTGAATGCTTTCGGGAGCAAGGGACTCTCTTTGAAGATTTTACTTGGAAAAACACCTGACCTTGATCTTTATGCGATGGATCAAATTGCAATGTTTGTAAAGCAAAACCCTGCGTTACCGGTTGAACTTATTTTTGCTGATCGTAAAAGTGCTGAACTGTATAACAGTGGCGCAAGGACACTAAGTTTTATAGGGCAAGCGTTTTCTCAATCGAATGTATCTAAACGAATTGGCAGTGTGGCAGATTTTCCAAAGGAACTTCAATCGACACCAGCTTACTCACCCTCCTTTAAAGATAAAGGGCATAACGTCTCCAAAATTATCAAGTCAGGCAAGATGAATGCTGACAAATTAGCTAATTCAATTGTTGAATGGATGATTTTTGAGAAAATAGTTGACCCAGCACAACTTAATGATAGCAGAATTTGGAAAGACATTGAAGGTTTTGGTTCAAAGTATATAAAAGAAACATACAACAAAGAAATTAAGGGAGGTGTAAATTGAGAAAAAAAACAGTAAATCTATTTTTAATAGCAATATTATCTTTTGAGATGGCAACACCACTGTTGGCGTCAGATTTGTTTGATGGATACCAAAGTGGGTCTTCACCAAAACAGTGGACGGATGGCGGTGGTGGGAAATATATGTATGGCGGTGATTTTACCTATCGGTTTAAGAGAAACACGGTATTTAAACCCCTGTTTGAAATAACACCTCCGGGGATAAAAGCCGGTTGTAATGGCATTTCTATTAGTGGTGGATTTATACATTTTCTTGGACTTGATGAAATTAAAGAACAACTGCAATCAGCAACAGAGGGTGCAATGATGGGGGTAGTTGTTGGAATTGTTTATTCTCTCCCTGGCATTGCAGATGCATTTGATAAGGTACAAAAATATGTTCGTATGTTGCAGCAAATTTTGTCTCAATCATGTCAGGCATCCGCAAAACTTACAAAAGACTGGATTGACTCTCAGCGCAAAGCGGCTCAAGCCACAGGTGGAAGCGATGGGATGGAAAATGCCGTGGGGCAAATGTTTAGTAAAATAGACAATTGGGCTGATATTTTAAATAAAGGTGACGATGTCCTTGAAAAGAAAATATTAGATGGGCTTAATATAGATAAAAAAGAAAAAGAAGACCCAGCAAACAAAGCTGTGGTGCAGTGCGGAACAACATGTCAAATTGCACGAAAAAATTCTTCAACGGATTTTAAAACTTTTGTAAGCAGCAATAGAACGGATAGCGAAAAGACATACGCTGACGGGACGATCAAGCAGCTTAACCAAATAGTCAAAAATGATGAACGACGGAAAGCTCTTGAATTCCAAATGATTTTTATTGGATATGACTCTTCAGAAGACATTCCAAATGAAATGACGAAAGAAAATTATGCAAAGATTGTTGTCCAAAATCTAAAAACAGGCGGGTTGCCTATTTCAAAATCTAAGTATGAACGCGGGCTGTTTTATGCAGGAAATAGTAATGGTGAAAGCGCAGTTAACGTTTTAATGAATGGAGGACCCGATGGAATCATTAAAATGCCCAATATTGGTATGAGGGTTTTCTATACAGAAGGAAATAATAGTGATGGAAGCTATTCGGATAGAAATTATGCTGTTTTGTTTAAGCCAGTTGAAACCGCAACAGATACCACAGGATTTGAATATCCGTGGAAAGGGTTGGTTAAAGAAGGTGTGAACTATTTAACAGACGTCGTCAACGGGGTAGCAACACCAACTCCAACCATACCTACTGCATTTCCTGGAATGAAAAAATACGTACAAATCTTAAGAACTCAGCTAAAAAGTAACCCAGCATCGGGACCATTTGTCGAGAGCATGATTTTATATCTTGCACAAAAAAATGCTGTAATTTTACTTCAATCTATTATCTTTGAAACAATGAACACATTAGATGGCCCAGCTGAAGAAAAGAACAAAGAACGAATAGAGACTGTTGCAAGGCTGCAAGAGGAAGTTGATCGGATGAATAAATCAAGTGCTTCTATCAGTGAAGCGGTATCTATTTTCGAAAAAATGGAACGAGAACACGATGCCGGTATTACCGGTGGAATAAAAAGATAAAGGAATGAAGATGCAGAAAATTATAGGAATCTCAATATTAGCTGCTTTATTGATCTCGTCAGCAGCATTTGCAAGTTTCAGTGGAGCTTTTAGTGGGGTTATTTATGCTGGTGAGGAAGGAAATAACGCCGGAAAAAGATCTTTAAATACACAATCATCATCGCATCAAAACCAAAAAACCGCCCCAGCCAGTGCAGAAGATTTCCGTGGCTGGCTTACGACATACAAGGGGGTAAGTGATGCAGAAAAAGACGTTGTCTACGGAATGATGGAGAACAACAGTTCAAAAGCTGAAGGATATTTTAGGGTAGCTTGTCAGAAAGGTGATGAGCGTGGATGCTTTCAATTAGGACTTAGTGAAATATCACAAAGTGATACAGTAGGTCTTGATCGCTTGCATGACCTTGCCTTAAATAGTAAAAATAAAGAAATAGCCCTTAAAAGTGCACAATTGATTGGTGCTTATATTCTTGATTTTGCACCAAATAATAAAGCTGCCATATCTGAAAGTATTGAAGCTGTTTTACCTCATGCCGTAAACGGAGATGCAAATAGTCAATTTATTGTTGCAAATCTATTTATGATAAGTGGGATATTGGCTGATGCTGACGAAATGCTAACTAAAGCGTGCAGTAATCCGACTGCGAGTGAAAATATAATGGAATATTGTCGTGCTGGACAAAATGTAGAGATCATAGATGGTGATGGGAATATTGTTGCATCCGCTCAAAAAGAGACAGGGTCGTGTGGAAAGCTATAGACATTGCATCTATTGGTGTTGTAATAGTTATAGATTCGAATACTCCGAACGATAAAAATTAAAAAGGATTATGAATGAAAAGAAATATGATATTTTTAGCCGCAACAATGATTTGTAGCGTAGGTGCTCATGCCATAGAATATAGACAACCAATAGAGCGTAATGGATCTGCAATACCATTAATCATAAATAAGCCTTACGCTAGAGACTATGTTCTTGTTGGCAAAGGGATTTGGAATAGTTCAGTAGAGAATATTGTAAAAAATGATCTGCTTTTTGATCAAGGCAATAAGCTTCTTAGCGACCCGGCTTTTTTTATAAACAAAAACATGCCAGTCACGTTGGATCCAGAATCAAACGATAAATCAATGCATATTCAATCGGTTGCCGATTACGTGAATGGTATTAAAAAATTAGCTGAAAGTGCAAAAACATATCAAAATCCAGTGTCAGCATACGAAGCAGTCACGATGTCACTAAAAATGTACGGTAAGGGGCAAGCCAATCCCATCGTATCAGATATGTACGTTTTAAGCAAACTTCTTTACAACTATGAAGTATGCGAGGGATATGTCCTTTATGGGGAGCAACTGGAAAAGAGCAACAATAAAATTGCCGCCTATGATGTGTATAAGAAAGGGTCTGAAAATACTAAATGTACAGGGTGGTATCAGTCTGTTTTGGGTGGTAAATTATCCACCATGAAACGATCGGTAGGAAAATAACTATGCACTCACGCGGCATTACTATATTTGTATTCTTGTCGGTACTGATGATGACCAATGCAGTGGCAGGCTTGATTGATTTCGGGGAAAGAGGCAATACTCAAGAGATTGCAGAGCCATCATTAAAAACTAAATTTATGACAGCATTGAAAGATTTTAATGCTACTCAGAAACAAGAAGAATTCAAAAATAGCGTTCATGCTATTGGTAATGCTGTGTTGAATTTTCCTATATGCGACAAGAATGCAACTCGAATGCTTACGCCACAAACTACCCTCACAAAAGATTATTACACTCCAGATGGCAGAGTAATTGCAAAAAAAGGGACCAATATTAACCCGATTTCAAAATTCAATGGAACTATTCAACCTAAGATTGTTATTTTTGACGGAAATTCCACCAAACAAATTGAATACGTTAGAACGCTATGCACAGGTGGAAATTGTGTCCTTGGTCTAAACCAAGGAAATAGCTTTACGCTAAATGAAACTCATGGTCTACAGGCATACCCTCTTCCAAAAATGTTAACAGATATTTTAAGTGCCAGATGCTCCTTGTCTGTCTATGAGATTGTCGGCGAGCAGTATCGTATTTCTGAAGTTCGTTTGGAGGATCATGATGAAAAGAAATAATAAAATTGTTCATTTCACAGTTGCCGCATTATTGTTATTTTCATCATCTCTTCATGCGTATGATACTCCAGCATATAATCCAATAAAATGGGCGGATTGGAAATTCTTCGGAGATAAACTTGAAGCATCTCTTGATATTTGTTATTGCAGTGAAAACAGCCCTACTCCTACGGGCGTAAAGGCATCATTAGCTGAACCAATCGCTTTAATTGATGTAACACCAATCCCATGGAGTTTCCCTTCATGGGGGTTTAAGCTGTCCAAAAGCGGTCCGAAACAAAAAGTTGGTAATGCTAGGGGAAATGGGGCATTCCGCTATACACATATCACGCGATATCCTCTCTTCGCTGGACTCAACTTTATGTCAGATGGGGTGCTTTGCTTTGATTCTGGTAATTTTGACCTTGGTGCCGCATCAGAAATCAAGCCATGGCGGAATAGTGATTATCTCTCAGCTCTTACTCCAACAGCAATGCTTAAATCCTTCTTTGGAAATATTGTGGCCGAACTCGCACTGGGTGCAATTGATTGTCCATCAACAACCATTCTCGATAATCCAAATAACTCATTCTATTATGGATTTGCATGTGCCGGTCCGAATGGTAGCAATTCAAATTTTACGCCAGGAAAAGACCCTATGATGGAGGCTCATCGTCTTGCAGGTCTTGAGGTTGAAGAATCATCCGTGGGCATGTCCACCTTGTGGCTACCAAAAACAAGTAATGCATCATTCACATTCACTCCTGAGAATGTAACGCTCACTGACTCTATGTGTCGAGAGACGATGCCTTATGCAACTGTTAAATCTCAATATTGGCTCCAACAAGTTTACCCTGTTGTCGGAAATCCAGTACGTATTGGTACATTTGGGCCTGTTTGGTCAAATTTTAAAACTCCTCAATATAGCGGTGATGAAATAGTGTTTGCCCTCTGGAGACAGCGTGATTTTTGCATGTATGCATATAAATGTCAACCAATAGGGAAATCAAAATGATGAATATACATTTTAAAATACTGACTTCTCTAGCTTTATTTGTGTCATCGCTTTCGGCACAAACCCCGTACCCATCATTTTATACTGACCCTAGTCAACTTTTTAAGCACAGCATGAATGTTACCTATGAGACAGTTAAAAACGTTGACCCAGCACTTTGGGGGGTTGTCAAAGAGTGGAAGGGATATTTTGAGCGAGAGGAGCTGGCTCAAAATACTCCAGCACCAACATTTTTTTACTTCTTTACGGTCGGTAAAGATGGAGAAAGCGTGCAAAGTGGACTTCCTTATTTTGCAGCTACTGCCTCGAAGTTGAAGCGAAAGCACCCAGAGATGAAATTTTATGGCGTGTTACGTGGTTTCCCAGAGGACAAGCAACGAACGCTTGAATTGTTTAATACTGAGGCAAAAGCGGGGAATGCTACTGCGGCTGGGGTAAAGATTAAATTTGCGCCAGATATGTTTGATGAGCTTCATATTGATCGAGCGCCAGCTTATGCTTTCGCAAATTGTAAAAAGAATTTTGGCGCGCAAAATGGATGTGATTTTCAATATGTAGTACGTGGTGCGATTGGGCTTGATGGGTTATTGGATCTCATGGCTGATCAAAATAAATCTTACAAAGGATGGGCAAGCGATGCACAAGCAGCTGAATAACCTACATACTCTCAAGGGGCAAATAAAATCGATAGGCATGGCGATTACAATCGCTTGTTCCGCCATAGTGATGAATGTCGAAGCAGGTGATTTCAACCAAACAAAAATGAATATTGTAAATCAAACTGCCACCCCTATCATGACAAAAAATTACACTGATTCCAACTCAAGCGAAAGTAATATTAGTAAATATAACACAAAAGATTGGGATAATCAGTTTTCTAAAAACGGGTTTTCTTCCTCTTCTATTATTGGTAATACCATGTCGCTCTTTGGGAATAGCGCTGAAGGTAAACTGGCTGTGACCGGTGATCTTAGTAAAATGAAAACATCTGAGCTTAAAAACAATGTTGCTTTTAATGGAAATAAAGGGATCGGCGCATTTGACAGTGTTCTTCAGAGTGCGGTAATGAATGACATCGTGAATAATGCATTCGGCAATACAGCCAATAAAGCAAAACAAATAAAATGCTATATCAGCCGAGATATTGGGCAAACCTATATCTGTACTGCCCCTGGGAATAGTTTAATGATGTCAAGTGGTATGGGTGGAAGAGAAGCTATGTCAAAACTCAAGAGTGAATGTGAGGGGCAATGCTTTACTCAAAATTCATGTATTGATATGCAAGCTAATGAGCAAAATACGACGACTTCTTTTCCAGTGCAGACCGCTACCTTGACTAAAAGTTCACCTACATATACTTTTACAATTAGTGCATTGGATAACATCACAATCAACACTCTTGATTTTAATGAAACAGTCAAGGCTGGAACAATTAAGTACACCATTTCCTATATTGATCGTAAAGGAAAATCAGTTAAGTTGATAGAAAATTTATTATCAGTTTCCAGCAGCTTACAAAATTATTCATTGTACCTTGGCGATATTGCATCAAGTATTACGATTGCATTTACTCTTGCATCCCCTTACGCAGATTCAATTCATGCGGCAGTTTCACTCAATAATATTAAATTAAATTACAGTTCTAACTCTCAACTCGTTTGCCCTTCTGTGCAGGATATTAGTAATGCTAACCCCGGTGAATTTGCCAATATATGTAAAAATGGAAAAAATACCGTTCTTACAAAAACAATCGGTATGACTTCAAAGACGTATACAATTTGTGCAAATTCTATTTATCCAGGGCAAAACCCTGATGGAAGTTTCTATCAGCGTCACGCTTGCGAATCGGTATGTAGACGTCAATATGAATGTCGTTTACTCCCGGGCGGAAGTATAAATTTTGAGGGGTTAAAAGGATTTAGAGAGGGATGTATTGAAAACACCTCACTTTCATGTGATAACTTTAGTGAAGATTGTAAATCAGCTAGATTAAATCCAACAGCCAAAGTGGTTAATGAATTGGTCTTTGGCGGGAATCTTCGTCCAGTCACAACAATTGTGAATGGCGTTACTACAGGAATTGAGCGTCCAAGATTGTCTATTTCTACTTTATCGCCTGCTCTTGGTGCTGATGGCGGAACATACGCACCAAATGACGTTGAGTTTGAAAACCAACGTAAAGAAGAGTGGAAAGACGCGGCATATACGGATATGATGAAAAGTGCCAATTGGAATGTCACTGCCCCAAGAGTTGGTGAAAATACTGTTGCTAATCATGCATACGGAATTAATTTAAAAAGTGGATCATTTTATGGGTTTGCCGGCACATCTATTCGTGCGCTTGTGTGGAGATTGAAACCAGCAGCGTTTGATGTTGACACAGGAGGCACATTTAAGCTTTATTCTGTTGTACGAGCAATCGTTCAGAATTACAGATATGACCAAAGTGGTATAGGTGTAGCCCGACCGTTTTATGATGAAATTTGGTATCTGAAAACAAGTGATGTCGATACGTTCAAGCCTTTTTATTACAACTATGATGCCTATGAAATTATGAATATGGGAATCGACTACAATCTCAGCATTCCCTCATATCAACCAAAGTCCACAAATAACGCGCAATACTCAACATTTGACGGGACTGCTTGGAATATCCTCTCTTCATCTGATACGGCTGAGCAGTTCAAAAATGACAATTTTTCTGCAACAAATGCGTTCTGGGAGTATGAGATATTAGGAAATATGGAAGGAAAATACGATGTTCTCCCCGGCATCATCAGATCGATCAAGCGAGTCGGGGACTATGAAACAATCCCACAATATACAGGATCACGCGAATATGCTTCGGCAGGGTCAATAGTAAAACTCTCTGTCGCTGTAGGTTATTCAAATACTACTCTCTCTTACCAAAACGTTAAAGAAATGGTAGATAACGGGGCACTAACTACCATCTATGAAACAGGAAGTGAGAATATGTTTCCCCGTTACTTCCGTGGGGATGGAGAAAAAGACAACAATGTAGCTGTTTATATGTATGGCCAGCAAACCAACGGCAGTGCCTACTTCAACATCCGACCGCGAGTAGATCACGTCGGCAAGAAAGGATTTATTTATGTTTACGGTGAGTAGAAGAATTATTTTCGGATTAATGTTATCTTGTATTTCCATTCTTGCTGATGTGGCTCCTACGAGTTCTTCATCATCCAGTGGAATTGTTGACTTTTATTTTACGACTAGCAATAGTGGTTCTGAGGTTCCAAAAGTATATGTTGATATCGCAAAAATCCAAACGGAAGTAAATTCCATAATGGGTTATTTTCCACGTACAAAACAAGTACAGTCATGTTTTGGACAGAATGCCGATGTATGTCAAAGGGATGCGGTTCAATGTAATGCAGTTACGGAAACTCCAAGTTGTCCTACAGGTGGAAGTCTCAATACCGTTCGTGATATGTGTCAAGCATCTCCAACAATATTGTGTGGTGTTGGCTATACGCTTGATACTACAATAGACCGATGCGTAAAAGATGTTGTCTGTCCAGACGGAGGCTTGTTTAATTCATCAATGGATAGATGTGAAAAAGCTTATGCTCAATCTTGCCCAGTAGGGTATACAAGCGATCTTTCAAACCATTTATGTTGGAAAACTATTGCCTGTGATGTGGGTTCAGTTTATAACGCGAGTAGTGATCGATGTGAAAAACCAATAATATATGATTGTCCAACTGGATACATCTATAATGGCACAACTTTACAATGTGAAGCGACTCCATCTTGTCCTGTTACTTCAATTTATAATACAACAAGCAATCGTTGCGAAAAGCCCGTTATAAACACTTGCCCGACCGGCTACACATGGGACACTGCATTAAATTCATGCGTTTCATCGGCGGGATGTACCGCTCCGGCAGTTCTCAACGCAGCAACCGACAAATGCGAATACGCGGCAGGAGTTTCATGCCCAACAGGATTTGCCTTTGATGCAACCAATAACGTATGTCAGCAAGCACCTGCTTGTACACAAAGCGGAACATACGACACAGTCAATAATGTATGTTCGCTTACGATTACCGGCACGACGTGCCCTGCGAATTACGCGTATGACGGAATTCTAAAGCTGTGCGTTGAGGCTCCGATTTGTGTTGCTTCATCCTACAACACAACCCGTGATCGATGTGAGATTGCAGCAACACACACATGTTCAACTGGGTACGTGCTTAACGGCA
>Ga0172379_10002755_pt1 | contig 30075 bp, 28 predicted proteins | sample GrowelOW334metaG_FD_119756 | JGI IMG/M metagenome (GOLD analysis project Ga0172379, IMG submission 119756) | Groundwater microbial communities from an aquifer near a municipal landfill in Southern Ontario, Canada - Groundwater well OW334 metaG | ecosystem: Environmental > Aquatic > Deep...
CACTGACGCTAAGATAATTTCGCTCGATGAGAATTATCGCTCGACATCGAAAATACTCGCAGCTGCGCATGAGCTGATTGCTCCGGCACCATTACCAGACGCGAAGTTACGCCCGGTACTTACTGCTGTGCGCGGTGCAGGCGGTACAATAGAAGAAATCGTGTGCGACACGCCGCGCGAAGAGTGCGAGACTATCCGCGCATATATCGAGAAGGTGCATGTGTCTGGCGTACCTTATGAAAGCATTGCGATACTGACCAAGAAGAACGCCGACGTGCTCGCGCTTGCAAGCTACTTGCGATTTGCTGGCATACCCGAGGACCATGTGAGTGCAGAGATAAGTGCGCTTGCGCACCCAGTCGTCGGGCTTTTCATCGAGCTTATCAGGGCTCTGACCGATCTCTCGCAGGACGCGCCACTCGCCCGAGCGCTCTTCTTGCCTGGCTTGCCGATGTCGCTCGTAGATAGTATGCGATTGCTAGCGGTGCCACGCGATGGGAAACCTCTTGTGAGGATCATCGAGGAAAATGGTACAGATGAGATGCGCGAATGGGTGCAGAAATTGAAAAAAATGTCTGTAGAAATGTCTGCTACGACAGTGGTCGCGTGGCTGGCGCGCCTAGCTAGCGAGAGCGGGTTCGTAGCTGGAGTGCTCGCGCTTGCAGAGAGCGAGGATGCATATGAGGCGTATCAAGGATTCATGGATGAGGCTGCATTGCTCGCTCGCGAGAGACCTAGTGCGACAGCGTATGATTTGCTCAGGCACATAGCGCTCATCGAGAAGCACGAGCTTCGTGTGCGACGAGCGCGTACCAAGCACGCAGGTGTGCGGATCATGACGGTGCACGGAGCGAAGGGGCTCGAGTTCCCATATGTAATAATCGCGCATGCAACCGATGAGAAGTGGATGCGCGGGAAGTCAGATGAATTTTCTCTGTTACTTGAGAAAGAAGATGATGAGCACGACGTGCGCCGTTTGCTATATGTCGCTCTCACGCGCGCACGCGATGGTGTGCTCATCACGCGTTCAGACGTAACCGATGAGGGGCGAGCACAGACGCCTCTGCGGTTTCTGTCTGATATGCAGGGACACGCAGCAGCAGGAATACCCGCTGCGTGTATTCCTGCTGCTGCGTCATACGAGCCACGCACTATCTTAGACACGAATTTCTTGAAAGAGCGCCTGCTCTTGCGCGGCTTCTCGCCGACCAGTTTTAATAATTACATCGCATCGCCGTGGCAATACTACTTCCGCTCTTTGATCCAGATACCTGACGCACCGAACTTGCCGATGATGTTTGGCACTGCGATGCACGCAGGTCTCAAGGCATATGCAGACACGCTGAAAAACGGTGATGCCTCTGTCGTGGAAGCTGCGCGCTCTTTCTGTGCGGAGCTCTCACGCCTACCGCTCGCTCCTCTTGATCGGCAAGAATTGATGAGGGCTGGTGAAGATGCGCTTCGCGCATATCTCACGCAGGAAGGCGTGAACATGGCGGATGCGCATGAATCGGAATTCTCGATAACCGTATCGCTTACGGTGCCGGGCGTGGGCGAAGTTCCGCTCACGGGCAAGCTCGACAGGCTCGACATGAAGAGCGATGGCACGGTTTCTGTTGTTGATTATAAAACTGGCAAAGCGAAGAGTGAAAATGATATCAAGGGTCTTACGAAATCTGGCGATGGGAATTACTATCGCCAGCTCGTGTTCTATAAATTATTGCTCGATAAAGATGGGCGATACATGATGAATGAAGGAGCGCTGCACTTCGTCGAGCCAGATGAAAAAGGGAAGTGTGTCATACGAAAATTCGTCATCACAGATGCAGAAGTCGCTGCGCTCGAGGCCGAGCTCATCGCTGCTGCAAAAGCTGTTGCAGATGGCTCCGCCTTCACCTCTATTTGCGACCCAGACAAGTGCGACTACTGCGATCTTGTGGGATTCCTGACTAGAAAGTAGATGCGGCTCGCCGACAGGATATTTTTCGGCAGCACCACAAGAGTATTTCCATTTTTCTAAGCCCGAGTACGGTTCAAGAAAAATTGGTCACGCCCGGGCCGCTAGGCCAAGTCTTACTACCGAAAACTGTCCTATCGGCTCGCCTTGTCGATAAGCGCTTTCACGGCGTCATAGGAATATCCGCCGTTCATGACAACTGGTAGTTTGCCGGTGACTAGTATGATTGAAAATGGTGCGCCTGGCGCACCCATGTCGAGTGCGTTCTGGCGATCGGCTGTGATGCGTTTGTATACGGTCGTCGAAGCGTTGGCATAGCAGGTGGCGAATGTGTCGCCAGTTATACCGACTGTCTGTGCGTACGTGCCATATTGCGTCGGGTCAATGGGCTGGTGCGCAAAGAGCTCGGTCTTGAATGCCCAGAACGCGTCATTGCCAGCAGCTTGCGCAGCGCACTCGGCTGCCTCGGCATTCGTCATAGCGTTGGGATGGATCTCTGTGAGTGGAAATTCGCGATAGACCCAAGCGACATTTCCCTTGGAGCCTTCGTTTGCGATGATCTGATGCATGGTTTCGTCGAACACTTTGCAATATGCACAATCGAAATCGGAGTATTCGACAACCATTACTTTTGCAGCGGGGTTTCCGAGTATGTGGTCGGTACTGTCAATCTGGCGCACGAGCGCTGCGTTGATCGCGCCAGGTTCTGCCGATTGCTTCTTCGGCATCGAGACATACACCGCGATTGCGATAATGACGCCACCTGCCACAATCGCGAGCGGGATAGATAATTTATTGCTCATACCTGCATTGTACCAAAAAGCTGACCAATGAGTATATTCTGGTTCGTAAGTCGAGCATTTCCATGTATGGTTTCGTAAACCCTACATACCATCATTCGAGAACCAGTTTTGATAGGTCGGCTTTATCGAGTTCGGCGTCTTTCAGATATTCAATAAGCGACTTGTGTGGATCGCCGAGTGCTTCTTTGAAAAACGATGTGGTGAGAATCGAAGGAAAGTTTTTCTTACCACTGTAGTCTAGGTAACTGCTCCAGCGATATGAGTCTAGGTATTCCAGAGCCTCTTTCATATTTTTAATTCCATTCTTACTACGCACACGCCAGTTTTCTGTGCCTTCAAGATAATCAAGCGGATTGAGATGTAGATAATGAAGAATATAAAGAAAGTGCGCTTCGCGTTCGATTAGAATCTTCTTGGTACGGCCCTGGAAGAGGGTGCCTTTCCGCCCGTATCGTTCATTGAAATAATTCGCGTACCCTACATTCACCTTGCGTAGAAACAAAGAAATCCCACCCTCAACGCGTTCCGAGAGTAGAAGGTGATAATGATTTTTCACCAACACCCATCCATGAATATCCACCAGCTTTTCTCGAGTGTGGGATTTACGAAACCCCACATTGGCAGAATCTGGAGAACGGCGTCGTGGAAGTTCAGTGGCTGGCGCACGATCGTTGAATTGGTACAGGTTGTGCACGAAGCGTATGCAATCTCGAGAATCGAGGAATAAATCACGCCCATCAACTCCGCGGTTTAACGCATGCCACAGTTCCATCTCACTAGTATATATGTGGGGTTTCGTAAATCCCACATTTGGGTGGGGATAAATAGATAGAAATAGAAACGCGCAGGAGCGGTGCTCCTGCGCGTGGGGTGATGCGGTAATGCGATTTAATTTGATGATGCGATGGGTCGGTAAGGCGATTACTCCGCGATCATTTGTTGCTGATGGTGACATACCACCTTGCCCATTTTTTGATCTCATCGAATATGCCGGCAAACACACTTATCGCGATAATCAACATCACAAATCCACAGCATATTACTCCAGGGGCATATATCCATGGCGAGTAATAGGGGTTGGTCATGGCTGCCGGTTGGAATGTAAGTATCCCCACGATATAGATGAACGCCGTAATGACGTACAACATAATTGCTTTCAACCAGTCTTCTTCAGAAGATTCGTCGTCGTTGCCAAAAGTAAAGCCTCTACCGATGTCGCCATGTTTACTTGTGTAGAAGCCTACGGTGATCCCGATCAATGTTACCGATCCAAACATAAGCAAAATTCCCATCTGCATGTCGTTCATCCCTTTCCTCCTTTTCGTAATGGTTAGCCCGTTATTTGGGCGATTTGAACTTCTAAGAACAAAAAACTCTGACGGCACTATATATGCTTTTCTGTTATTTGTCTATAGCTGCAGCGCGTGGGTGAGAGAGGGTAGGGCTGTCCCGCGTTCGCCCCATTGGGAGGTGTCGAGCTTGATGTCGCGCTTGTCGCGAAGGTCTTTGTATTTCAATTTGCCGTGCTCGAGCGCATAGTCGTAGAGCTCGCGGGTGATGCGTACGTCCTCGATGCAATATTCGCGCACCAGGTCTTGCTTGCCTTCGCGCCACCACACACCGGCCTTGAGTCCGTCGCCAGACTTGCCGCGGCCGAGTGTCGCTTCAGCGAGCGACTGCAGGCGGATGCGCCGGCCGAGCGCCTTCTGCACCTCGCTTAGCAGATCGAGCGAAGTCATGTGTGTGAGGTCGCCAGGGTAGTATCGGTTCAAGAGTGGTATGTCGAACGAGTCTGAGTTGAAACCGATTAGGAAGTCTGCGCTCTCGAGTATAGGCCAGAGCCTGGGTAATTCTTCTCTTGAAAATGACGAATACTCGCCGGTGAGCGAATCGTGGATGGCTACCACGATGAGCTCCTGCTCGTTCACGTCGACATGTCCGCGCACGACAGAGTCAGAGATTGATTCGATGTCGAAAGTGATCGCACGCATGTTAACCGCCGTTCTTGATGTGGAGAGGAAGATCGGAAAGAGGGAATCCGGTCTCTTCACCAGTGCGGAGTATCTTCATGCGGACAGTCTGGCTCGAGACTTCATTTGCGCCATATGCGATGAATAGAGGTATCTCGCGCTTCACTGCGTCTTTGATCTGGTCGCCGAGGCTCTTCTCGGTGAGGTTTACGAAGATGCGGCAGCCCTGCTTGTGTAGCGTATGTGCGAATGCTTGCGCGGCTGGGATGTCGCTCGGAGAAGGTGTACCGAGGTAGAGCTGCGGTTTACCGAAGTCAGACTTCGGTACGAGGCCGTGTGTATCGAGGAAGTCGGCGAGCGTGACGTCGCCCATGCCGAAGCCGATTGCTGGAATTGGGTCGCCACCGAAGAGTGTCACGAGCTTGTCGAATCGGCCACCGCCGAAGAGCGAGCGTGGATTCGCCGGGTTCGTATCAAAGATCTCAAACACGATTCCGGTGTAGTAATCGAATCCGCGAGTGAGGGTCGGGTCGAAGACGGCATTGCCGACACCGCGCCGTGTGAGCGCCTCGATTATGTCTAGTAGTGCACGCTTCTCGTGAGCTACGTCTGGCGGGCTCCCAGCATCGCTGATGAGTGCGAGCGGGTCTTTATCGGTGATTGCACTCTGTGCGGTCTCGAACTCGTCTGATGTCATCTTGGCTTTCTTGTCGAGCAAGTGGAGGTAGCTGCGTGTCGCAGTTGCGTTCAGCTCGGCTGCCTCGCACGCGGCAGTGAGGAGTGCGCGAGAATTGACGCGGATGATGAAGTCGCTCTCCTTAGCCCCGAACGCTTTGAGGAGTTCGGATGCGATCATGATGACCTCTAGATCTGCTTCGTTCCCGCTAGCGCCTACGAGGTCGACGTTGAGCTGGTAGTGCTCGCGCAGGCGGCCCTTCTGTGGCCGCTCATAGCGGAAGACGTTCGGAATCGAGAACCAGCGAAGCGGGAATGGTATCTCGCGGCGCTTCGCGGATACCATGCGAGCGAGGGTCGGCGTCATCTCTGGGCGGAGTGTCACGCGCCTATCGCCACGATCGGTGAATGTGTATGTCTGCTCGCTCACTATCTCTTCAGATGTCTTCGCTTCGTATAGCTCGGCTCGCTCGAGCGGGGAGGCGTTGTATTCCTCATATCCCCATGCGCGAAGAGTGTCCCGCATAGTGGTAAACATCGCATCCATGCGCGCCCAGTCGGCAGGGAAGAAGTCACGGACGCCTTTGTATGGTTCTGTCGGGATATTTTCTGCCATATCAATATACTATCACGGAGGTATTGACGCGGCACACAAACGCTTGACATGTGGCGTACACATATATATACCTGAACTTAGTCACATTGATCTTTGAGACCAACATTAACCTAGAAAGGAGGAAGCCATGAGTGAACAATCGCAAGCCAGTAAGTTGGAGACGAAAAGTGTCCTGCTACATCTGTATAGCTTCGGTGCGGTGGCAGTGGAGGGATTCATCGCCGCTGAGAAGTTCGTTGAAGGCAAGACGGTCGATGGGGTCTCCATCGCGTGGCTCGGCCCAGACATAAAGAAGTTCATCAAAAATAAAAAGCGTGAGATATGCGTAGGGCCAGCCGAGCTAAAGATCCACAAACTGCTCGTGGAAGCCGGAGATCTGCCAGATGGCGACAATTCAGGGATCATCACAGAGCTCGATGGCAAGCACAAGATTATGTCTGCGCATCTCCATGATCTGCTTGCCCACAAGCAGCGAACAAGGGAGTTCTCCAGTGTTGTCGCCTACATCCCATGCGATGAGGACGATGGCAATGCTGTGCTCTGGGCTGTGCACGCGTACTGGCGCTCCCTTGTGGCGGGCTGGTATATCCTGGGTCGCATAGTTAGTGGCCCATACATATGGCACGCTGGCTTTCAGGTTGTATCACTCTGATTCTACAATCCTGTAGTTCTTTTTGGCTTTGGGCTCTCTGAAACTTCGCAAAGAAATTTGCTGAGTGGAAGAGAGCCCTTATTTGTATCAGACACTGGTGTTTTTGGGCTCGACGGAGACGTAGCGTAGGATGATGTCGCGCATCTGCTCTGGGCGTGGTATGCCATTCATTATAAATTCTGTGTCCTCGCCTGCGGTCTGCACTTTAATATCTCCGATGCCGAGGAGGGAAGGCAGGACGCCCTCGACGTGCGTCGTAACGTCTTGTACGCGGGATAGGAAGAGGCTAGATACTTCGCGGTGGAAGTAGCCACTCTGCTTGATGTCGACTATGCGCTTATTTGTGAGCACCCACGCATTGAGGAAATAGCGTGTTAGCGCGCCCCACGCACTAGTCCATGTCACTAGTAGCCAGGCGCCGAGTACGGCTCGTGTGAGTATCGTGTGATAGTCGAAAAATACTGCGTATTGCGCGACTGGTGGCGCGAGAGCTAGGAGCTTCGGCAGGGCGAATGGAATGACTGCGAGGATGGCGTATGGCAGGAGTTCGCATAGAAATAGAAACCAATGTTTCCTAGCTTCTAGCACTACATGTTCGCCTGGTTCTAGCTCGAATTCTTTCATGGTAAGTAAGAGGTGAGGAAGAATGCGTTGCCTGAGAGTGCGTACGACATGAGGGCGAATGATATGAAGATGTGTGCAGCGATTGCCGGGAACGCGAGCCATGATGCGTGAGAATACTTGAGCCAGTGGTAGATTGCGACGAGCGAATAGACCGCCCAGAATGCGAAGACTGCGTAGAGCGCCCACGTCACTGCGATACCGATCGACATGTCACTGGGCAGATATGAGAGCAGAATTGGGGATGGCGAAAATGGCTGGAGAGGCTGGTCGGACATTGTCATAAGTATATCATCGCATAGAGCCAACACGTTTCTCGACACGTATGACGCGTGGCTGGCCGTATTGGTCGGTGCGTATATCGGCGACGAGACCGTGGTCGGTGAAGAGTGCGCACGCCGCTGCGGCGTGCGCACTGTCGCACTCGATCCATGCCTGGCCGCCTGGCGATATGTGGTTGTGAAGATCGATTGCGATGCGGCGGATGATGGCGAGGCCGTCGTCACCTGCGAAGAGTGCTATGGATGGCTCGTGGCCTGTGACGCTCGCTGGTAATTCTCGGCCTGCGGGGATGTAGGGCGGGTTCGTAGCGATGAGATCGAACTGCATACCGGCGAAAGGCTCGAATAGGTCGCCGATGCGTACCTCTGCACGCGACTCATCGAGATTGTTATCGCGAATGTTTTTCAAGATAGTTGCTTCGTGTGCCAGATCAATTTCGCCGAAATAAACGTGTGCATCTGGTAATCGCGCGAGCGCTGCGCAGCCTATCGCACCACTCCCCGCACACAAGTCGAGAATGTTGGGTTTCGTAAACCCCACATCAGATGTGGGGTTTACGAAACCCAACATATCTAACAGACGTTCTGTCCACCACTCAGTTTCGACTCGCGGGATGAGCGGGTGGGAGTCGAGGTGAATCTTCAATCCAAGGAACGGCTGCCAGCCTATGGTGTAGCCGAGCGGCTCGCCGGAGGCGAGCCGCTTCTTGTCTGTTTCGTATTCTTCTGTCTCATGTCCGGCATATTTCTCTTCGAGAAGCCACTGCTCGTCGCGTGTCATATGAGAACGCTAGCACGAAACGAAATAGCCCGCGCCTTTAGGCGCGGGCTATTTCGTTCGAACAGCTAGGGATTAGTATCCGCCGCGGCCATAGCCGCCGCCGTTACCTCCACCGAAACCGCCACGATCACCGCCTCCGAAACCGCCTTCGCGGCGAGGAGGACGATCACCCTGCGGGCGTGCGAAAGATACGGAGAGTGTGCGCCCGTCCATCTCCTTGCCGTCCCAACGGTCGATAGCAGCCTGGGCTTCCGCCTCGGTTGCCATCTCGACGAATCCGAAACCGCGCGAGCGGCCCGTCATACGATCGCTAATGATGCTTGCGGAGACTACGTTTCCAGCCTCGCTAAAAGCCTTCTTCATATCGTCTTCTGTCGAACGGTAGGGAATACCGCCTACGTAGAGCTTGTTTCCCTGTACTGATGATGCTGCTTGATTATCCATGTGTAGATCTAAACCGGTTAAATCTCGCTGAAACTGAACACTTTTGTCGGGTAAGGACGTTTGTTGCTCGATACTCTGCGAGTGTCTATAGTATGCCAGAGATGTGCGCACAAATCAAGGTGAGTGTGGATAACGGCATTTCAAGGTTTGGCATCAAGAAATCTGGGACAAAGGGCGTGTTGATAGTATCATAGTATCACTATGCGCTCTTGCATGCTCGCAGTTTTCTTCGGGTTGCTTATTTTCCTAGGTAGCGGTCAATATGCGTTTGCGAGCACTATCTTCAGCCAGAGTCCGCCGAACGAAAACTTTAATGACAGCATATTGAGATCTCCGCATCTGACTATGTTCTGGTGCCCTCCCAACTTGGCTGGGTGCGAAGCATCATATGGGAAGACTGCATATAATGTCGGTGTCTGGATTAAGAAAGTAGTAAATCCTTCCGATATCAGGTTGCAAGTAGTGGATTTTTCTCTGAATAGTTATCCGCCCGATGACGGATACTTCTCAAATTCAATTCCCGCTAGCGCCATATCGGACAGTTCATATACGCTTACCTGGTTCTATTTCCCCAAGGGTGTAGTTATCAGCCAGGACAGGTTCTTCATGTTTCAGTTCGCAGACGCAAACAATACATATAGTAATACAGACTATTATAATGCCCTTTTCAACCCAAATAATAGTCATACCGCAGTACAGCAATGGTGTCAGATTCATGTCGGCTGCTATTCATCGCGTTTCTTCTGGATGATGGACGATGGGGAGACTGATCTCTCACCCAAGCTACCAGACCCTGTCTCGCCTCCATCAATCACTCTCCTCGGCTCTGCTACCACTACTGCTGAATTCGGTTCAGTATTCAGTGACCCAGGTGCTACTGCGCAGGATGATATCGACGGGGACATTACAAGTGCGATTCAACTTATCGGTACAGTGGACACTGGCATCATGGGTACCACCACGCTGACCTATTCGATCACTGACTCGCAAGGGCTCTCTGCGACTACGACGCGCGCCGTCGTGGTCGCCTGCACGCACGACTGCAACTCAAGCGTTCTATTCCTTCCAGGAATAGAGGGCAGTCGGCTGTACGAGGGCACGGGTTGCGGAAAGGCGGCAGAAGAGAAGCTCTGGGATCCTGTCGCCGATTCGTTTTTAGGAAAAGTCTTTGGTGTCCTGTTTGGTTCTGGCGACGCGAGTGTCGGAGAGCTCGCACTTGATTCTGCTGGCAAGAGCGATTGCTCAGATATTTATACGAAGGAAGGCGACGTCATCGATTCTGTCGGTGGTGGTGGCATCTACGAATCGTTTATCAGCGAGATGGATGGACTGAAAAGCGACAGCACAATTGCAGATTGGAAACCGGTGTCGTATGACTGGAGACTCTCGCTCGACGATTTGTTGAGTAATGGTACTCAGCATGGCGACAAGATTTACTACAATGAGGCGACCAGCACGCCATATATCGAGCAGACGCTCCGTGCGCTCGCGAAGAGCTCGAAGACAGGGAAGGTGACGATTGTCTCACACAGCAACGGCGGTCTCGTCACCAAGGCGCTATTGAACAAGCTAGGGAGCGAAGCTTCCAATTCGCTCGTAGATAAAGTGATCATGGTCGGTGTGCCGCAGAGTGGTGCGCCGGCAAGTGTCGGCTCGTTGCTTGTTGGTTATAACGCCGGTATATATCTCGATATTAAAAAACTTGAAGATGCCGTCACGGTTGTTTCGAATCAAGCGGCGCGCACCTTCTCGCAGAACTCGCCGATGGCATACCACCTGCTCCCGTCATCCAAATATCTTGAGAGCGTTATACAGGAGCCCACGCACCCGGTCGTGCACTTCGCGGGCGATGGGTACGCGAAAGAGAGAGCCGCCTATGGCAATTCGATAGTAGATATAGATACGCTCGACGACTTCTTAGTCGCCTCGCATGGCGAGCGCGAGAAGCCTACAGTGGGTAACTTGAGAGCCGCCGAGATTTTGAGCCAGTCGCTCATCGATTATGCAAATGGTGTGCACAGCGTGCTCGATGCGTGGGCACCGCCAGAGGGCATCGAGGTAAACCAGATAGCAGGATGGGGTGTAGACACTGTCGCCGGTGTCGACTTCTATACACAGCCCGCGACAGACGTGCTAACTGCGCTTGAGCCGTTGCGTGATTATCGACCCATCACTATCGAAGACGGTGATGGCACCGTCCCAGTGCCTAGTGCTCTCATGATGCCCGAGAGCGCGAATGTGAAGAGGTATTGGTTGGATCTGCACTCTTATAACAAGCTCGCGCCAGCAATACGTAAGCATCCAGATTTATTTGAAATTTCATCACTTCAAGACTTCATAAAAAATCTTATCGTAAACAGCACGAGCACTCTGCCTGCATACATCTATTCATCTCAGCCTGCGACCCAAGACACGACCAAGAAACTCACATTCTTCCTGCACTCACCACTCACGCTACAGATCACTGATAGCTCGGGACACGTGACCGGCATCACTACAGACGGCACTATGACTCAAGACATCCCAGGCTCGACCTATAGCGAATTCGGCGAGGTGAAATATGTGACGGTCCCCGAGGGCGACTACCAGCTCACGATGCACGGGCAGGCGAGTGGCACCTTCTCGCTCGATATACAGGAGTCATCGGGCGGAGTAGTCACCACTACTAGCACCATTGCGAATGTCCCGACGACAGCTAGCACGCTCGTAAGCCTCACAATATCGGGCGGCATAGATACCGTCTCGGCGCTCACCGTAGATGAGAATGGCGATGGTACAGACGTCATGACTGTCGATTTCAAGAGCGGAGAAACGGCCGTATACACTCCAGTGCTCGAAGAGCCCGAAGCTACAGAGCCAGTACCAGCGCCGGTGCGCGCCGCGAGTGGCGCCGCCAGCTATTTGCCAGAGATCTCGACCTCGCAAGACAGTGTATCGGCACCTGCGGTTGCGAACACGAGCGATGCGCAGATTGCCCCTGCGCTAGCCACGACTACGATACCTGGAGTTGTAGTCGCGACCACGACTCTTGTAGCAACTACGACATTTGAGGTCATAGAGCCTGAGCGACCGATTGTAGTTGCTCGCTCTAGCAAGAAGTCGCCAGTGCAGAGCCGAGTCATAGCAGAAGCGCCAGACGAAACGCATATACAGCCGCAGACAGCAGCAGTTTATGACGCTGTTTCTCAACAGCCATTCTTACAGAAGTGGGGAACAGCAGTCTATAATGGTTTACATAGTCTCTGGTCTGCACTAAAGAAATTCTTTTAATTCAAAATGAAAACAAAACTCACTCAATTTATTCCATCGGTACTCGTCTTGTTCGTGATTGGTTTTAGTTATTTTAGTCTTTGGTGTACAGCGATTGGTCGTGTTTGTTACAGGACTTTTCTGGACAGCATGTTCTTGAGTGTGATTAATCCACTCTATTTCTTCGCCCTCTACTCCATCCCACTCGCAGTCATTCTAATATTCATTCCGCGACACACATTCAACTCGTGGCTCAAGTTCGCTGCTTGGGCACTTCCGCTATCTTTCCTATTAATTTCTGGGACAGATGTAACTAGTCATCGTATGGGTATAGATTTTTTCCCATTCTATCGCGATGACGCTGCGCGCTTGGTCGGGGTAGTGTTCTCTATAGGCAGTCTTATTGCCACAATTCCAAAACTCGTTCTATCATCGTCATATCTGCGTAGGAATCCGCTCTCTGCGCCGGAGGATGAAAAATCGTATTTGCAATCATGGTACATGGTGCTTGCTGCTTTTGGAGGATTGGCATGCTTGATAGCGATATATGTCTTGTCTGTCGTGCCTGCGTCGATGTTTATCAGAGGGGAATTAGAGATAGCAATAATACTATTTGCTGCTGTGCTTTTATTCAGTGTATACGCTCTTTGGCACATGCTTCGTATTGTACGAGATTACACTGGAGTGGCAGACAGAGCTCTTTGGCATGTTTGCGTTATCGGGAGTGTCGGACTCGTCTCCTCGATTGCACTAATTGTGTTCTCGATGCCTATCAGAGATATGTCTTTGCTGTATGGCGCAGGTGTATTCGCCGCTATTGATCTTCTGGCTCTACTTGTATATGCGGTTATTGGCTTAATCAAGAAATTGCGAGGCGTTTCAGGTGCATCGTGGAAGGTGATTGCTACGTCATTCGTTCTTTCTGCCACAACTGCAGTTTTATTGTGGGGAATCATTTTCCTAGTGATGATGTCATAATTATGAGTTGTTTCTTGGCTATGCTTAAAGCATGAAGGAATATATTCTCATCATACTCGGGCTCGCGGTGGTGCTCGCTGGCGCACTCTGGGTTATGCGGTCGCGTGAGGCGCCGCCGCGGAGCGGCGGCGTTGCGTGCACGACAGATGCGAAGTTCTGCCTAGATGGCTCCACCGTCGGGCGTGTCGGACCAAATTGCGAATTTGCACCATGCCCGACGACGACCGCCACAAACACTGGGACTGCAACTGCAACAGCGACTACAACAGCAGGCAGCGCGAAAGGCATTTTGCCATATGACTCTGGTGTGCGCGGCACTGTATCACTAGGGCCCACGTGCCCTGTAGAGCGCGACCCGCCTGACCCTCTGTGCGCCGACAAGCCATACGCTACGACTGTGACTGTGCGACGAGCCGGCTCGAGCACGCCATTTATGATAGGGAGCTCAGACGCGACCGGAGCTTTCCATTTCGCGCTACCGCCGGGCTCATACACGATTACAGCCGGCAGTGGTACGAAGCTTCCGCTCTGTGGCCAGGCAAGTGTGATAGCCATCGCTCACACCTATGTCACCACAGCCATCTCATGCGACACGGGCATCCGCTAGCATTTATTCACGATACAAACACACGATAACTATATATGGATACATACAGCTGGTACGCGACATTAGTGAAGCCGGGCTGGGCGCCGCCTGCGTGGCTCTTCGGCCCAGTGTGGACTCTGCTCTATGCGATCATCGCGGTCTCGTTCGGCAAGGTTTTCTACATGGCTTTCATCAAGAGGGAATTGCCGCTCTCCGTCGCAGCACCGTTTGCGCTCAACCTCGTCTTCAATTTCTCTTTCACATATTTGCAATTTGGCCTGCAGAATAATCTCCTCGCCGCCGCAGACATCCTCTTGTGCCTCGCCACGCTTGTGTGGGCTCTGGTTGCGATTTATCCACGCATGAAATGGGTCGCCCTCGCCAACATCCCGTACCTCGCCTGGGTCTCCTTCGCCACCGTCCTCCAGCTCACCATCACGTCCCTGAATTGGTGAAATAGTAGTGAATAGCGTAAATAGGGACAGTCACGATTATTTAGGGAATGACGTGCTCTAGTAATTATGAGTGAGAGTCTAAAGCTCTCACTGGCTCGCAATACCGAGGGTTCTGTTTTGCTGATAGGAGGCAATTATGGTTTAATGCGCCCAGAACGTAGAACATTCAATCCGATCAATTAATCAAAAACCAAAGAGGAGACATTGTAATGAACAGTGCGTGTATGATCGTCGGGAAAATTCCGAAAAGTACGGAGGCAAAGAGATGTTTGGAAGCACACGGAATAGAAGTGAAGTCGATTTCTCAAGGTGTGGACTGCGAAAGGTTTGCAGACTTCTGTGTAGAGATCAGGCCTCGTGTCGTGGTGTTGTATTGCCAGGATATCCCTGGTTATGGGATGGGTATCATTAATGCGTTGCGCCATAAGATACAGGGAGGGACCGATATCTTCGGTCTGTTCGACTCGTATGGCAATCTTGATGAGGGAATTAAGAAGCTGGAGGCAGCAGAGGTAGCAACATTTGTGTCGTGTCCGATGCCTGCTAAAGAGCTGGCGGCCACTATCAAAAGCCGCTGGTATGGCGAAGCTAAACGGACACCGCCACCGCTTCCTGCTCCGCGTCCAGCGTCACCACCGACAAAAGGTATACAGCGCAACCCGCCACTTCTTCCTAAGCCGGTCATCTGCAGCATCGTCGGCAAACATGACCAGATGATCTATATAGACCCTCGTCGCGTGCGCCCGCTGCCAGACCAGCCTCGTGGGAAAAGTAGCCCAGGTTTTTCTCTAGAAAGTATTGCCGAATTGGGCACTAGCATGAGAGAGAATGGGCAGATAGAAAGCGCCTCAGTATGCCCCTTGGTAGGCGATCCTCTCTACGATGCACAGCTTATCGATGGGGAACGGCGACTTAGAGGTTCTCTTTCTGCGGAAATAATGCTACGTGTGGCCGTTCGCGAGGATGTGGCTCCAGAAGACGCTAGGGATCTGTATCTATTGTCGGTTATCGGGAATACCGGTAAAGAGCCGCCCACCACTAGCGAGCTAATACACATAGTCCGGCGACTTCGCGGGGCAGAGTATGATTTCACACAAGCCAGAGTCGGGACCATACTTGGGTTCCAAGGCTCATGGGTGAGCCAGCTTGAATCGCTGGGGAGGCTTGATCCCACAGTCCTTGCGTTGTTAGACGTCGGCCCTAGCGAGCAAACCAAAAAGAGCCGCAGGAAAGGGAAACTGACCGTCCAGATCGCGCTACTGCTTGTGGATCTCGAGCCGGCGAAGCAGCTTGAGCTTTCTCGTCACATCGTCGAAGAGAATCTGAGCTATGAGCAAACCAAGCGGTATGTACTGCAAGTCCGGCGAGAGCTCGGACTGTTGCGGACAGCCTCGGGCCGTGTCCGACAGTCAGAACGGTTCAATGTGCTCGGAGCGCTCACTCGCCGTAATATTGATGCATACGGTGTGTATGGTGACATTCCGACTGCGGAGTGGGAATCGTTCATTAATGACCGCCCTTCGGAGGAACGGGACGCGGTTTCTAGAGACCTTCGCGCGCTTGCGGTAAGCCTGAACAAAATGGCCGACCGAATCTGCGAGGTATAAAGTACGAAAGAAATGAAAATTGATCGGAAGACGGCTCGCCATACGTGGCGAGCCGTTAATTCATATTATATTGAGCGATTCGTTTGCTAGTGAGGTAGAATACACGCATGAGAATTCTCTTTTTGGATACAGAGACGACGGGGAACGGGGAGGGCGACAGGCTGTGCCAGCTCGCGGTGAAGGAGCGATATATCGACGAGCCGCTCGTGAATGCGCTATACAAGCCACCCGTTCCAATCTCTATAGAGTCGATGGCGATACACCACATCACCGAGAAGATGGTGGCGGGTAAGCCGGCGTTTACTGAAGCGCCAGAGTATTCATCACTGAAAGATTTACTCGAGAGCAGAGAGGTGGTGGTCGTCGCGCATAATGCAGCATTCGACCTGGCGATGCTCGGGCGCGAGGGCGTCGCGCCGCGACATTCCATCTGCACATACAAGGTCGCTTACGCGCTCGACCCGGACGACACACTGCCGAATTATCGGCTACAATACTTGCGCTACTTGCTCGACCTAGATATCGAGGCCGATGCGCACGATGCATTTGGTGATGTCTTGGTGCTCGAGGCGCTATTCGAACGGCTCATGAAGAGGATGCTGGAACGGCATGGGACTGAAGAGGCAGCGCTCGATGCGATGCTCACGATCTCTGCACGCCCTCTCCTGTTCACGACCATCCGCTTCGGCAAATATGCCGGCAAGCGCCTAGAGGATATCGCGAAGAGCGACACTGGCTATCTGAAATGGCTCCTCGAGCAGAAGAAGCAGAATCCAGCTGCGGAGGGCGATTGGATATATACGCTTGAGCACTATCTTGCAGGCTGAGTTATACTTCCAGCATATGATTGACCCAAAAAAAGTAGATATCAACGAATTGCCGAAGAAATTGTGCGACGGTGCGCTTGGCGGATTTAACAAAGAGATTTTCTCTTTCGTGCTCACCTCTGGAAATAGTCTAGACTCGTTCGCGTCGACTCCGCAGGTGATGAAGAGCATCTCCATCTGGATGCAGGGGCAGATAGAGAATTATGAGAAGCAGTTCGGGGTAATCGACATGAACCCGCCGCAGATACAGAGCCCGCTCCAGGCTGCAGATCTTGGGAAGTAAAATCCACTCGGATGTGTTAGTAACGCTTTTTTGACGAATAAAGGCGGTACAATGGTGTTATATGCGGAAGATTTCTTATTACGTAATCGCAGTCGTGCTGGCTGGAATCGCGGTCACTGGCTTCTGGGCGTATGAGCGATATTTCAAGACGGCACCACAGCCGTTCCTGTATTTCACAGTCAATCGCGGCGACATACAGGAGTCGATCAGGGTAAGGAGCGAAGTGGTCGCACAGAAAGATTTCGAGCTAGAGTTCCCGTTTTCAGGGACAGTCGAGACCGTGTATGTAAAAGACGGTCAGACAGTCTCGGCCGGTCAGCGCCTAATGAAGCTCGAGACCACGGATCTCGCAATTCAGTCGAGCCAGATGGGCGCTGTCGTGGCGCAGCGCAGAGCTGATTATGTGAAGCTAGTCGCTGGTGCGACACCACAAGACATCAGTGTCTCTGAATCGGAGCTTACGAGTGCGCAAATCGCTTTGAGCGAGTCTGAGACTAATCTTATAGACAAGATCAAGAATGCGTATGCCAAGTCTGACGATGCAGTACGAGCCAAGACAAACCAGCTTTTCAACAATCCGCAGAGCGCGAATCCCGAGCTCTTGTCGACGATAAGTGTCAGCAGTGCCGCAAGGAACAGCCTGAATGCGAAGCGTCTGGAATTGGAGACGATGCTGAACGCGTGGAATGTGTCGCTAGGGGCTGTATCTGTATCGAGCGATCTCGCGCCTTTGATGCAGGCAGCAGAGCAGAACACAGCTTCTGTATCGGCATATCTCGATACACTGTCGCAGGCCATGAGCAACCTCACTGCGAGTGTGAGCCTGCCGCAGGCTACAGTAGACGCTTACAATACCGACATATCGACAGCCCGCGCCAACATGAGCACAGCGATCACGAGCCTAGTTACCGCTGAAGAGAAGTACAGGCTTGCCGCCGCAGGTGTGGTGCTAGCAGAGAAAGAGCTCAGTCTCAAGCGCGCTCCGGCGCGCTCCGAAGATGTGGCTATCGCCGCATCGCGCATACAGGAAGCGCAGGATCAGCTTGCGTCTGTCACCGAGCAGATCAGCAAATCTACTCTGGTAGCTCCTTCGGCAGGCGAGATAGTGAAAGTTCATCATGAGGTCGGCGAAGTATTCCGCCCTGGCCAATCAGCTATATCGATGATGACGGCAGGTTACAAGCTGCAAGCAGATGTATCAGAGCTCGACATCGCGAAGGTTAATGAAGCAGATGGAAACATAGTGCGTGTGGCTCTCGACGCATTTCCTGGTAGGCAGTTCTATGGGCGCGTCGCGTCTATAGACAGTCAGGCGGTCATCAAGACCGAGGATAAGTATTACCGCGTCAATATTGTGTTTGATGCTGGCGATGCGAATATACGCTCTGGCATGAGTGCAGACGCGACGATCCTTTCGTCGATTCGGAAAGGCGTGCTCCGTGTGCCAGATATTGCCGTCTACAGAGACGGCGCTACAAAATATGTGAAGCTACTACCATCTGGGATGACAAAAGCTACGAAGCTTGCCGATCTCAAGCGAGTAGAGGTGCAGACAGGAATAACAGACGGCGAATATGTCGAGATCGTGAGCGGCCTCCAAGAGGGGCAGACGGCTGTTGTGACTGCAGAATAGCTAATAATATGGAGAAATCTGAACAGGAGCGCCGCGACCCTGTGTGCGGGATGAATCTAACAGGCCTTCTCGAGACCTTCGAGGAAAAAATCGATGGTGAGGCATTTTATTTCTGCAGTGAGCCGTGCGCCAAGCGCTTCAAGACAGACCCTAAGAAGTTCCAGGGTGATCCGATGATCCACTTGCATGATTTGTGGAAAGTATTTCATGATGGCTCCGTCACGACAGAGGTGCTGCGAGCAATCAATGTGCATATATGGAAAGGCGACTTCACGGTAATCATCGGTGCGAGCGGTTCTGGCAAGAGCACGCTTCTGAACATGATAGGTATGCTCGACCGCCCGAGCTCAGGAGGACTCTTCTTCGAAGGTCGCGACATAGCTGCTACTTCTGATGATGATCGCACGATCCTACGTTCGTCGAAATTTGGATTCGTCTTCCAGCAATACAACCTGATACCGTGGCTAACCGCTTATGACAACGTGCTCCTCCCGCGTGTCTTCGCCGAGGCGAAGGGTGATATGTCGCGCGAGCATATCGAGAAGCACTTCAGCGACATCGGCCTCGGCGAGCGCATGAATCATCGCCCCACAGAGCTCTCGGGCGGCGAGCAGCAGCGCGTCGCGATATTGCGAGCTCTCGCGAATGATCCGGAGGTAATAATAGGCGATGAGCCGACAGGGAACCTAGACTCGACGACCGGCAACAAGATACTCGATATGCTAATCAAGCTGAATAAAGAAGAAGGTAGGACTCTCATCATCGTGACGCACGATGTCGACATTGCAAAGAATGCCGATCAGGTGATTGTCATCAAAGATGGTAAGACTATTCCTAGTCATGCGCGTCATACGAAGATATACGCTGAATGATATGTTGAAAGATTTTTTATTGCTCGTGCTAAAGGGAATCCGTTATCGGCCGATGCGCAGCTGGCTCACGGTAATAGGTATCGTCATAGGTATCATGCTCGTGGTGATTATCCTTGCGCTCAGTAGTGGTGTGAAGAATGTGATCAATCAGCAGCTCCAGATGTTCGGAAGCGACTTGCTTATCATCCTTCCAGGCAAAGAGACGAGCATTGTGACGGGGCTTCTAGGAGGACAGAAGTTCACATACAACGACATCATGGATCTAGAGAAGTTGCCGGGCGTGAAGAGTGTCGCGCCGTTCGACGTGGGCTCTATGAACGCAGATTTTAAGGGTGAGAAGAAATCAGTGCTTGTTCATTCGTCGCGTTGGGACAAAATGAGTGCGCTATTCCTGGAGTCTCGTGGTACGAGAATGGCAGAGGGAGTGTGGCCTACAGATGAAGGCGCGAACGAGGTCGTGCTTGGTTATCTTGCTGGCAAGAGTTTGTTTAAGAATAGTGCGCGCGTTGGGGATGAGATAATCGTGCAATCTAAGAGGTTCCGCGTTGCTGGTATACTTCAACGCACAGGAGAGCAGACAGACGACAATTCCTTCTACATGTCTTGGGATATGTTCCACATGATCTCCGGCGTTAATCCTGGAGTTGTGACTGCAATGCTACGTATGCAACCAGGTGAGAATATCAACTTGGTAACACGTCAGATCAGGTTTCAGTTGGAGAAGCAGACTGAGGTGACAGACTTCACGATCCTGACTCCAGAGAAGACTACAGCAATTGTCGGCAGTATCGTGCAGATTGTAGAACTGGTGCTGGTCATCATCGCATTCGTGTCGCTTGTTGTAGGCGCAGTAGGAATAATGAACACCATGTATACGTCTGTACTCGAGAGGACGAAGCAGATCGGAATCATGAAGGCAGTCGGAGCAAGTCGCGACTCCATCATGTCTCTTTTCCTGATTGAGTCGGGCATCATCGGGCTTGTGGGAGGAGTCTTTGGAATATTGCTAGGTCTCGCTGTGAGTTATGGAATAAGCGTTGCGGCTATGAATTTCGGGGCTCCGAGCCTGTTTAGCTTTGTCTCCATAGACTACTTCGAACTGGTCGTAATACTCATCATCACATTCATCACTGGCGTGCTCTCTGGACTGTTTCCGGCGCGTGCGGCAAGCAGACTTGAGCCAGCCGAAGCCTTGCGGTACGAATGATGAGCGGTGTCTGGTAGAGTAGTGGTATGACCCAAGGCGAGGCACTGACGATATTGAAGACTGGCGCGAACGTGTTCCTCACCGGAGAGCCGGGGAGCGGCAAGACGCATACGATAAATGAATTCATAGACTGGTTGCGCACCTCTGGCATTGAGCCGTCGATAACTGCGGCCACTGGCATCGCGGCGACGCACGTGGGCGGGATGACTATCCACTCATGGAGCGGCATCGGCATAAGCGAGTCGCTCTCGAAGGCAGACATAGACCGCATCGCTGGAAAGGAGCACGTAGCGAAGCGTATCGCGAAGGCGAAGGTACTGATCATCGAGGAGATCTCGATGCTCTCGACAGCGACTTTCGAGATGGCAGACTCAATCTGTCGGGAGGTGCGGCGTATCGATCAGCCGTTTGGAGGGCTCACGGTGATACTCGTGGGCGATTTCTTCCAGCTACCGCCGATCTCGCGCGGTGGCGAGGTGCAGTTCGCATATGAGTCGCCAGTGTGGCGCGACCTGAATCTGATTACGTGCTACCTCACAGATCAGTATAGGCAGGATGACGCGGAGTTTCTAGATGTGCTAGGTGCGATACGGTCTGGAGATGTGCAGGAATTGCATCACGAATTGCTCATGTCGCGTCACGTCGAAGTCTCGGAGCTCCCGGCTGATGCGCCTAAGCTCTTCTCGCACAATGCCGACGTGGATCGTATCAATGCAGCCGAGCTTGCGAAGATCCATGGCACTGCGAAGAAGTTCCGCATGAGCGATAAAGGGAAAGACACTCTCGTAGCAGGATTGAAGCGTGGATGTCTCTCGCCGGAGACGCTCGAATTGAAGGAGGGCGCTGTGGTGATGTTCACCAAGAATTCGCCGCAGGGGAAGTTCGTGAATGGCACACTGGGAGTAGTCATCGGATGGGATACAGATGGCGCTCCGATCGTGAAGACGAAAGACGGGAAGAGGATCGTGACTGAACCGATGGAGTGGCAGCTTGAGGAACAGGGCAAGGTGAAGGCGAGCGTCGCTCAGATACCGCTCCGCCTCGCATATGCGATGACTGTGCACAAGAGCCAGGGCATGAGTATGGACGCGGCGATTATGGACCTATCGCGCGCGTTTGAATATGGTCAGGGATATGTCGCACTATCTCGCGTGCGGAGGCTCTCGGGCGTGTATCTCACTGGCATCAACGCGAGGGCACTCGAGGTGCACCCGGAGATTCTCGAGAAAGACAGGGATTTCCGCGCCGCGTCAGACGCGGCGCGAGATGCGTTTGAAGAAATGCCGCCAGCAGAACCTGTCGACATGCAAAAGAAATTCGTGAAGGCGATGGGCGGAGCGTGGATGGAAGAGGGTAAGGAAAATGCGAATACGAAACGCGCGCCGCGGAGCGGCGCGCGCGACGGCGCTCTCCCAGGCCGCCTCGCAGAAACTTTACAAGTCGTGCGCGACAGCAAGAGTCTCAAGGATGCCGCGAAAGCTCGCGGATTCGTCGCTTCGACAATAGTGCATCACCTCGAAGAGCTCTCCGAGCTAGGATTGCTTGACCGTCCGGACTTCGCGCACTTGGTGCCGGCAGACATCATCGACGAAATACACGAGGCCATCGCAGCTTCTCCGGAAGAAAAACTCTCTTCCATTTTCCATGCGCTAAATGGTCGCCACTCCTTCGAGACCATCCGTCTCGTTCGCCTCCTCCGTAAGTAATTCTAAGGTCCGACCTTAGAATTACTTTGGCGTCGATTCGATTTTGACAGACTGGTTGAAACATATATAATAAGAGACGGAAAGTAGTCTTAATTCTGAGCTGTTTTGGCTTGGGTAATCATCACTAGAAAGGAGGGTGTTATGGAAAATAAACCTTTATTCACGCCAGTTGCGACGATTGAACTAGCTGGGACGAAAGAAAAGGAGACGTTTCGCTGCTTCACAGCTGGTTTTGCACGTCGTGATGCAAAATTCGACTACTGGCTCAGCAAGAGCCAGCCAGCCGCTGGGCTTTGTGCCATCACTGTATGCATCCCGCCCATTGGTGGCCTGTCGTTCGCTGATTCGATCCGATGGCTTCCTGGCGTTGAACAAGTCGGCGACATTGTAGTCCTTGGTCGCTCGTTAATCGCTAGTGGCTACACCATGGTCTTGCCACAGGTCGAAGCGATGGTCAAGAAGACACGAAACGGTGAATACATAGGATTTTGTGTCAGCAGTCACGGTAGCAATTTTTTCCTTGTAGAAACTGGCGATCCGGAAGAGCCCGTCTCAATCGGATGCATCCTTTGCGACACGCGCGATTGGTGTGCCGACATTGTACGACTTGGCAGGGGCAATTGTTGGGACGCTAACGACCGACTTCTTGTCCGCAATCTTGATCTCTCGAAGTTTGAGGGTTGTACTGTCTGTATCGGCGATGGTCCCGGAGTGATGGTTCACAGGCCTTTCTTGTCGTAGCAGAGCAACGCGCGCAGTTTGCTCAAAAGCCCCTGGAGGAATCCAGGGGCTTTTTATATGCTCGCAAGTTATCCAAGGTATTCTAAGGTCCGACCTTAGAATTCGAACTGGCTAATATCTTGGGCATCGTCGCCGTAGAACGCGCGAGCGTCTTTAATGAGTGCGTTAAAATCTGGCCTATCTTCCAGTAAGTCTAGAACAGGGTTCTTGTTTATGATTGCAGACTCGATTCTTTCTATTCCCTCATAATCTGGGAGACTGGAATATGGGTAAGCGAGCATTTTCCTGCGAAGCTCTTCTTTGTTGCCTATTACACCCTCTTTCCATCGAGGTTCGTATATTTCAGCAATATTTGAATGGATATAATGCACCGTGCGTCGGAAGTGATTGTCGTCTTTTATGTGTTTAGTTTTGAATCTTCCAGAAAATAAGGCTCCGGTCCGTTCATATTTCAGATTGAAGAACATTGTAAAGCCAGTACCGAGCTTCCGCATGAAAGAGGTAATTCCGCCCTTGGTTATTTCACGCAGGAGAAGGTGATAGTGGTTCGGCATCAGCTCATATGCGCCAATGTCAACGAATGGTTCTCCTCGCTCTTCGGTGAGGACTCTTTCTAAGGTCGGACCTCCGGAAATTTTACCTAGGTCGCTGATGCGTATCGGAGTCGTGCTGTTGCATATGTACAAGAGCATTTGGAATCGCTCATAATCTCGCGGCTCCATGAAAATAGTGCGCTTGTCTACACCGCGACTGAGGCAGTGGTACCATTCTTCAGGCGCGAATAGCATGTCCCGCATCATAGATATAGCTACAGTATAGCGCACCATTCTAAGGTCCGACCTTAGAATCATGGGATTTATTGCGGAAACAGGTCGCAGGTATTGGCAAAGGTCAGTAGGCATGGCATACTCATAAACGGAATAGTCGCCTGAACAGGAGCACACGATGAGCTCTGCTCATATCTGTATTGGCCGGAAGCCAGTATAGATGCCCGGAAGGCCATTGTCCTGTAAAGGTAAAAGAAAAGGAGATTGACATGGAAAAGAGAATAGAAGAAATCTTGAGAGCTATGGGCCCGTCTCTCAGAGAAGGATTTGAGAAAAAATTCGAGGATCTCAGAGAAGGTGGAATAATGGCGTGTCTTAGGGAAGCGGAGACCATTAGTCGAGAACAGAAATGCATCTTCCGTAGTCAAATGGTGTTCGCAGCTCTTGGCTTGATGTCCTGTCTCGATGGGGCGGTCTTTGGTGTCGACATCTCATCCAAAGCCGGTCTCACTCTTTTGTGTCTGATATTATTTATCATTGGTATGATAAGCGTCCTTGAAAGAAAGGTTGAGAAGTGTAGCAGGACGCGTGGGAAAAAATACATCTCATACGTCTTAGCGTCATTTCAGGACGCTGTTGATGGGCTAGACCCGCTCGGGATTGGAATGTGCGTATACACGCCAGACTCTGTGCGCAGAATGCTCATGATGCTGGCTGATAGGCTTGAGCGTGCAGAAAGGGAGTTCATAGGCGAGTGTGTGTCTCTGAGTAGGTCTACGTCCGCAGTCATAAATTACGGCAAGTATGAGCAAACATGTCGTGCGCAGTTCGAAGGTGCGTTAATGGCGGCTGAGAAATTCGGCCTCAACTTCGATAGGCGCGAGTTATTCTTAGCGGCGCACTCTTCCTGATCTTTCAAAATACCTGCGGTAACCCGCAGGTATTTTTGTGCAAAGTAAAGAGGTCTGACCTATTTACTGCGACGCCAGGAGCGACTCGATGAGATAGAAAGTTTCGATAGGGTCTTCGACGCTTTTCGTCTGCACGTCGGTTCTGTATACAGCTTCATCATTGCCGCCAGACTCGAGCTCGTCGCCCACATAAAGAGCTTCATGCTCTGGGATGTGTAGCCGCTCGCAGAGCTGGTGCACGCCATAGGCTTTGTCGATGCCGCGCTTGGTCACATCAATACTAGTTATGCCTCCTATTCCTACAGAGAATTCTGGCAAGCGCGCTGCAATGGCCGCCTGGAGCAAGTGGCGTTTCTCATGGGTCGGGTCCCACTTTCTTTTCTCCTCGAGAGATGCGTGCTGGCCAAGTGCTGATAGTGTCACCTGGCCACCACGGTACTCGATGCGCTCTCCATATGCCGGCTTCGAGAAATCGATTAGGTCAGTTTCTGCCGCCGCCGTGCGCATCGCAGCGTCGATGGCGTGTGCCTCTTTTTCAGTAAGGCGTTCTTCGTAAATCTTTTTCCAATCGCTATTATGGTATTCGTAAAGCGCAGCGCCTGAAGTAGGCAAGATATATAAGTGTGCTAGGTTGGCGTCGGCAGGTATCTTGTCGACGACTTGTGATATGAATTGCGGCAAGGCGCCACCAGACACGACTGCGACACGTGTCTCTGCGAGTAGTCTTGTGAGCTGATTTGCCATCTCGCTCGTGAGAGGCTGTTTGCTCTCTGTGAGCGTGCCGTCGAGATCGAAGATGATCAGTTTATTCATGAAAGGGCATCGAGCAAGTGTGCGAGCGAGGCGGTCGCGACTCCGATGACTCTGTCGGCTGCACCATAGTAGAGAAATATCGTATCGTCGCGCACTACCAAGCCGCATGAAAATACTACGTTTGCTACCTCTCCTATTTTCTCATATGCCTCGAGTGGTTCGAAGATCGGGTCAGCGGTACGTGCGAGGACTGACGTACCTGACGAATCGAGTAGGGCGGCACCGAGTCTGTAGTTCGCGTGCCTCGAGACGCCGTGATAGATCATTAGCCACTTGTCTCCTACACGTACCATAGGCGTAGCACTGCCCACCTTTGCGCCGTCCCACATGCCGCGGCGCGGGCCCATGATCTCGATGCATCGGCTTACTCGCTTTCCAGAGGTGATATCTGGCAGAAGATCAGCGCAGATACGGTTGTTGATGCGATGGTAGAGCATATAGTTTCCATCTACTTTTTCTGGGAGCAGAGCCAGGTCTTTGTCGTCTACCCCCTCTGGCGTGAGTATGAATGGCACGCTCCATTTCGCCCACTGTCGCGCCAAGAAGTCTTCTACACTGATTGAAGAAACTGCGCCAGCTGGCGAGTGTGCGCCGTCATAAGCTGTGTACGTCATATACAATGTATCTTCGATGCGCACTATGCGCGGGTCTTCGCACCCGGAGTTTCCGGTAGGTGTACCGTGCTTCATCTCGAAATCAGCGCGTGGCTTGTAGATAGACTCTGTAAGTCGCTCGTCAATAGTGACTCCATCTTTCGAAATGGCGAGACCGATTGTCGAAGTGTTTGCGGTATCCATCGCGCGGTAGAGGATGTATATCGAACCGTTGATTTCAATCGCTGCCGCATTCATGACATCGTGACTCTCGAACCCTTCGCCGCGAGGAGCGAGGATAGGGTTGCTGGCATAGCGCTTAAACGTGCGAGCTGGGCGTGCAGGGTCGAGCGCTCGCAGTAGGGCGTGCAGCTTCACGCTCGCTTTGGCACAGACAGTGTCTGCTGCACCATACCAGATATCGAGCATGCCATTGTCACCAATCGTCGCGCTCGTTGGGAAGACGATGTTCGGTATGAGGCCGTATTGTTCATAGATTTCTTCTGGGACCATGATCGACTCTGTGCGACTTATAATCTTCGACGGGTCATTGCGATCGAGAAGTGCCGCTTCGATAGAAAAGACGCGTTCGTGCCCATTAAAATAATCCTCGATATACGAATAGATGATGAGCCAGCCTTGCTCAGTGAGGAATGGTACGCTGCCTACCTCGACATGGTCGGTGGCGGTGCGTGCAAAGACGAGCTTATGCGATTTCCAGTCGGAATACCAGTTTGCCCAGAATGTGGGCGACCAGAAATCCTCTACATTGTCAGCGTATGCTAGGCATATCTCCGTAGGAGGGTCGTCGGTGTGTACAGACAGCATAGCTACCACTTTCCCGCCGACTCTCTCGGGGAATAGTACGAATGCTTTTGCGTTGAACGGTGTTACGAGGTGGCGTTCGGTGAAATTCTTTCCGTCTCGTGCTACGGCGATACCGACCTTGATATTGTCTTTTGAGAACGGGTATCCTCCGAGCGCCGTGTATGAGAGGTATGTGACTCCCTCGAATACGGTCGCACGCGGGTCTTCGCACCCGAACTCTTCCCATGTTTCTTCTGGTACTAACACCTGTCTTTGCTGGTTGAAGTGGACTCCGTCTTCAGAGAACGCCTCACCAATTGTTGATTGCCCTGCATAGGGCGAGATGAGTGCCGCTGGGTTGGAAAGAGCGCGATAATACATGCGCCAGCCGGCAGTCTCGCGGATGACGGATGGGTTGAAAGTAGCGAGCGCTTCCCATGGATGTTCGCGCCGCGGAGAGAGTATTGGGTTATGAGGTTCTCGGTGAATTACGAACATAAATTATGTAGTCTGGACAGGCAGTATGGTCGTGAGGGATGGCTCGCTGCCTGCGACGAGCGCGTCGAGGAAGGCGTCGATTGGCGCGGTCGCGACGCAGACTACTTTGTCTGCGCCTCCGTAGTATACGAAAATCTTTCCGTCTCGGATGACCGCACCACAGGCATAGACTACTCCTGGCTTGCCTACATTCTCGTATGTGGCGCTTGGAGAGAGGACTGGCATCGGAGCCCTGTATAGAATTTTCGTAGGGTCATCGAGATCGAGCAGCATCGCGCCGAGTTTGTAATGGCTAGGCTCGCGAGTGTCTTGTGCGTGGTAGAAGACTAGCCAGCCCTTGTCTGTCTTGATCGGAGGCGGGCCGGCGCTCCGCACGTGTACGTGCCACGCTATAGGCCTATCGGATACCTTTTGTGGATCAATAGCCTCGAATGTCCCGCGTGATAGCGTCTTGAGGTCGTCAGTGTATTCGATACGCACGCGTGTGTCATCTGGGTCGATGATACCGGTCAGAACGGCGAACCTTCCGCCTATCTTCTCCGGGAAGAGCATCCAATTCTTTTCTCGCGCAGTGTTCGAGATGATGTATGGCCCTTCCCATTTTTCGAAACGTTTGTTGAGGAAGTCTTCTTTGCTCATCGAGATGACGCCGACGCGGAGCAGCCAGTTCTCGAACATGTTGAAGGTCACATACACGCGATTATCGATGGCGACCATGCGCGGGTCTTCGACCCCGCCCCAGCTGCCGCCAGATGGATACATGACAGGTGAATAGCGACGCTGGTGCTCGGCCACGCCACCAGGGTTCTGCGCCGCGTAGATAGGGTAGGGTAGGCGCTCGTCGAACACGATGCCATCTGCGCTAGATGCGTAGCCGAGCCGTGAGACACCATCCATTCCGATCGCGCGATACACGAGGTGAGTACGCCCGTCGAGCACGATAGCTGCCGGGTTCAAGACAGCCTCGGCTGTCCATGGGCTCGTACCTGGTTTGAGAATCGGATTGTGAGATGACTTGTCGAGTGATAGAAGACTCGATAGGTATTCTAGGCGAAGGAGTGCAGCAATTTCTCCACGTATTGATTTAGAGAATGCAGCGCCGAGGATCGTGCCGACGACGAAGAAAGAAAAGAGCAACGCGACGATGTGTATGGAAAGAATAAGATCCATGTAAAGGGAGGTACCTTTACAATATCATCTATTAGCTTACTTTTCTTACAATACACAGTGGAGTCTGTTCAGAAGATTGCCCGAGAGGATTATCTTTGAACGCCTCACCGCAAAATGCACTTGAAATATTATCGGCAGACTTGCCTAGTACTACAACACCCAGGTCATTGGCGTCGATAATTACAACATCACACCCTAGCAACGCGGAAAGTTCGCACGCTACCCTGTCTGGCTCTGCTGGCCCAAGCTTCGCGTAGGCATTGAATGGGGGAAGAGTGTAAGAGCACGGGCCGTCGATGGCGTTTATATTATTCCCGACCACCTTGTAGAAGACACCGCGCATGCCGAAGGGTTTTGTGAGTGCCGACGCGAGTGCAGCGAATAACATGCGCGGCGCGCCAGCTTCGCGTATGGCAAGCTCCATCGTCCACGGGCTCCCGAGACCGATACCATAAGGAGATTTGTGCACAAACTTCACTAGAAGTCTCGCTAGAAGGGAAGGATGGATGTCTTTGATTGGGTATGCGCGGCCCTGGCTTATGGCGACTACGCGCTCACTGATGAAGAGTTTGTCGCCTGCCTGCAGATGCGGTTTAGCGTAGCGCGTGACGAGTGCAGTCATGTCGTCGGCATCTGTTACGATGTGTGTCTTGATCGGTAGGCGTGCATACGTCCCGAGCGATGTCTCGATGGTCAGGTTTTTTCCTGTGTTTGGAGATAGGTCGTTCATGTTTCCATTAGTATAGCGCAGATTATATTATACGCGCGGTTTGAATGCGGCACGTAGGGCGTTCATTATTACTGCCACATCAATTCCTTCTTGGATGATGGCACCCTCTACTGGAACGATGAACCCTGCGGCGGCCGCACACATGCCGATTGTCGAGAGCCCTATTCCTGCTGCGACGCTCTGCCTAGCTATGCGCACTGAGCGGTGGGATAGCGCGAATAAGTCGCGGATGAGCGCGACATCATGGCCGAGTATGGCTACACCGGCCGCCTCAATCGAGGCACTGTTCTCTGTGCCGGAAAACACGATGCCCACATCGGCTCTTGCTAGCGCTGGGGCATCGTTGAGGCCGTCGCCGATCATCGCGACTATTTCACCGCGAGCGCGCGCTTCCTCGACTATGTGGTATTTACCTTCGGGAGTGCATTCGGCTACGATGTCGAGCTCGAGACCGGCGAAGATAGTAGTCGCGTGTTCCTTGCGATCGCCGGTCAGCACGGCGACCTTGAATCCTTGGTGTGTGAGCTCGGACAGGAGCTTCTTTGCGTTAGTTTTCAATACATCATCAAAATGGAATGCAGCGGTTGGTGTGCCGTCTTGGCATAGTAGAAGAGAGATACCGCCTGAGCGATGATGCTCGTCTGGAGCGCGCTCTATAGAAATGTGGTGCCCACCAGAAATGCCGCTGATGCCCTTGCCGACAACCTCACTCACTTCGCGTGCCGGCACAGGTGAGAGGCTCCGCGAGCGTGCAGCCGTGATGACCGATCTCGCAACCGGGTGGATCGAGTGGAACTCTAGTGCTGATGCGAGCGAAAGCGCCTGGTCCTCTGTCATGTCCG
>Ga0172379_10002756_pt1 | contig 30046 bp, 19 predicted proteins | sample GrowelOW334metaG_FD_119756 | JGI IMG/M metagenome (GOLD analysis project Ga0172379, IMG submission 119756) | Groundwater microbial communities from an aquifer near a municipal landfill in Southern Ontario, Canada - Groundwater well OW334 metaG | ecosystem: Environmental > Aquatic > Deep...
ATCTGTGTCGCGAGCATCATGCGGCGCTGGTGCTGGTGACCCATGACCTCGATCTGGCGGCGCGCGCGGCGAGGGTCATGCGCCTGCAGGACGGGGTGCTGGCGGGTTGAGCGGCAGGGGCGGCGGGGGGGCCCCCCTATCGGACGACGGGGGCTATCCCGGCTGCCGCTGCCTCGTGCACCGTCACCAGTCGCGTGAGATCCTCGACGTCATACGAGCCGAAGACTTCGAAGGCAGACTTGATTTCCGGCAGCACATACACGATGCCACTCGTTCCGGTAAATGCGGGGCGCACGACGGTCGCGAAGAAATTCGCGGGAACATTGATGCAGCCATACGAAATGCGGTTGTCGAGCGGTGTCGGACTGGCCAGGCGTTGCGGGCGGTGCTCCGCGGGTTTGGTGTTGATCACCGGATGCATGGAGATGGCACCGCCGTAATCCACCCAGAGGATTTGCTTGCCGTGCAAATTGCGATCCAGTGTCGCCACGAATCGGCCGGCCGGGGTCGTGCGCTCTTGCGGACGGATGCTGGACAACGGGCGGTCGCCGATGCCGGGGACGGCGTCATCACCCACTGCCAGGCCGAGCAGCGCGGGCGCTGCGCCACGGAGGCGGCCGTCGGCATCGAATACAAACACTTTGGCGTCCTTCTTGTCGACAATTGCAAACGGCATGCCACGACTATCGCCCGAATCGACGACCCAGTCCGCCATGGCGCGCGCGTCCCGGGATGCTCTCTCGTGCTCGAACCCGGCGTGCTTGAACCGATGTGCCAGCATGGGTTCCAGTTCAGCGGCAGTTGCTATGCCAACACGCACGGGCAAGGGATCGGTCGGCTTCGACGACGGCGCAGCGTCGCCCGCCGCGAAGGCCGGGTACGAGCCAAGAATCGCGGTCAGCAGGCCAAGGAAAACTCCTTGGGCCATGGTTGCCGCGATCGAGCGCGCGCTCCCGCATGCCTTGTGCAATACATCATGTGGCATCGGTAGGTATCCATGGTCCGGCACTGCGTGTAACGGGTTCCGCTGCGCATGCCTCTGCGATCAGCGGAACGGGATTTTGCTCTTAGTTGCGGTCCTGTTTAGGCGGAAGCACGGGCGGCACGTAGACCGGCGGCGCCACTACCGGCGGCGGTGGCGGCGGCACGACGACAGGCGGCGCGAGGCTCAGTAGCTCCGGCGGCGTCCTGAACTCCACTACGGTGGGCGACCAGGCCGGCACATATTCCTGCACTTCCCGCTCCCGGCCCAGCATTTCTGCCCCTTCCAATGCGACCGGTATGCTCGCCAGTGCGATGGGTGTCGTATCGATCACGGTGGTGTCGACCGGCGGCACCGGCACGAACGGCGGAAGCGGCACTGGCAAGATCGGCGGAATCGGGGGTGGGGGCGGCGGCGGCGCCGCGGTGATAGTCCCGGTTGTTCTCGTAACCACACTGCAACAGGGAACCGGGAGGGCCAAACCGGCGGTTGCACCACCAAGCGTATAGCCGCTATAGGTGATCAGCTTGTTCACTCCTGGGAGCGCAGTATCGTATTCGGCAGAGTTACCAATCCCGGCAACCAGCGTGAGGCCCCCGCCACCAGGAACCAAACCGTTGATGTCAGGCTTGAATGATGTGAATACCGCCGTGGTTGTGGTGTCGGCGATCTTGTCGGCCCCCCCTGGGTACACCAGCATGCGTTGACTTAGCGGGCTGGTTCCGACCAGGGTAAAGAGCGGCGCATAATCCGTCGGCAGAGTGTACGAAGTTGGATTGTAGCTAACGTTGACAGCGAGCGGGTTTGCTCCCGCCTTGGTCAGCGCAATCTTGGTGAGCGGGGTGAAGGATACGGTGCCGCCCGCAATCCCCGGTCCGGTAGCCGCGTTACCGGCACTCAGTACCAGACCAGGTGTCAGGCCAAGGCCATGCGGAACGCTAATGTTGCTGTCGTTGATCGTAATCAGGGCCGTTGGTTGATTAAACGTATTGCTCAGGATAATGTCGCGTCCCGCGCACATCGAGATGTTTCCGTTGGTCACCGTGATGTCGGTAGCCGGGTTGGCAATTGACCGCACTACGCTTATATCCCGCCCGGCGCTCAATGAAACACTGCCAGCGGTGGCACCCGTTATGGCCGCCCGCACGTTGATATCCCGTCCGCAACAAACCACCAGATTGCCGTTGGTCATGGAAACGGCCGCGTTGATGTTCACATCGCCAATGGCGTTCAATGTCAGGGTCGCCGCGCCCCCCACTACCCAGGTGAGCGCTGAGGCTATCGTGATATCGCCACGCCCGCTTGGGGGCGCGCCCTGTACGCCGGTGTTGGTCGTAGTGATGGTGACATTGGTGCCGCCGCCAGCCTGCAAGGCGGTTCTGAGGTCAGTGGTATTCAGGGTTACTGCGGTCTCGCCGGAATTCGGCGCGTAGACGCCACCGACCGGCGCCACCGGGATACCGGCGGTGACTGCACCACTGATCGTAATGTCGGCCGGGTCGAGCAGCCACATGCCGCTCGCACCGTTGGCCGCGCTGGCGTCAATTCTGATTCCAGCTACGTCCAGCCAGTGAGCGGAGGTTTCGATCAGCCCACCGTTGCCGCCCGATGCACCACCGCGCGCCATGATGCTGCCGTAGGCACGCGTCGATTCGTCAGACCAGAGGATGACCTTGCCGCCGTTGCCATTGGTGATGGCGTCAGCGTTGATCGTGGAATCCGCGCTCATGTAGGTCGCGGTCGCGTTCTGCACGGCCGGGTTCTTGCCCTGGTAGTCGCCGCCGATCAGCACGGTGCCGCCGCCTGCGTCGCCCGAAGCGTTGATGGTCGTGCCGAAGAGGCCGACGTGGTGGCCGGTGACCGTGACGCTGCCGCCTGTCTGTCCCGCGCCCGTGCCGGACGCGTCCAGCGTGCCGCTGACGCTCACGGTGCCGCTTTGCATGTCGCCCAGCAGCCGGATCGTGCCGTTGTGGTTTTCGATGGTCTGCGCCTGGATAACGCCGGTGTTGTTCACTGCACTCTGCAACAGGTTGCCTGCCGACTGCGCGGTCAGCAGTACCTGTCCGCCGTCGGCCTGGATCAGCCCGCCGTTCTGTACCAGCGCGTCCACCGCGCCTTGACTAACGGTGACATTGAGCAGGCCGTCGCCGGCGACGTCGAGGGTGATGGCGTTACCTGCCGCCAGCGCTACGGTACCGAGTCGGGCCGAGATGACGCCGTCGTTGCCGACGTTGGCGCCGAGCAGCGCGACATAGCCGCCGTCGGCGTTGATCGAGCCCTGATTGAGTACCGACGCGCCGCTGCTGCCGGCAAACTGGTATCTGCCAGCCATGAAGTCGCTGTCGGTGATGTTGAGGGTGGAGGCGACCAGCCCGCCGACGTTAACTTGTGCGCCCTTGCCGAACAGGATGCCGTTGGGATTGACCAGGAACACTTTGCCGTTGGCCGACATGCTGCCGAGGATGCTCGAAGCATCCGCTCCCAGGACCCGGTTGAGTGCGACCGAGCTGCTGTTGGGCTGCATGAATTGGACGGCTTCGCCCTGGCCGATGCTGAAGCTTTGCCAGTTGATCGCGGCATTCTGGGTTGACTGGTTAATCGTCGTGCTGCCGGCCGCGCTGCTGATGCTGGCGCCACCTGCGGCTACCACGCCGCCCACGGGCAGGGCGTAGGCACCGGGACCAAAGGCCAGCATCAGGGAAACCGCCAGCCCTTTCAGCGCGAAGCTTGCAGTCCCCGTTACGGCGTTGGCGCCAGGTGATGATTTCTTGCCGGTGCTGTTGTCGCAAGCGGCGATAAAAGTGCCGGACTTGTCGTCCCCGGTCGAGCGGTAGGTAAAGTTCATTTTGTTACTCCAATTTTTCAAAAATACTTGTGGCCCAAGTGTCCGTTGCGGCTCACTTTGCTCAGAAATATTTCACGAGTTGTATCCAGAATCGACCGGACTTGTCCGGGGCTGACGTCGCCTTTTCATTACCCACCTTGACGGCGTAATACGCCCTCGCCATGAAATTGTTGGTTTCCGACCAGTTGAGTCCGACCCCTGCACCGCTCAGGGTTCGACTGTTCGGCCCGTCCACCCAGGGGTTTCTGTGCGTAGTGACGCTACCGGTATCGACGAAGCCGATCAACTGCAGCTGCCCGCGCAGGTTCTCGAAAAACCTCACCAACTGATATCTGGCTTCCAGATTCAGTACGTAGCCTTCGTCCGCGTAGGCTTCGCCTTCCGGATAGGCCCGCACGCCGTACATGCCGCCCAATTCCATCTTCTCCGAAGAGTCCAGATTCTTCGAGGCGAATTGCGCATTGAGGCCGGCGTAAAGCGCGAGCCGTGGAGTCACGCTTTGCAGCCGCATGCCAGTGAATCCGAGCTTGTCGTAATGGCCGTTGGTTTTCGCCGTCGCCGCGTCGATAGTCCGCGCTGCCGGAGTTTCTATGTCGAGTTCGCCCGTAGACCAGGTGAGCGAATAAGCGGTCAGCCCGCCGCCGCCAAAGCCGTCGCGGTGGTTGCCGTACAGGCTGCCCATCAGCACCTGTGCCTTCTTGTCGGTGACGGACGGGGTCACGTCCTCCTTGTCTTGAAACGTCTTGTCCTCGTAAGCGAGTCCGACGTTGACATTGTTGTTGCGCGACCGGATCAGGGGATAGCTGCCATAGATGCTGGCAATCTCCGCCGTGCCATGGGCTCGCAGGGGTTCGAACTCCTTGCCCAGTTTGTATTCGAGGGCGCTGTAAGAGACCCCGGCCGTGGCTTTGCCGAACTGCATCTGATAGGCGGCGCGGGCGTAGTTCAGTCCGGACCCCGCGGTCATCCCGCGCAAGGAGGCGATGTCGCCATGCCCCGCCAGGTTGTTGAGGTTGACCGTTCCGCCCAGCCGGTACTCGCCGGTGTAACGGTTGCCGGCGTTGTCAAAATCGACTTCCCCCGAAACGCGCGGCGCCGGCGTGAGGTCAACGATCAGGTCGGATGCGCCGACCGATGCCCCCGGAACCAGGGTCGATTTGACATTTACCCCGGGAACGTCGGAGAGCAGCAGCAGACGGTTTTCAAGTGGTTCAGACTGGACCAGGTCGCCCTCATTCAGGCCCCCCAGAAGGCCAGTTGCCAGACCATCGGAGAGGTTGGTCTGGTTGTTCAGCTGGACCTTGCCATAATGACCTTCGATCACGGCGATGGTCACCGCACCGTTCTTGATGTCCTGCGCCGGCAGGTAGGCCTGGGCAACGAAGTAGCCGTGGCTGCGGTAATGGCTCGCAATCTTCGCGGCCATGCCGCGCAGGTCGGCCAGCGACAGTTCGCTGCCCGGCGTGAACCCGGTGAGCGCCAGCAGTTCGGCTTCTGAATAGACCTGCGCGCCCGTCACATTGAGGCTCTTGACGACGATCTTGACGTCGGAAGATTCCGGGCTGGCGGGCGCGGTACGCGGCGCCGCAGGAATTGTCGGCGTCGCTTTTTGCGGAAGCGGTGCGGGCGGGATCTGCTGCATCTGACTGCCGGCGTTCAGCAGATCGACGGCAAAGGCGCTTTGGCTGGCTGCCAACAAAGCAAGGGTATATAGGTTTTTTTTCAACATGACTCGTCCTGTCGTTCTTTGTTGGAAAGGGATGACCGCTAATGTTCAATAGCCTAATAGCGAATTCGGAACGGCTCTGTGCGCTGGCGCACATGCGCGGGACCACTTGCATTCCGCGCCGGAATTGAGGAAGCCGCCAAGAAGATGCTGGCGGCGGTGGCGTCTATCGGTCGTGGCGGGAAAACGTTCACATTCCAATATATATCACAAAGCAATGAATTGCATATCGCGGAATAACGCACTGCGCTCTGCCTTTGTTGTATTTTTGGCGTCGGTCGGTCTGCCGGCTCCTCTATGCGAGGAATTGGATCAAGCGCCAACATTTATATCGGCGCACTACAGGCTTTCTGACCGGTTTAAGATCCTCATCGGAAGAGGCAAAGAGTCGGCGCTGGCGATACGGCGATGGCTGTCGCAAGGGCTGAAACAGCGGTCAGTGCGCCAGCGCACAGAGCGGACGGTGGCACAAGACCATATTTGCCGTCACGTTCGCACGGTTTTTGGTGTGGGGGCGATTCCGACTTGATTCATCAAAGGAGATTGACATGACTTCTGTATTCAAGAAAATGATTTGCCGCTTTTTGGCCATCGCGCTGATAACGCTGCCGTTCCAGACCGGACAGGCCAGCATGATCAGCACGGATCAGGTGAATACCGCTGCTACCGTTCAGCTTGACCGCAATCTCGTATCGAACTACCTGAGCCGCGCAGATACCGTGAATGAGTTCCAGATCCTGGGCTTGAACGCGCAGGATGCCAGGGACCGCGTTGCCGCAATGACCGATGATGAAGTCAGCACGCTGGCCGGGAAGATCAGTGCGGCCAATGCCGGTGGCGACGCTGGGGGAGTGCTTCTGTTCATATTGGTGGTAGGCGTTGTCTGGTACTTCGCCTTCCGCCGCTAGTAGTCCGCTCGCCAAGGCATCCAAAAGGCCACGCACTGAAGAGAGACAGTGATAGCCGACTTGTATGCATGGTATGGACGCGCCCGCCTCATCGCGGGCGCTTTTTTGCTTGTGGCCCTGCTCGGTGGCTGCGCGTCGCTGGTGCCGCAGACCATGGGACTGCGCGATGCCTGGCCGGGAGGCGTCGCCGTTCGGACCGACATCGCCGATGTCCCGTTCTTTCCGCAGCAGGAGTATCAGTGCGGCCCCGCAGCACTGGCGACCACGCTGGTCCATGCCGGCGCGCCGGTCACCCCGGAGGAACTCGTCAAGCTGGTGTATATCCCCGCGCGCCAGGGCAGCCTGCAGATCGAAATGCTGGCCGCGCCGCGTCGCTACAGCAAGGTTTCATACCGGCTCGCGCCACGCTTCGATGACCTGTTGCGCGAGGTCGCTGCCGGCAATCCGGTCATCGTGCTGCAGGATCTCGGTGCCTGGCCGATTAGCGTCTGGCACTACGCGGTGGTGGTCGGTTTCAACTACCCCGCCGGCGAGTTGTACCTGCGATCGGGAGAGACAAAGCGGCAGGCCATCCCGTTCACGATCTTCGAATACACCTGGAAAAAAAGCGATTACTGGGCAATGGTCACCATGCCACCGGGCCGCATCCCGGCAACTGCCGGCGAAGCGGATTACTTGGCCGCGATCTCTGCGATGGAGCGCGTCGGCGAACCCGGCGCCACGCAATTGGCGTACTCGACATTCCTCGAGCGCTGGCCGGACAATGTCGCAGCCGGCATCGGCCTCGCAAATCAGCATTACGCGCGGGAAGAACTGAAGCAAGCGGAAGCCGTTCTGCGGCCGGTCCTGACGCGCCATCCGGATTCTGTGGCAGTGGCCAACAACCTCGCCCAGGTACTCTCGGATATGGGGCGCAATGACGAGGCGCTGGAACTGCTTGAGCGGGTCGTGGTACCCGAGGGGAGCCCCCTGACAGCGGCGGTGCGCGAAACGCATACGCTCATTTTGCAGCGCATCGGCAAGGACAAATAGCCTGGTCGCCAGGCCGGGGCACGCCGGCGCCCGCTTTATGTTCGGTGGCGCACAGAGCGGCGCCACAAGGAAAGCCATACTTGTTCGCCGGCGGAGCTACGATCCGGCCATTCTTTCATGGGAGATCCAATATGAACCTCGTTACCCTGAGAACAAAGTGTGCTTTGGCATTTTTTGTGGCCGGAATCCTGACGGTAGGCCCGGCGATGGCCGACAAGCCTTCCTGGGCCGGCTCCGACAAGGAGAGCAAGAAGGAAGCCAAGGAAGAGCAAAAAGCCGAGAAGAGGCAAGACAAAGCCGAGAGGAAACAAGAAAAGGCCGAGCAAAAACAAGATCAACGCCAGTTCGGCGGGGATGGTCGCCACTTCCAGGAGCAGCAGCATGTGATGGTGCGTGAGTACTACTCCACGCATTACAGCAAAGGCCGCTGCCCGCCGGGCCTGGCGAAGAAGCACAACGGCTGCATGCCACCGGGGCAGGCGAAAAAGTGGCAGGTCGGACGGCCGTTGCCGCGCGACGTGGTTTATTACCAGGTGCCGGCGCAGCTGGTGGTACAAATCGGGCCACCACCGGCCGGCCATCGCTACGTGCGCGTCGCAGGCGACATATTGCTGCTCGCGATCGGGACCGGAATGGTCGTCGATGCGATTCAGGATCTCGGCGGCAGATAAGGAATCGCGTCCTGTATTCGTGCAAACGAAGGACCATGAATGGCGTAGCTCAAGCGGAGTGTGAAGCAATGATTTCTGGTTCCGGGTATGCGCGGCAGGCGACTGCGGCTGTTGCACTGTGCTTCTCCATGTTCTCAGGATATGGGCTGGCGGCGGAGGCCGCCGCTCCGATCCTGGGAGCAACCGTGCCGGTGGCAACAGGCGGGGCAGGGGTCGGCCTTGTCATGCACTTTGAAAATTCGCCCTATCTCGGCGGCGGCACGCGCCACGACTTTGTTCCGATCTACATGTACGAGGGCAAGCGCGTCTTCCTCGAGGCCTATCGGGTTGGCCTGAAGCTGAATGAAACGCCTGACTCGCGCTTCGACGTGTTCGCCGCCTATCGCTTTGAGGGCTTCCCCTACGACCGCACTCCGGCGAGTCTGGCCGGCATGGCCAATCGCGGAACGGGAGTCGACTTGGGTGTCGGCTATCAGCAGCACAAGCCGTGGGGCACGCTGTTTGGCGAAGTGTTGAGGGATGTCGGCAGCGCATCGAACGGCACCGAAGTCCGGGGCGGCTACCGCTACGACTGGAAGATCGGCAAGCTGCAGTTGCAGCCGCAGCTTGCACTCTCATGGCGCGACGCCAGTCTGAACAACTACTACTACGGCGTGCGTCCGTCCGAAGCCACGGCCACACGTTCTGCCTATGAACCCGGTAGCGGCTTCAATGCCGAGCTCGGCTTGTCCGCCACCTACCGGCTCTCCGAGCGCTGGCGGTTGCTTGGCGGCGTATCGGCCAAGCGCTGGTCGTCGGGCGTGCGCGCCAGTCCCATCGTCGAGAACCGCACACAATTGGCGGGGCAACTCGGCGTGGCCTATGACTTTTCTCCGGAGCATGACGCCTGGCCCGAAGGCCGGCCGCTGATCGTCAAGGCGCTGTATGGCAAGGCGACCGATTGCGATGTGGCGCAAGTGATGTTGCTCAAGTGCACTTCGACCAACACGGTAGACCAGACACGCGTCACCTCGATTGAACTGGGCCGCCCCTTCGTCGAGCGCCTGAACGGCTGGCCGCTCGATTTCGTCGGCTACGTCGGCCTCTTGCGCCACAGCGAACGTGGATTGCAGGAAGACTCCTGGCAGGCCAATGCCTACATGAAGGCTTACTACTACGGATTTCCGTGGAGCGAACGCGTGCGTACCCGTCTCGGCTTCGGTGTCGGGCTCTCGTATGCGGAGCGCGTGCCCTACGTGGAAATGCGTGACCAGCTGGCGCGCGGGCGCAGCAGCTCAAGGCTGCTCAACTACCTCGATCCGAGCATTGACATCAGCCTTGGCGATTTGATCGGTGTGAAGTCCATGGGTGAAACCTATGTCGGCCTCGGTGTATCGCACCGCTCAGGCATATTCGGCACCTCGCGCCTGCTCGGGAACGTGAACGGCGGCTCGAATTACATCTATTCCTATGTGGAGTGGCGCATGTAGTTGCTGCCAGGTCGCCGGCGCCAGCCGTGCGGCCTTGTCGTTCGTGGCGCAAGGACCCAGGTTCCCCGGCTGAAAGAGGCTCGAAACGAGGCTGCGTGGCGTTAACGGGCGCGCGCTGATACATCGACACCGCAACGCGCTGCAAGTAGCTCTCGAGTTCCAAAGAAAAGGCCCGCAACGGGATTACCGTTGCGGGCCAAGTTGTTGCAGCATCCGCTTGGAGGAGGTAAGCGAGCGCCTGAAGTGATAATGCTCCGGTGCTCAATTCCGCTCCGTACGCTGCCACACATTGGTGACAAAATTCTTGCTGGCCACAAACCCGAACGCTTCAGGTGTGCTTCAGCGTGTCCGGGTCTCGCTCAGCTCAAATAGACCAACTCACCCTGCTGAACCCTGGATTTGCGATGCAAAAGGTAACTGTGCAAAAACCAACCCAGACTGAATCCAGTCATCAATGTGAAAAATATCAGCAACGCACTCGACATCGACGTTTGCCAGAACAGGAAGCCAATCTCAACGGGCGCAGCATTCTGAGCGACAAACATCACGGCCAGGCTTGAGAGAACGAGTATCAGTATCAATTTCAGATTCATCTTTCAATCCTCTCGAAGAGATTGCCAAAAGGCAGGAGCGCGCAGAAACGTTGGGCAGCGCCTGCCGCCCATGGGTCACTTGAATTTGGCATGAGCGTCAGCGATACCAGTCTTCAGGTCCTCCCAGACTTTGTCAGCCGTTGTCTTGACTTGCTCCCACGCTTCGCCGCTGGCCTTTTCCAGATCCTGCAATTTCTCCGAAGCCTTGCGCTGTTTGGCACGCAACTCATCAAGCTGTTCGGCACGCTTGACCTTCATGTCGGCCCCGGCGTTCTCCGCCTTGGCTTCAAGCAAGTCGATCTGCGCACTCCATTCCTTCAGTTGCGCCGCCATTTTCTGTCTATATGCTTCCTGCAATTCCATGATCGACTCTCCCATAGATTGGCTACAACGCAACCTCACTTGAACGACTTTTGCACCAGCTTGTTGTCAACCCTTGTTACGCCGGCTACTGCGCCTGCCAGCAGCTTGACCCGATCGCTACTCGGCTCCGAATCAACCGATCCGCTTAATGTCACCACGCCTTTTACGGTATCAACACTGATTTGCAGGGACTTCAGGCCGGGCTCGGCAAAAATCGCCGCTTTGACCTTGGCTGTAATTTCCGCATCGTCAATGGCGGCGCCTGTTTTGACGCTTTGCTCACCCAGCTTTTCACCGACCTTGTCGGCGGCTTGCTCGATTTTTCTTCCGGCTGCATCGGCGGTCTGGTCGATCTTCTTGCCGGCAGTCTCGGCAGGCCCGGGTTTGTCGCAGGCGGAAAGTCCGGCAACAAGCAGGATCGAAATGCCGATCAATTTCAGGTTCTTCAACGCTTTCATTTTGGTTTCCTTTTCAAAGTCATTCATATGCAATTGCCTCTGCGTGCTTTATCCCCCTTGCGACCGCCGGATTCTGTGCGCTGGAACACATTGAAAAGTCTTTCTGCTTCGGCCCGCCATCCGTTGCTGAAGCTGTGCGCCATGGCCATGTGTACGTCAGCGCACAGAATGGATGTTTTTCGAGGGGCAGGATGCGAGGCAGAGGAAGGTCTGTGCCCGGAATTGAGGCTTGGTCACGATCGTTCCCGTCCATCCAACTACACCTGGAGGCATTGTGAAAACTGAACTTGGCGCAAGTCATGAGGCCATCGCAGACAAGAGGCAAAAACTCATGAAAGATCTTAAAGTCCTGGTCGCTGATGGCAACGACCTGTTGCAGGAGTTGGCCAAATCCACCAACGAGGAATTTTCCGCGGCGCGCACGAAGATCGAAAGAAGGCTGGGCGAGACGAGCGCCCGATTGGATCATGCGCGAATCGCCCTCACCAGAAAGGCCGGCAGGGCCGCAGACGCAACGGTCGAATATGTGTGGGAAAACCCGTGGAAGGTCTTTGGGGTTGCGGCGGCGGCCGGACTCGTCGCCGCCCTTGCTTTCAGTCGCCGCCGATGGGTGCATTCGCCAACGGCGGATGAGGATGGATGAAATGGCTGTTGAATTGGCAACTCTACCGGCGATATCCGGCACAGAAGGAAGCCCGGGAAGTTTGCTATGAACTGGCATATCGTTCAAGGCAACTGGAAGCAGTTCAAGGGCACGGCGAAAATGCGGTGGGGAAAACTCACCGACGATCCACTTCAAGTGCTGGCCGGCGAACGCATCGAGTTGGCGGGGAGGGTGCAGGAGGCCTACGGTGTAACGAAGGACAAAGCCGGGCAGCAGCTCAGGCGTTTTCTTCGTGAGCGCCATAAGGATCGCTGCGCCAAAAACCGCGCCTGACCGGAATCACAATTCGCTTGGCGAGTGAGCGCTCCCGCCAGTGGCCTGCAATACGGATGCATCAGCATCCCCAGTGCCTTGCCCACTCTCAATCGCTGCGGCAACGGCAACCTGCTTCATTTCCGCTTTACCTGCATAGGAGAAGAAAATGTCCAGCGTCGGTTATCACGAGCCTATTGAGGAACTGTCCGCTGAAACGCGCGACATGCATAGAGCAATCGTTTCCCTGATGGAAGAATTGGAAGCCGTTGATTGGTACAACCAGCGTGCCGATGCTTGCCAGGACAGGGAGCTGAAAACAATTCTTGAGCACAATCGGGACGAGGAAAAGGAGCACGCAGCCATGCTACTGGAATGGGTCCGGCGCAAGGATTCGCGTTTTTCCAGGGAACTCAAGAATTGCTTGTTCACCAAGGGAACTATTGCGAAGAAGTAGGAACGACTGTCGAACCGGATTGTCGGCGAGTTACTCGCACCGCGTTATGTGCGCCACCGTACCGTCAGCGCCGACTTTTGTGATTATTCTGCCTGCGAGGATTCGATACAGCACGCGGCACACACGCCGTCAGGCTCGGTTCTCTGTTCAGAAGACTGCGCAAACTGCGTTATCCGAAACCGGATCAAGAAGTTCTGTTCAACTTATCTTTGGAGAGTCAACCATGAAACAACTTAGAAATTATCTTTCCGCAGCGTTCCTCGCTGTTACGCTGGCGTCCGTCGCCGGTTGTGCTTCCACGGCGACGCAAGAGGGAACCGGTGAGTACGTCGACGACAGTCTCATCACCACCAAGGTGAAAGCGGCAATTTTCAATGAGCCCACCATGAAGTCTGCCGAAATCAATGTCGAGACGTTCAAGGGCGTCGTTCAATTGAGTGGCTTCGTCAGCGCTCCGGCTTCCGTGTCCAAGGCGGGCGATCTGGCACGCGGCGTCAAAGGTGTGAAATCCGTCAGGAACGACCTGCGGATCAAGTAAGAATTCCTGGGGCTGAGCCCACGGAGGCATCCCCGGGCCGTGCCCGGGGATGCCTGTTACATCCCAGGTTGTTGGCGGCCAATTTCGCTGCTGCTGATTCCCGCGGTCAATTTGGCCGCTCGGTCGACGGAGGTGCTTGACCATGCAGGGACGGGAAACGCAAAAAGCAGGATGCAGACCAGTCCATGAAACGCATGGCGAGTCATATGACTTTGTCAGGGGTGTCGATCAGCTTCTGCATCAAGCGTGCGCAACGGCTGAGCTGACCCGACAAATCCTGACGAAGTTTCGGTAGTCGCCGGAACTCCTCAGCCGCGAGGCAACCCATGTCCCGCGGATTATTCGATTACCTGGTGCTTGCCCCGACCCATTGGGCAAGGCGCCTGAAGATGGTCCTGATCGAGTCGCTGGTATCCTGGATCGATCACCGCGGCGCCAGCAAAGGCGCGGCGCTGGCGTTCTATACCCTGTTCTCGATGACGCCGATCCTGGTGCTGGCGATTGCCGTCGCCGGCTACGTATTCGGCGCCGAGGCGGCGCAAGGCGAGATCGTCGCCCAAGTGCAAGGTTTGGTAGGTCCGAATGGCGCGCAGGCGATCCAGGCATTGCTGGCAGCGGCGCGCGATCCCGCCTCCGGGCTGGTGGCCACACTCGTCGCGAGCGTGCTGTTGCTGCTGGGTGCCACCAGCGTCTTTGCCGAGTTGAAGGGCAGCCTGGATGAACTGTGGGGTGTCAGCCAGCCATGCCGGTCGGGATTCGTCGTGCTCTTGAGAACGCGCCTGCTGTCCTTTGGCCTGGTGCTGGTTCTGGCCTTCCTGCTGCTCGTATCCCTGGTCGTCAGTGCCGCAATGGCCATGCTTGAACGCTACGCGCACGGGGCGCTGGGCAGTTCCGCCGTGGTTGTCACCACGATCTCTTCCGTTATTTCGTTCGGCGTCATAGCCTGCATGTTTGCAATCATCTACAAGACTTTGCCGGACGCACCGCTGTCATGGCGGGATGTCTGGATCGGCGCCGCGTTTACCGCGGGGCTGTTCAGCCTGGGAAAGTACGTGATCGGCTTGTATCTTGGAAACAGCGGTGTCGCATCGAGCTTTGGTGCCGCCGGATCCCTGATCGCCTTGCTCTTATGGGTGTATTACTCGGCGCAGATCTTCTTTCTCGGCGCGGAGTTCACGCGGCATTACGCGCTGTGGTTCGGCAGCCTGCAGCAACAAAGGCTGCGCAGTGAAGAACTGAACTGCCCTGTCGCGCCACCGGCGGCTGGGTGAACTGCGCCGGAAGAGCCCTGGTACGGCTCGAGCAGGGAGGTCGCAGCGGATTGCTGCGTCGATGCATTTCATCGCCGCGCCCGACGGAGTTTATGTACTGTAGCGCACAGACCTCGCCTGACTTCGCGACTATGCTTTTCATCAAGTGTGCTGCGGTCCCCAAGCGTGGCGGATCGGCGGATTGCGCTCATGTGTTTCACACAACTCAGGCACCCACTCCGATGTCAGTTTCGATGGTTGAAAACGCAACCCCCCAATCGGAAGCTCCGGCAGAGAATCAATCTCCAGCGGGTCCCGAGTCGACAGCCCTGCAATCCATAGTCAAGGCGACCGAAACCGGGCGCGACCTGGCCTTGGCCATCCTCGCCACGGTCGCCGTGGTTTTCGCTTTGAAATGGGCGCAGAGCTTTGTCATTTCCCTGCTGCTCGGGATACTGTTTGCCTACACCCTGAATCCCCTCGTAGTGTGCCTCGATCGGATCAGGATCCCGCGCATGGTGAGCACCAGTATTGTGATGGCGGGTGTCGTATGTGCGCTCGCGCTGGGCTCCTACTCGCTGCGTGGACAGATACAGACCATACTTGACCAACTGCCCGAAGCGGTGAGCAAGCTGTCGACCAGCCTCGCCAGTCTGCGCGAGGACCAGACCAGCACCATGCAGAAGGTGCAAAGTGCTGCGAGCGAAATCGAAAAGGCGACGAGCCAGGCCGCAGGCGTGCCGCTAGCACCCAATCGACGGGCGACGCACGTCGTTGTCGATACGCCTGGGTTCAAACTCAGCAACTTCCTTTGGGTGGGCTCCATGGGAGCTGCGGGACTGATCGGCCAGGCAGCCATGGTGCTCTTCCTGACGTTCTTTCTCCTGTTGTCCGGCGATACCTTCAAGAGAAAACTGGTGCGAGTCACGGGACCCTCGCTATCGAACAGGAAGATCACCGTGCGTATTCTCGATGACATCAACGAATCCATCCAGCGCTATATGTTCCTGCTCCTGGCGACCAACGTTCTGGTGGGGCTGTTCACCTGGATCGCATTGCGCTGGTTCGGCCTGGAGAACGCCGGTGCCTGGGGAGTGGCCGCGGGCCTGCTGCACATTGTCCCCTACCTGGGTCCGGCCGTCACCGCTGCCGCCATTGGCATGGCGGCTTTCATGCAGTTCGACACCCTGTCGATGGCGTTGCTGGTCACCGGAGCTTCGCTGGCGATCGCCATGGTCGTCGGGCTCTTTGGGGTCACCTGGATGACAGGCAAGACGGCCAAAATGAATGCCGCTGCAGTGTTCATTTCGCTGTTGTTCTGGGGATGGCTGTGGGGCGTCTGGGGCATGCTGCTTAGTGTTCCGATCATTGTCATTGTGAAAGTGGTGGCTCAGCATGTGGAGCAACTTGAGTCAGTGGCCGAGTTGCTTGCAGACTAGGTGGTACCTTGCTCGACCCGATACGCAGCGTCGACAACTGAATTGTTGAAAAGGACCCCCTGAATTGAACGCCGGCAACAAGCTCACCGCAAATTGGCAACAGCTGAAGGTGCGGCTTCGCGGTAACGGATGGTCGCGTATTTCAGCTGACGAAGAGGCCCCGCTGCGGTCGGAGTTGTTCAGCGCCGAGCAGATGGAGCAGCACGGCAAGGTGCTCGCGGCGTCGCATCAAGTGGCTCCCGGGCGTGCACCCGACCAGCTTCTGGCGCGGTTGGCAGCCAACGAGAACGTCCTGGTCGGCGTCTGCAAGCTGCTGACGACGGCGGTCACAAAAAAGGACCGGATTCCGCCGGCTGGTGAGTGGCTGCTCGATAACTTCTATCTCATCGAAGAGCAGATCCGAACAGCCAGGCGACACTTGCCAAAAGGCTACAGCCGGGAACTCCCGCGCCTGGCTTACGGAGCATCGGCCGGGCGGCCGCGGGTATATGACATTGCGCTGGAGATTATTGCGCATGGCGACGGCCGCGTCGACACGGTAAGTCTCATGGGCTTCGTCGAGGCCTACCAGACCGTCACGGTGCTTAACCTCGGCGAGCTGTGGGCGATCCCGATCATGCTGCGGCTGGCTGTCATAGAGAATCTCCGTCGCGTCAGCGCGCTGATCGCCGCCCGTCTGGTTGAGCGAGACCTGGCCGGCTACTGGGCGGACGAGATGGTGGCAACCGCCGAGCAAGATGCGAAGAGCCTGATTCTCGTGATCGGGGACATGGCGCGCTCAAAGCCTCCGCTGAGTAGCCCCTTTGTGGCAGAACTCGCCCGCCGTTTGCAGGGTCGAGGCCCATCCCTGGCCTTGCCCTTGACCTGGATCGAGCAGCAGCTTTCCGAATCGGGCCTGACGATCGAGCAGTTGGTGCAGTTGGAGAACCAGCAGCAGGCCGCCGCTCAGGTCTCCATCAGCAACAGTATAGGCAGCCTCCGGGTTTTGGGTGCGATTGACTGGCGTCAGTTCGTCGAGGCGACGAGCGTCGTCGAGCGAATACTGCTTGAGGATCCGTGCGGCGCCTATGGAGAGATGAATTTCGCCACTCGCGACCATTACCGTCATGCAGCGGAGCGGATCGCGAAGCAGACCCATCTATCCGAGGGTGAGGTGGCTCGCAAAGCTGTCGAACTGGCGCGCGCCGGCGCGCCGATCGATGCTGAAGCCGGAACTGACAAGCGTGCGCGGCACGTCGGCTTTTACCTGATCGACAAGGGCGTGCCGGAGCTCGAGCGGGCGATGGAAGTCCGCCTTCCCGGCTTTGAGGTTTTGCGCAGAACAGCGGGTCGGTTCCCGTTGCTGCTGTATCTGGGCGGTATCGCAGTGATCACGGCGCTTATTGCCGGGAGCATGTTGGTCGAAGCCCGCGCCGTCGTGATGCCGGCTGGCTTCTTCGGCTGGGCGCTGCTGCCGATCAGCATGCTCTGGCTGCTGGCCGCCAGTCAGTTGGCCGTGGCGCTGGTGAACTGGCTGGCAACCCTTCTGGTGAAACCGAACCCGCTGCCCAGAATGGACTTTTCAACCGGTATTCCATTGGCATCGCGTACGCTGGTGGTGGTGCCGACCATGCTCACCAGTGCCTTGGGCGTCGAGGATCTGATCGAGGCGCTAGAAGTCAGGTTTCTGGCGAATCGCGATGAACGCCTGCACTTCGGCCTATTGACGGATTTTCCGGACGCCCACCAGGAGTCGCTTCCCGAAGATGGCCCTCTGGTGCAACTGGTCCGGACCAGGATAGACGAGCTGAACGAAAAATATCGTAATGCGGCGGAGCGGACCAATGACGATATTTTCTTCCTCTTCCATCGTTCGCGGCGCTGGAACCCGCAGGACCGCATCTGGATGGGTTACGAGCGCAAGCGTGGCAAGCTGGCGGAGCTGAACGCGCTGCTGCGTGATGGTTCCGCCAGCGATGCCGACGCCGGCGCCACCAATGGCTTTGCGCTCGTCGTCGGCAATATTTCGGTGCTGTCCGACGTGAAGTACATCATCACCCTGGACACCGACACACAACTGCCGCGCGATGCGGCGAGACAATTCGTCGGTGCCATGGCGCACCCGTTGAATCGTCCCTGTTATGACGAAGGCAAGAAACGCGTCGTCGAAGGCTACGGGATTCTGCAGCCGTGCGTGGCGATCAGCCTGCCGGGAACGAACCGCTCGCGTTATGCTCGCCTGTATGGCGGGGAGCCAGGCATCGACCCATACACGCGTACCGTCTCGAACGTCTATCAGGACGTATTCGGCGAAGGCTCGTTCATCGGCAAAGGTATCTACGACATCGATGCGTTCGAACAAGCTCTGGGTGAACGTTTTCCGGAAAATTGCATCCTCAGTCATGATCTTCTCGAGGGATGTTATGCGCGGGCGGGGTTGTTGAGCGATGTGCAGTTGTACGAGGAGTACCCGGCCCGTTACAGTGCCGACGTGAGCCGTCGCCACCGCTGGATTCGAGGCGATTGGCAACTGGCGGGATGGTTGCTGCGGCGCATTCCAGGCGCGGACGCCGGGGTGGGCAAGACGCGGCAGGACAATCCGCTTTCGATGTTGTCGCAGTGGAAGCTGATCGACAATCTGCGGCGCAGTCTCGTCCCCGCGGCGCTGACGTTCCTCCTGCTGCTGGGATGGACGGTCCTGTCTTCGGCCTGGTTGTGCACCCTGTCGGTGATCGGCATCCTGCTGATTCCCTCCTGGTGCGCTTCGATCCTCGATCTGTTGCGCAAGCCTGGCGAGGTGCTGCTGCGGCAGCACCTCGCTGCTGTCGCAGGCTCGGCTTGGCGGCACGTGATGCAGGTCGCATTCGAGCTTGCCTGTCTTCCGTACGAGGCCTATTTCAGCCTGGATGCCATAGCCCGCACAGCCTGGCGGATGATGGTCACGCATAGACGCCTGCTCGAGTGGAATCCATCGCGCGAGGCAGATCGCGAGTCGGCCCGGACCGGTGGCAGCGACCTGGCCGGCTCTTTCCGAACGATGTGGGTCGGTCCCGCCCTTGCCGTTGGGGCAGCGATACAACTGACGATATCGGCACCGGCGGTATTGGCGGTGGCGGGACCGGTCCTGCTTCTTTGGTTCGCCTCGCCTGCCATCGCGTGGTGGATCAGCCGCCCGCTCGCTCGTCGCAATGCGGCCCTGAGCGTCGAACAGACCGTCTTCCTGCGCGCACTTTCGCGTCGGACCTGGGCGTTTTTCGACAACTTCGTCGGTGCAGAAGATCATTGGCTACCGCCGGACAATTATCAGGAATATCGAATTAGCGCGATCGCGCATCGCACCTCGCCGACCAACATCGGCATGGCCCTGCTGGCGAATCTGGCTGCCTACGACTTCGGCTACGTCCCGGCCGGGCAACTCATCCTGCGCACCACAAACACCTTTACCACGATGGAGGGTCTGGAACGGCACCGGGGGCATTTCTACAACTGGTACGACACACAGACGCTGCAGCCGCTGCTGCCCCGGTACATTTCCACGGTGGACAGCGGAAACCTTGCCGGACACCTGCTGACCTTGCGTGCGGGTCTGCTGATGCTGGCCGATGACAGGATCCTGCCGGCGCGGGTATTCGATGGCCTGAGCGATACGCTTGAAATCCTCGCGGATGCAGCGAACGGAACGGGTGCGGCCCCGATTGCGGCGTTCCGCAAGGATCTGGAATTCGTCTCCGCTGCCCCTCCGGGCACCCTTGCAGCGGCAAGGCAGGCCCTTCTCGGGCTGGTGACCGGCGCCGAGGATCTCGTCATGCGGATCGCGGACAGCCACGATGGCAGCGAGGACCCGGCGCTCGCGAGCGAAGCGAACGAGTGGGCACAGGCGCTTGCCCGCCAATGCCGCGAGGCTCTGGACGATCTGAGCTTTCTCGCCCCGTGGCTATCGCTGGCGACGGCACCGAACGGGCTGAAGAAGCTCGCCAACTTCGCCAAAATCCCGACCCTGCGCGAACTGGCAGCGGCAGGAAGCAGCCAGGCCAGCGATCGGGTGGCGGCCATCGAACGCTTGGCACTGCAAGCCTTCGGGCTCGCGCACATGGAATTTGACTTCCTGTTCGACAAGACGCGTCATTTGCTGACCATTGGTTACAACGTGGATGAACGACGGGTGGACGCCGGTTACTACGACCTGCTGGCTTCCGAAGCGCGTTTGTGCTGCTTCGTCGCCATTGCCCAGGGGCAACTGCCGCAGAAGAGCTGGTTTTCGCTGGGGCGCCTGCTCACCAGCACCGCGGGAGAGCCGGTACTCCTGTCGTGGAGCGGTTCGATGTTCGAATACCTGATGCCGCTTCTGGTGATGCCGACCTACGACAACACACTGCTCGACCAGACCTGCAAGGCGGCGGTGGACAGGCAAATCGAGTACGGTCGCCAGCGCGGTGTGCCGTGGGGTATTTCGGAATCTGGCTACAACACGGTCGATGTGCAGCTCAATTATCAGTATCGAGCGTTCGGCGTGCCGGGCCTGGGGCTCATGCGCGGACTGGCGGATGACCTGGTCATCGCGCCCTACGCCTCGGCGCTCGCGCTGATGGTGGCGCCCGAAGCGGCCTGCCTGAATCTACAGCGACTCGCCGCCGAGGGATTTGTCGGCAAGTTCGGCCTCTTCGAAGCGATCGATTACACGCCGGCACGGCAGCGGCGCAGGCAATCGAGCGCGGTGGTGCGGTCTTTCATGGCACATCATCAGGGCATGAGCCTGCTGGCTCTTGCCTACCTGCTGCTGGACCGCCCGATGCAGCGGCGGTTCGAGTCGGACCGGCTGTTCCAGGCCGTCATGCTGCTGCTTCAGGAGCGGATTCCCAAAGCCACGGCACTGTTTTCGCACACAGCCCAACTCTCCGACGTGCGTGCGACGTCGATCGCTGCGGAGATGCCGATACGGGTGTTCAACAGTTCGGACACGCCGAACCCCGAGGTGCAGTTGTTGTCGAACGGCCGCTACCACGTGATGGTGACCAACGCCGGAGGCGGTTACAGCCGCTGGAAGGATCTGGCCGTGACGCGCTGGCGCGAAGACAGCACCTGCGACCACTGGGGTACGTTCTGTTACATCCGCGATGTGGCGAGCGGTAAATTCTGGTCGACTGCCCATCAGCCGACCCTCAAGCGACCGGAGAGTTACGAAGCGATTTTCTCCGAGGGGCGCGCCGAGTTTCGCCGTCGCGATTCCGTTGGCGTCGGCGCCGGAGTTTTCGAGACGCATACGGATATCGTCGTATCGCCGGAGGACGATATCGAGCTGCGGCGGGTACGCATCACCAATCGATCGCGACAGCGCAGGAAGATCGACGTCACCAGCTACGCCGAAGTCGTGATCGCACCACCGGCTGCGGACGCGCTGCATCCGGCCTTCAGCAATCTCTTCGTGCAGACTGAAATCATGCGCGAGCGCCACGCGATCCTGTGTACGCGCCGGCCTCGCTCCACGGGCGAGCAAGTACCCTGGATGTTTCACCTGATGGCGGTGCACGGGGCGGACATCGGCGCGGCGTCTTACGAGACCGATCGCCTGCGCTTCATCGGCCGTACCAGAAGTGCCGCAGATCCTCTGGCGATGAGCGACCCGGCGGCACTCTCGGGAACCGATGGTTCGGTGCTGGACCCGATCGTCGCCATTCGCTATTCGCTAACGCTTGAGCCCGGGCAGTCGGCCATCATCGACATAGTGTCGGGGATGGGTGAGACCCGCGAGATGGCCGTGAGCCTGGTCGAGAAATACCAGGACCGTCATCTTGCCGACCGTGTCTTTGACCTGACGTGGACCCACAGCCAGGTGGTACTGAGGCAGCTCAATGCCACCGAGGCTGATGCACAGCTCTATGCGCGCCTGGCCAGTTCCGTCATCTACGCCAACGGCGGGATGCGCGCCGCCGCTGCCGTGCTTGTCAGGAATCGCCGCGGCCAGTCCGGGCTGTGGGGTTATGCCATTTCCGGCGACCTGCCCATCGTGTTGCTGCAAATTGGAGACGCGGCCAATATCGATCTCGTGCGCCAGCTAGTGCAGGCCCATGCCTATTGGCGCCTGAAAGGCCTGGCGGCGGACCTGGTGATCTGGAACGAAGATCACGCCGGCTACCGGCAACAATTGCACGATCAGATCACGGGTCTGATCACCTCGGGCATCGAGGCCAGTGTGATCGATCGGCCGGGAGGCATCTTCGTGCGGTCCGCGGAACAGATTTCCAGCGAGGACCGCATTCTGTTCCAGTCGGTCGCACGTGCCGTGATCACGGACAGTCAGGGCACGCTCGAGGAACAGATCGACCGCCGCAGTCCCGCCGAACCGCGCGTGCCCCGGCTGGCGCCGACCCGGCGCTATCGCCCCGATGCACCTGCCGCGGACATCCTGCCGCGGCGTAATCTGATTCTCTCCAACGGCTTGGGAGGATTCACTCCCGACGGGCGCGAATATGTCATTACGCTGGCGCCCGGGCAAGCGACGCCGGCGCCATGGGTCAACGTCCTGGCGAATCCGCACTTCGGCACCGTCGTCTCGGAGAACGGCGTTGCCTACACATGGAGCGAGAACGCCCACGAATTCCGCCTGACGCCGTGGCATAACGATCCGGTGAGCGATTCGAGCGGTGAAGCGCTTTATCTGCGCGACGAAGAGACCGGTCATGTCTGGTCGCCCGCGCCCTTGCCCGTCCGCGCGGCGACGCCTTACGTCATCCGGCACGGGTTCGGTTACAGCGTGTTCGAGACCCGATCGGGGGGCATTTGCTCGGAACTCTGGGTTTACGTGGCTGTCGACGCTGCCGTCAAGTTTTCGGTATTGAAATTGCGCAACGAATCCGGGCGAGCGCGGAAACTCTCCGCGACGGGCTACGTCGAGTGGGTACTGGGGGATCTTCGCGCGAAGTCGGCCATGCATGTGAACACCGAAGTTGCTCCCCTGAGTGGTGCGCTGTATGCGCGCAACCGCTACCATTCCGAATTCGCCGATCGGGTTGCGTTCTTTGATGTGGATGATCCGAAGCGAACCCTGACGGGTGACCGCAGCGAATTCCTGGGGCGCAACGGGACGCGGCAAAATCCGGCCGCCATGAGTCGGTCGCGCCTTTCCGGCAAGGTGGGCCCAGGCCTGGATCCCTGCGCGGCGATTCAGGTGGGCTTCGATCTGGCCCCCGGACAAGAGCGCGAAATCGTCTTCCGGCTTGGCGTCGGGCGCAACGCCGATGATGCTGGCAAGCTCGTGCAGCGCTATCGCGGCGCCCTGGCCGCGCGCGGCGCGCTCGAAGCGGTGTGGCAGCACTGGAACCATACCCTGGGCGCGGTGCAGGTGGAAACACCCGACCCGTCGCTCAATGTACTGGCCAACGGCTGGCTGGTGTACCAGACCCTGGCTTGTCGTCTCTGGGCACGCAGCGGCTACTACCAATCGGGTGGTGCCTTCGGCTTCCGCGACCAGTTGCAGGACGTGATGGCGCTGATCCACGCCAAGCCGGGGCTGGTGCGTGACCACCTGCTGCTATGCGCGAGCCGGCAGTTCCAGGAGGGCGATGTGCAGCACTGGTGGCATCCGCCATCCGGCCGCGGCGTGCGTACGCATTGTTCGGACGACTACCTGTGGCTGCCCCTGGCGGTCTGCCGCTATGTGACGATCACCGGGGACAGCGGGGTGCTGGATGAACTCGTGCACTTCCTGGAAGGCCGTCCGGTCAACCCGGAGGACGATTCCTACTACGATCTGCCGGGCCGCTCCTCCGATGCCACAAGCCTTTACGACCACTGCGTGCGGGCCATCCGACATGGCCAGCAATTCGGTGTGCACGGCCTGCCGCTGATCGGTTCCGGCGACTGGAACGATGGCATGAATCTGGTGGGGATCAGCGGCCAGGGAGAGAGTGTCTGGCTGGGCTTCTTCCAGTGCGAAGTGCTCAGGCAGTTTGCCGCCGTGGCGGCTACGCATAACGATCCATCCTTCGCTGACTTTTGTCAGGAGGAGGGAGTTCGGTTGCGTCAGAGCATCGAACTGCATGGCTGGGATGGCGAGTGGTACCGCCGTGCCTACTTCGACGACGGCACGCCGCTTGGATCGGCAGGCAACATCGAATGTCGAATCGATTCAGTCTCGCAGAGCTGGTCCGTGCTGTCCGGGTCCGCCGACGGAGTGGGCAACCTCGCACGTTCGCGCCTGGCCATGCAAGCGGTCGACGAGCGTCTCGTGCGCCGTGATGCCGGGCTCATGGAGCTGCTCGACCCGCCCTTCGACAACAAGTCGAACCTGGATCCTGGCTACATCCGCGGCTACGTGCCGGGAGTGAGGGAGAACGGCGGGCAGTACACCCATGCGGCAATCTGGGCGTCAATGGCGTTTGCCGCCTTGGGCGAGCGCGAGCGCGCCTGGGAGTTGTTGACCATGATCAACCCGGTCAACCATGCCCTGTCAGCGGAGGACATCGAGACCTACAAAGTGGAGCCCTATGTGGTCGCGGCCGACGTCTATGCGCTCGCACCGCATATCGGTCGCGGGGGATGGAGCTGGTACACCGGCTCGGCCGGCTGGATGTACCGACTTATTGTGGAGTCGCTGCTGGGCTTGAGACGCGAGGGAAGTACGCTGCATTTCGCTCCCTGTCTGCCCGCCCACTGGCAGGCGTTCAAGATTCACTACCGGTACCGGGAGACCGTGTATCACATCGCCGTCTCACAAACGCGCACCGGCGATGAGGGCGAGGGCGGAGTCACAAGCGTGACAGTCGATGGCGTCGAGCGCGCTGACAAAGTGATTTCTCTGGTCGACGACCATCGCGAACACGGGGTTGCGGTAATCGTGCATGCCAGATAGAGCCAGTGACCCGCTCGCTGCGGGTTGCTGCGATCATTCATGGATGCCGGAGCTGCAGCTGCTGTAATAGTCGGCGCTGGTGATACGGTGGGAGCGCGAGTCGCCTCGCGTCTCGGCCACCAGGCTTACCCCCCGGTTTTCGATGGCGCTACGCGGCCCTCGGGGCAGATGGCATATACCTCACGGGACGACTTGAGGGTAGCCGGACTTCAGTGCGGCCCGGAGGGGAAATCGTAGGTATCGCCGGCAACCATTTGCCCCACCGTTTTCAGGAATTCCTGGTAGTGAATCGGCTTGGCAATATAGCCGTCGCAACCGGCAGCCTCGATTTTCTCGCGATCGCCGCTCATGGCGAGGGCGGTCAGCGCGACGATCCTGATTTTGTTGGTGGCGGCATCACCCTTGAGCAGGCGCGTGGCGGCGAGACCATCCATACCGGGCAGTTGCACGTCCATCAGGATCAGGTCCGGCAACTCCGCGCGCGCGAGCCGGATGCCTTCCTCGGCGTCCGCCGCCTGGAGAATTTCATAGCCCTCCCTTTGCAGCATCAACACTGCCAGCTTCATGTTGGTGGCATTGTCCTCGATCACCAGGATGCGCGCCATGTCATTTCCCCTTTCCGCTCATCGCCCGCCTCACTTCGCTGATGAAGCGGCCGTGGTGGAGCTCGGACTTGTCGATCACCTTCATTACGTCACCATTGAGCCGGGCGCGGTCCGTGGCGGTCACTTGCTTGCTGGTGACGATGACGATCGGAATGGCCGCCGTGGCCTCGTCTCGCTTCAAGGCCTCCACTACCTCGAAACCGCTTACCTCCGGCATCAACAGATCGAGCAGGATCAGGTCCGGATGCTGGCGCCGCGCAATGTCGATGCCCTCCTGCCAGCCGAAGGCGGAGAGTACCTGGTAGCCGGCAGTGGCGAGATGGGCGCCAAGCAACTTCACCGCCTTCGGGTCGTCGTCCACCACCAGCACCGTGCGTCGCTTGCCGTGCGCGCCAGCATTGAAGCCGGCTGCTGCCAGGGCGCGCGCAAGTTGCTCGCGGCCGACCGGCTTTTGTAGCACGTAGCCGGCGCCCAGCGCCAGGCCGCGAATGCTGTCGGCGGCAATGGAAACGATGACCACCGGCACCTTTGCAAACTCCGGATGTTGCTTCAAGCGCTCAAGGAACGCCCATCCATCCATCCCGGGCAGTTGAATGTCGAGGGTAATCAGGTCTGGACACTTTTGCTTTGCCAGCTCCAGAGCGGATTCCGCCGTAGCGGCGCGAACAACGCGGAATCCGGCGCGTTCCAGTTGCAGTCGCAGAAGGTCGGCGCCCTTGTCGTCGTCCTCGACGACAAGGGCCAAGGATTGGCCGCCGCCGGGTACGGGCGCAGAAACCGGAGCAGAAGCGGCTGGCGGAGCGGCCGGGTTGGTGGCTTCCTGGGCACTCGCAAGCGTCGGCAGCGGAATGGCGGCGGCGGGCTGGAGCCCTACCTCGCGCCACGGCAGCCATACCATGAAGGTCGAGCCAACTGTCGGCGTGCTTTGCATGGCCACGGCGCCACCGTGCAGTTCGGCCAGCTGCTTCACCATCGCCAGGCCAAGCCCCGTGCCCTCATAACGGCGCGACAGGGTGCTGTCGATCTGGGTGAAAGGCTTGAACAGCCGCGCCTGGTCCTCGGCTGAAATGCCGATGCCGGTGTCGCTCACGGCCAGTTGCAGGTAGTGCTCGAAACCTCCGTCGGGCAGGGCCTGGCTTCCGACGCGGTGCGCCGCGATCCGCACTTCGCCGCCCTCTGGCGTGAACTTGACGGCGTTCGAAAGCAGGTTGTAGAGAATCTGCTTGACCTTGCGTCCGTCCAGCCACACCTCGCCGAGGTCGTCTGCGACCTCGGCGATCAGGCGCACGCTGTGCGCCATGGCCTGTTCGCGCACCACTTGCAGGCCGGCCTGGACCAGCGCCGCCACTTGCAGCGGCTCGAGCTCCAGCGTCATTTTGCCTGCCTCCACTTTCGACAGGTCGAGGATGTCGTTGATCAGCGATAGCAGGTGCTGGCCGCTGGTGAAGATGTCGTTGACGGACTCCTTCTGCTGCGGCGACAGATCGCCGAGCAGCCCGTCCCTGAGCATCTCGGAGAAGCCGATGATGGCGTTCAGCGGCGTTCTCAGCTCGTGCGACATGTTGGCGAGAAACTCGGATTTCATCCGGCTCGCATCCTCGAGTTGCAGATTTTTGGCCGCGATATTCCGGTTGGCCATCACTTCGTTGGTACGCCTGGCCACCTCCTGTTCGAGAAAGCTGTTCTGGTCCCGCAGGAAGTCTGCCGCAGCCTTTAGCGCCAGATGGTTCTTCACGCGTGCGATGACGATCGGCGGGCTGATCGGCTTGGTGATGTAGTCGACCGCGCCGAGTTCCAGCCCCTTTTTCTCGTCCGTCGTCTCGGCCTTGGCGGTGAGGAAGATCACCGGGATGTTGGCCGTCTTCGGGTCGTGCTTGAGCCGTGTGCACACCTCGTAGCCGTCCATGCCGGGCATCATGATGTCGAGCAGGATCAGGTCCGGCGGCGAGTCTGACGCCGCGATCTTCAAGGCCTTTTCGCCGCCGTTGGCAATCTTCACCTTGTAGTCGTCCTGGAGCAGGTTGCTCATCAGGCTCAGGTTATCCGGCGTGTCGTCGACCACCAGTATCGTGGCCTTTTCGGTGAAATTGAGTCCTTCCATGGGGATCTTTCAGCTGTTTGTTCCGGCGGCGGCGTTCAAGGCTCTGAGTGCCGCGTCAAAGTCGAATGACCGGATGCCATCATCGATCTTGCGATAGTGGGAGGGGAAGGCCGCCCGCAGCAGCTCCGCATTTGCATCCAGCACGTCGACCGCCCTCGCGTCGTCTGCTGCCAGCAGAACCTGCAGCTTGTCACAGACCACCTTGAGTTTTTTCCGGTCGACCGTCACCGGGGTCTTTCCCTGTTCCTCCGGCAGCTTTTGTTCCAGTTGCGTGATGAGGTAGGCGAGCGGTTTTTCCAGCTCGCCGAGCTGGGCATCGATCTCCTCGCGGGGATGGCGCTCCTTGATCGCGGTCTCGAGCTTTTCTGCCCGCGCCTGCAGGTCGGTGGCGCCGATGTTGCCGGAAACGCCCTTGAGCGTGTGGACCAGCCGCTCCGCGGTGTCCCATAGGTTGTCTTCCAGCGCCTTGAGGATATTCGCTATTACGGATTTCTGTCCGGCGACGAACTTGCGCAGCATCGAGACGTAGAGCGGCTTCCTGCCGAGCACCCGGCGCAGGCCGTTGGCGATGTCCAGCCCGTCGATGTCCGACGGCAGGTCGGCCTCTTGCGCCGCCTGCGGCTTCGGCTCTGCCGCAGCGGGGGGCGATCCGCGTGGCTTGATCCATTTCAGCAGCATCTTCCACAAGTCCTCCGGTTCGATCGGCTTGGCCACATGATCGTTCATGCCCGCCGCCATGCAGCGATCACGGTCGCCCTGCATGGCGTTGGCGGTCATCGCCACCACCGGCAGATCCTTGAAGCGCGCCTCCCTGCGAATCTCGCGGGTCGCCGTCACGCCGTCCATCACCGGCATCTGCATGTCCATCAGCACAATGTCGTAGGCGGCAGCCCTGACTTTGTCTACTGCGATCTGGCCGTTCTCGGCCAGATCGACGACAAAACCGGCGTCCGTCAGCAACTCGGTGGCCACTTCCTGGTTAAGGTCGTTGTCATCCACCAGCAGGATGTGCGCGCCCTTGATGCTGGCGAGCTGCTCGAAGGTATCGGTCGGCGCGTCCGCGGCGGTGTGTGTGCCATCAACAATGCCTCCCAGCAGGCGTACCACGGCATCGAACAGCGTCGAGGCATTGACCGGCTTGATCAGCACATCCTCGATACCCGATTCCTCCGCGCCCTTGATCACCTCCTCATGGCCATAGGCGGTCACCATCATGATGTGCGGCATGCGCCTGAGCGGAAGTTCCCTCAGCCGTCTGGCTGCCTCATTGCCATTCATGCCCGGCATGTGCCAGTCAAGGAACACGATCTCGTAGGGCATGCCTTCCGCCTCGGCACGATCCACGGCGCCGATGGCCTCCTTGCCCGATTCGGCCCGGTCAACCTTGAAGCTCATGCTGTCGAGCAGATCGCCCAGCACCAGGCGGGCGCTCGCGTTGTCGTCCACCACCAGCACGCGCTTGCCCTGTAACTCAGCCGACAGCGCCAGCCTGCGCTGCTGGCCGACGCCCTTGGCGAGGCGTGCAGTGAACCAGAAGGTGCTGCCCTTGCCCGGCTCGCTATCTACGCCGACCTCGCCGCCCATGAGTTCGGCCAACTTCTTGGAAATGACCAGACCGAGGCCGGTGCCGCCAAATTCGCGAGTGGTTGAACTGTCGCCCTGCGAAAAGCTTTGGAACAGGCGTTCCATCTGCTCCGCCGTCATGCCGATGCCTGTATCGTGAACCGTGCAGTAAAGCAGTACCTCCTTCTCGGTCTGCTCCTTGACGCGGATGGCGATGTCGATCTCGCCCTGCTCGGTGAACTTGACCGCATTGTTGCTGTAGTTGATAAGAATCTGTCCCAGCCGCAGCGGATCTCCGATCAGCTTGGGCGGTACGTTCTTGTCGATGTCGAAAACCAGCTCCAGCCCCTTGGCGGAGGTCTTCTCGGCGATCAGGTTGGCCACATTGTTGAGCACCTTTTCCAGTTCGAACTCGGTGCGCTCGACCGTCAGCTTGCCTGCCTCGATCTTCGAGAAGTCGAGAATATCGTTGATGATGCTGAGCAGATGTTGGCTGGAGCCCTGGATCTTCTTGATGTAGTCGCGCTGGCGCGGTGTCATCTCGGTCTTCAGGGCCAAATGGGACATACCGATGATGGCGTTCATCGGGGTGCGGATCTCGTGGCTCATGTTGGAGAGGAAATCCGACTTGGCGAGGCTGGCTTTGTCGGCCGCGGCCTTGGCGCTCTCCAGTTCGATGTTTTTTTCCTGCAATGCCTGATCCAGACGATTGCGCTCGGTGACGTCGCGCGCCGAGGCGAACACGCCCTGCAGTCTTCTGTCTCGATCGTAGAATGTGGTCGCGTTGAAGGAAACCACCGTTTCCTTGCCATCCCTGGCGCGCGCGGTAAGTTCGTAGTTGGTGACTTTCTTTTCGGCCAGCACGAGCTTGATGCTCGCCGCGGCCCGCTCCGGATCGGTGAAGTAGCTCTTGAACGGGGCGCCGATCAATTCGTCGCGCGTGCAATCGGTAAGAAGCTCCATCTGTTTATTGACATCGGTGATGATGCCGGACAGATCGGTGGTCATCAGCGCGTCGATGTTGGATTCGAACAGGGAGCGCGTATAGAACTGATGGTCACGCAAGCGCTGGGAGAGCTGCTTCTGTTCTCCTTCGATCTGCTTGCGCGCGGTGTTGTCGGTGCCGATCAGCAGGTAGCCGATGATGGCGTCCTGCTCGTCGCGCAGAGCCGTAACGGAAACCACCGCCGGGAAGCGGCTGCCGTCCTTGCGGATGTAGGTCAGCTCGTAGATGTCCTCGATGCCGCGCGAGGCCTTGAACACCAGGGCCTCGAAGCCCGGCGTGATCGGCGTGCCGAGTTCG
>Ga0172379_10002757_pt1 | contig 30025 bp, 21 predicted proteins | sample GrowelOW334metaG_FD_119756 | JGI IMG/M metagenome (GOLD analysis project Ga0172379, IMG submission 119756) | Groundwater microbial communities from an aquifer near a municipal landfill in Southern Ontario, Canada - Groundwater well OW334 metaG | ecosystem: Environmental > Aquatic > Deep...
AAAACAATTATTTAATAATGGGGGTTATCGTGAAGAAGAATTTTCATGTTCTTTCGATGCTGTTTGTGCTGTTTCAGGCACTTTTACAAGTTAATCTTTACGCAATGCGAGATGCAGAGGATGATCAACCCGAAACTGAAAGTACTCAAGCTTCTCGAACTCCAGAGGGCCAAAAAAGGACATTTGATTCAGTAAGTTCAACAAGAACTGTTGCAAGTCATAGGAATGTGGGCTTAAAAAATGGCGGCCGTAACATTTGTTATATAAATGCCGTTGTTCAGTGTCTTTCAAATCTTAAAGTTTTCAGATCAACATTATTGGGAAACAAAGCATTTTATCAACAAGAACGTATTGACGATACGCCAGAAAATCGTGCTAAAAAAATTCTTGTTTTAAATTTAATAAAATTATTTGAAAATTTAAGAACAACCAGTGCATCAGAGGTAAAAGATAAAGACTTTACTGAGCGGGCAAAAAAGTTAATTGAGGATATTCCTGCCAATAAAGGAAAATCTATTCAGGATGCTGATGAATTTTTAACTTTACTATTAAGCCAAATTCATGAACCGGACAAAATTTCTTTAGAGTTAAAGCTTAATCAGAAAGTTAAATGCTTAGCGACTGATGGTATAAGTGTATGTCCGTTCGAGTCCCAAAAACATGAAACGTATGAAACAATTGCATTGCCGCTTGATAAAATTGAGAGACATAACACACTTACTGAATTACAGGAGTTATTGACAGACTTCTTTCATCCATCACTTGCAAACGGCTATCAATGTGGTAGCTGTAACAAAGTTAACACATCTTTTAAATCTTCAGAAATTTTAGAAGATCACGATATTTTAATCATGTCGTTAAAAAGATTTACTGCAGATGGTCGCAAGATAATCAATCCTGTCTCATTCACTATGGAACTCGACTTAAAACCTTATGCAGCAGATGAACTCAAAAACCGAGAAGGTGTAAATCTTTTGTATGAATTAGCGGGTTTTGTTTGTCACGGTTGCAACCACTATATCTCTATCGTTAAAGATTTTGAAAATGGAAAATGGTATGTATACAATGATTCATCCGTCAGCGAAATAAATGAGCAAGTTATACAAGGTATTGTTAAAGCAGGTAGTTTTCCGTTAAGTTTTCAAAATTTTACTCCCTACATTCTGTTTTATCAAAAAAAGCGCCCAACGGCGCAAGCACCTGCCCAACCGGCAGCACAACAATCTGGAGCTAGACCTGAAGCCAGAGGTTTTAATCCAAATGATGATGATGCAGACCTGTCGGAACCCTCAAGCCAAAAAAGAAAAGAGGTCGTCGATTTACAGGACCCTGAGGCTGCAGCAAGTATGGCAGGTACTTTGCCTTCTATTCAGCAACTACAGGAACAAGAATATAAAAGTTTTTTTAGAAAATTTTATGACTGGATTACTCATAGCAGCCAAAAAGAAGAGGCCCTGAGAAATCAGGAAGAGGCTAGACTACGAGAAGAGGCGATAAAGAAACGTCAAGAAGAGTTAAGAATTCAAGCAGAGGCATTAGAAAAACGTCAAAATGTTGGGCTTATGCAAGTTAGTATAGTTCCATATTTGAATTCAGTCGTTCAGTGTCTTTCTAATCTTAAAAACTTTAAGACACAATTGGTTTCAAGTGAAAATAATTATGAAGATAATTTTTTCGTCTTCAGTCTTATTAATCTTATAAAAAAATTAAAAACCTCGAGTGAGCCAGTGACTGATCAAAATCTTGTAGAACAAGCAAAAATATTGATCGAACAAAGTAAAAATCATGAAGTGGCTTTTCAAGTTGCAGATGAATTTTTAAATTTGTTACTTGGTCAGTTACATGCCCAAGATAAACAACCTCTTAATCTGAGTATTAATATAATTACTCAGTGTTTAAAAAGAAAAGATATATTAGGCTGCGAATATACTTCAGATAAAGGTGGGGTAGTGCAACCCAAGACGACTATTTGTCCTAACCAGTTAAAAAGTGTTCAAGAAATTTTAGAGGCACACTTCGCACCATTTTTTGATAAAAGTTATGCATGTCAGCGTTGTCATCAAGCTGGTACTTCAGCTATGGTGCAAAGAATTTTAGGTTGTCCTTTTATTTTACGCATTAAAAGAATCTGAGTGCCATGTAGGGTTATTTCCAATACAGCAAAGCCAAAAATATAAAGAAGCGCAGCAAAAAATAATTGACCAGATGGCAAAGATTTGTGGTATCAAAAAACAACAAGAATTAGATCTCCAACGTGCAAAACTACTAGCTCAATCTTCTGATAAAAATTTAGTTAATGCTCAGTTGGATGGAGCCGATTTAACCGACTTTGATTTGAATGGGGCAGATTTAACAGGAGCATCGTTGGTAGGCGCAAAATTAATTGGGACAAAATTGAATGGTGCAAATTTAACAAATGCAAAGTTAAATAATGCAATTCTTTCGAATGTTCAATTATGTAACGCAACTTTAAAGAACACGGATTTAAGTAATTCAACAATAACAAATATAACAGCTCATAACATAGCTATCACAGATGGTACAAAATTCGAAAACGCAACAATAAGTTCGCTAATATTAAAAGATGTTGCAATTCAGAATGTTTCTTTTGCTAATGCAAAGTTAAAAAATGTCAGATTCTCAACCTCCGTAATTGATCATGTAAATATGGTGCACATACAAGCTGAAGAACTATATTTTAACGAATCTTTGCTAATGAACATAGATTTCAGTAGGGCTTACATCGTAGGCCTTGATATAAGTAATGCAACGATCATAGGTACCAATTTGAATTTCAGGTATGCCACAATAAAAACTGGGTGTATTAGAGGGAAGACCATTTCCAGAACTCCAAAATCTGGTGAAAGAACCGATGGTATCACAGAGAGAGATGATTTGGCCGCTCGCATTTCTTTTAACAAGATGGGTGTACTGAGTAAGCTTGCCCAATATTCTCCAGCAATAAGAAAAGATCCTGGTTTGTTCTATGGTGACTTATTAAAATTTGAGTGTGAGATTTCCCCATCTGTTACAGTTTTAAATTTTGCTTATTCTAAATTTTTGGACTGGCAAAGAGATTTTGGTATTTCAAATATCAACAGCATTCTACTAAATTCTGATTTTTATGGAGCATCATTAGAAGATGTGCTTATACAACATGTAAAGCTTGGTAATTGTACGAATATTGGAAGAATTAGAAAAGCAGTTGGAACTCTATTTGATAACATTGTGAGCAGCAATCCAAGAGATTTGGATGATTTAAGACACAAGGGTGCTTGCGTAAATGAAGTTCCTGCAGACGAATTTAAAGTACTTTGGCCTACAACAGAAAAAGATTGGAAAGATTTTTTTATTACGTTAGCATCTAGTGCCGCACAAGGAACAATATCAAGCATCATATCAAGAGCTGAAGAACGTATAACAGGTAGACAACAGCAACAAGAGGCAAAAATTAGGGATTTTATAGCTGCAGAGATAAAAAGACAAAAAGCTAATTAGGAGATTTATCATGAAGAAATATATTTTTTCACTTATTTTAATTTTAAATATCGCAAACTTATTTGCATATGACCAACAGGTATATAAAGAATTACTTGCAGGAGGGAAAAAGTTTGAAAATGCAGATTTGTCAAAAGCAAAAATCGAAAATATGGATTTGTCAGATGTTACTTTTGCAAACGTAAATTTAACCGGTGCATTTTTTCATAATTCAATGCTTACAAATGTTACATTTGATTCATGTAATTTATCAACCGTTACATACTGCGATTTGGTATTCAACAATTCAAAAATTTTAAACAATTCCAATTTAACATCTTGTATTTTTGCAAAAGTTATTTTTGATTCTTCGGAAATAAGTAATTCACTAATGCCTAATGCAAAGCTCTTAGAAACGGATTTTATGGTATCTAGGCTTTGCAATATAAATATGGATAGCAGCGAGTGGGATACTGTAAATTTTTCTGGATGTACCCTAGAAAATATAAATTTTAGGGCAGCAAAACTCGATTTAGTAAAAATATACGAAACGGTTCAGATTGGTAATGGTCTCATATTTGATCAAACAAGTTTTTCAAGGTGCTGTCTTTTAGGCAGAAATGAAAAAAGTTCAGTAACAAGTGCCAACTTTTTTGGAACTATTTTTAAAAACAGCTATTTTTTAAACCTAAATTTTGATAACTGAACAAATTTAGACCAAGTCTCTTGGGCAACAAAAAGTTTATTTAGCAATATTGCGTTTACTAATCCAAATGACTTAGAAATTTTTGCCAAAAAATTAAAAGCTAATGGGGCAAAGGTTAATGGAGAATGGATTACAGACAAAGAATACTGGGATAAATTTGATACCCATTACTGTAAGAAATTTTTTGCACAACTATGGCCATCGTTAGCTTATTTAGGAGCTTTCGCCTTTGTAGGATCTTTTTGCCCACCATTAGCACCTGTAGCGGGAGCTGTAGCATCTAGCGCAGCCGCTGGGGCATGTGATAAATGATATAAAATAAAAAATTTGGAGGTTATCATGAAATTCAAAAATATTTTGATTTATCTTTTTGTTGTAAATCAGGTTGGTCTTTCAAATGGAATGGATAAAATCCCTGAATATAGAAGGGCTTTGTATGATAGGGTTTGGACCGAAGCTTCAAAATATCCCGGAATAACAAAAACCGAATACGACGTATCTATAGTAAGATGGGACAAAATACGTGCGAAACACAATTATGCACAAGGAAATTACTGTGTTCAAACTGGTAATCTCGAAGATGGGACAGCGGTGTTTCATCTAATACAGCCAGAGGATGAATATATGTTGTTTGTGTTACGCCATTCAAGTAAAATTGGAGCTGCCTCAGATGGTTTTCATGAGGGATCTTCTGGAAGTCATGATGCATCTGGCGGTGGGGGTAATGGATCTAGCGGTGGAGGCGGCAGAGATGTGGAATCTGAGAGCTGTGGTGAAAATTATTGGATACAAATTAGACAGAGTCCTGGTAACCAGACTTTTGAGCGGTCTCTTATAGACCCATTTCCTGTTGCAAAAATTATTGCGGCAAAACAACGCGCAGCATTTGACAAATTGAGTGAAATAGAACAAAAGGGAGTTATTGTAGCCAATATAGCCAGTGCTTCGGCCTTTCGTAATGCACATTTATTAACTCAGGCGTGTCTAGGAGGAGGACAATCGGTAGAATATTATACGGAATTATTAGTAACCGATTTAAAGAATTTGTTGAGGCTTCGTCTTGAATTAAAACCAGGGATCACTGTGCCAGAATTGGAAGCACTAGCTGAGGAATTTATTGGGCGATTGCATAGCGTGGCAGCAGTTCCTGCCGCAATACTTCATAAAATAGGGGAGCAGGAAATTGCTGGGTATATTGTATCCTTAAAACAGAATCAATTTCCCAAATTATGCACAAATGGTGAAACATATCTTTTTTACATTCAAAGAGATTTGGCAATAAATTTGTCCAAACAGGTTGAAAAAGATTTAAAAAATATAAAAGATTTTATATCAAAAGATATGGGTTTCTCGGATCTTTTAAATAAACGTGGAATGTCGAAGGAGCTTATTTTATCAAGTGATTTTGAATGTGTAGGAACTTCTAAAGACGGAAAAAAACGATTTTATAGAACCAAAGCTGTTCTTCATGGGACTAAAAAAGTTGTTAAAGTTCTTAATCCAAGGACATGGGTTGGTGGATCTTCTGAGAAACGTGATTATGTTGTAGATGCTACAGTAGATTCGTCAAAGAATGGTGACCCTAAATTGGTAATTAAATTTCCTGATCAAGTGAATGATTTAGATTTAATAAGGTTATCAACTGATACGAAAATAAGATATTATACTTCTAGTCCGGGAGCTGAAGAGTTACTTGGAAATGTTGCTGGTAGTGGAGATGGCGCTCAAGATAAAACCGAAGATATGCAACGATTAATTAGTGCTGGAATTCCTGAAGATATTGCACATTGGGCGGCATATGAACCTGAAGAATTTGAAAGAATTTGTCAAAGACCACGACAACAACAAGCACAATTGGAACAAGAGAGTAAGGCCAGAGAAAAGCAATCTTTAATTAGTGCTGGTATACCTGAGGATATTGCTGATTTTGTTGTTAATGATCCCGAAGGATTTGAGAGATTACGGCAAGAATCCCTAGGAAGACGCTCAGGTGAAACTCATGATCTACGACCTGATATAAGTAGTGCAGCACCTCAACCCTCAGTTGAAAAATCAGTACCACAACAACCAACATTAGGAGAAAGAGTTCGGGAATTTTTTTCAAGGACAACAACTGCCGTTGCTGAAAGATCCAAAGTAGCGGCCAGAGATTTTAGCTTTGGAGCAGCAAGGGCCGTTGCAACGGCCGGCACAGACCATCTTTTAAGATATCTTTTTGCGTCCCCTCCTCCAATGGACGGTGCACATTTTTTTGGTAAAGGACCAGAGGAAACAAGATACACTCCTTATTTAGACCGACCACTATTAAATTTACGGACTACATTGCCTCATGATGTTGAAATGCGAGATGTTCCACAAGATCCGGAATCTGCAGCATGTTCTGCTGGGACATCAGCTTTTCCAATTATTTTTGATGATACAGCTCGTCCATTAAAAATAAAAAGGACAGGAGATTTTTCTTCTAGTCCTACGGTGATAGACGAACCTTTTGTAATTCCGCACTCTGTCGTCGGCATGGAAGAACCTGCGGCAACAACACAAAGTGGAGGTTTAACTCCAGGTCAGTTTAAAAAATTCACAGAAAAAACAAGCAGCTACAATGAGGCTCTAGCTCGAATTGCCAGTAGTGATACAACCTTGAAAAGCACGTGTGAATTTGTGGGTGTGTTAAATAAATTTGCAGATCTCTATGCGCAAACCGATGGGGATGATGGAAGTGCATATGCATTAAGGTTTGCTGCACGATACATGGTGAAATACGGGCAAAATACGGCAAAAATATTTGGAAATCATGCTCAACGAGCAGCCGCAGGATTACAGCGTTTCGGGCTTGAAAATCTTCAATTCTTTACAGACATTGCTACACATCCTGCCGAAACTTTGGCCAAATTGAAAGAAGGAACCAAAGCGCTTACAATTTTAAGCACAAAAATGGCTTTAATTGGTGGCATGATTGAAGAAAACCCTGAGTTAGGAATAGAAACGTTTAACAGAGAATTAAAGCCAATTATTAAGCCGATGGTTGACAAGCTTGAAGCAATGACAGGTCCGGAAAGAACAGAATTAATTTTTTATGGATTATGTCATGTTTTTTCTTGTAGATATTTAACTCCTGCATTAGAAGTTTCATTTGCAACAACATTGCCAAGAGTACATAACCTTCAATTGGCAGCCACAGCCATAAAAGAATGTGGCGAACTTGTAATTAGAGAGCAGGAAATTGCACACAGTATTCCAAATTTTGCAAACCTGCCAGCAGCAGTCAAAAATATTTTTACACCAACTTCAACAATATCTGAAAATTTAGGTAAATTTAGAAAGATTGCACAGCAAAAAGGGCAAGATTTTGCGAGAAAGGTTGCAGAAGCGCTTCAAAGAAATCCAGAGCTGGTTATAACAGAAGGCTCTTTTGATGGAGCCGTGGCAAGAATTGTAGGTGATTTTGAGCGCGAAGGCGCAGCGGCTGCTGAAGACTTGGGAAGTTTTAGAAGAGGTGATGGCGGCAGACAAATTCCAACTGAACCTGTTCAAGCATCAGGAAGATCTGCTAGAATAATTGAGTTTGAACAGAGAATTTCTAGAATGCCACCGGGTGAAAGAGTTGCGGCGATAAAAACTGAGGCTGAAAGAGTTGCTCAAGCAAGTGGTTTAAAATTTGACAGAGACTTATCAAGAATTAATAAACGAGATGTTTATAAAGACGAGAATGCTCGTATGTTTTATTCTGTAGACTCTCAACATGGAAGATTTGAAGCTCTAAACAGAAATGGAAAACATTTGGGCGAAGTTGATTTTGATTTTAAACAAACAAAGAAAGCTGATTTATCAGGCCGGCATGATTTAAAGATGAAATAAGAAAGGTTTAATAATAATGATAGATATTGTTTTCAATGCAATAGACAAATTTTATAAAAAAAATGATTATAGTGCTTTCAAGATATGTTGTAGTAAGCAAATACAACTGTTTGATAAAATAAGGGAATATATCGATAAACAAGAATTTAAATTAGAAGAAATACAAGATTATCCAGATAACCCATCTAAAATTTGGTACATTCATTTTGACGATTATAAAAAAGGCGAATTTGAAATTTCATATGAAACAAAACTTCATATTTCAAAAGTCGCTTCATTATTTTATATTCAACATGAGTACTCAGTTAAAAATATGGATGAAGATAGAATGTCGCCGGTTCTTCGCGATGCCGATAATCAAGCATATACTAAAAAACAATTTGCTTTACATGAAAAAATTTCATCAGTTTTGATTAAAAATGGATATTATGAAATTGGATATGCTGATATGCACGAAACCGTAGAAGGATTTAAAATGCCAGGTGGTGTAACAATTTTTGGTCCAAATGTTACCGTTGAACATTTATTATTTATGGATTTGTTTAACATATGCGATAAGTAATCTTTACGTAATTTAAATTAGTAACCCTGGCACTTTTACATGCTAGGGCTACTAATTTATCAATAAGCTTATGCAGATTTTGCAGCCTCAGAAGAATACTTTTTTATTGCCTCACGAGTAAGTTTTTCAATTTCACTTTTTAATGTTGTTTTATTTTTATCGAGGTAGTGCTCCAAAATTACAGATAAATTATTTGGAGAAATTGGCGAATTCTTCCTTCTATCACATATCTTAAATAATACATTTAAAAATTTGTCACATAATTCGAATACATAGTAACTTGAAAGATACTGTCCATTTGATTCAAAAATATTTTTGTATAAAACTTTATCAACATATTCCCATTTTATACTTTTCCCATCCCAAAATTTAATTTCATTATCATTCATTATTAAGAAAGGAACCTTACTTCGATCATAGTGTAAATTTTGGTATAAAAGGAATATCCCGATCAAATCGAATATCAGAAATATAGAGCCACAAACCAAGCGGATATCTTTATCATTGTTATCTAGACTCTTACCTAGAAGCGATGTAAAAATCACTAAATCAAAAATGGCAACAATATATTCATATAAATTTGAAGAGGCATATAAAGTTAAAGTTTTTCCATCATAATTTATTTTGTCACTTTTCATTTTATCCACAAACTCTTTAATAAAAGCGTCTTCTGTTTTTGGTGTTAATGCTTCTGTTTTTTGTTCTGCTGGATTCTGCGTTGCAGATAAATTGCTTACAAGACATGTTGTTGAAATTGTTATTAAAATCGAAAAAAAATATATTTTTTTTAACATAAAAATCCTTTTGAATTAAATGAAATTGCATTGATGAAGGATAGCAAGAAATTAGAATGATTAAAGCAATAAATTTAGTTATTTTGTGTGTCAGCAAGTTAAAAACTATGGGCTTTTTAAAATTGACTTTGCCCTGTATTTACGCTATAAAGTACGTGTTGTTTTTTCATGATTAAGGATATATTGTTATGAATCAGAAGTTTTACACGTTTAAAATTTTAATTTTGTTTGCTTTGTTAAATTTTGATCTTTTTGCAATGCAAGAATCCGATGAGCATTCTGAATCTACAGACACCCAAGTTACCCAAAGACAAATACAACGTGAAATACAGCAACGTTGGACAGACTTTTATTACAGCGATGATGATTTTGATCCATCGGATGACGAAGCAGATTTGGGAAGTGAATCAAAACATGTACTCCAACATAGAGCTGAAGTTACCGTCGGATTTTCAGATGGGTTAGGTTATTTATCGACTACGTCATCTCGTAGCTTTAAGCGAAAATATTCAAAAGATAATCGACCTATTGATATATTTCTTTTAAACGAAATTCAAACACAAACCAAAAAAGATTGTCTTTATTTCACAGCTATTATTGAAGCAGGAGCAAATCCTAATGCTTGTATTATCAAACGCTCTTCAGAGACATCTTCAGAATATCTATTGAAGACTGCCGTATCAATTCAAAATTCAGGAGCAACGGAGGCGTTAATAATAAAAGGCGCTGATGTTAATGCAGCCGATGAAAACGGTGACACCGCTCTATATTCAGCAGTTTATTCTGGTAATTATCACATTACACGCCTGCTACTTGAAAATGGCGCAAATCCTAATATGCAAGACAAAAATAAATGCACACCTTTAATTTCTGTCTTTTATCCAATTAGATCAAATCTTATCCAATTATTGTTAAGTTATGGTGCAGACCCAACAATCCAGAATAGCTATGGACAAAGCGCAATTTATATTCTTAAAAATAAGTATCCTGATTACTTATTTACCTTGTATTTAATGGAACATATAGCAAATAATCCGAAATGCTTTGAAGATTGTCCAATATGCCTGAATAAAAAATTTCTTGTACCATGGCCAGGTTGTAATCATAAGCTATGTATCAAATGCATGGTCGAATGGCATAACAGTGATTGTCTTAATGGAAACACGTGTCCATTTTGTAGAAAACCCATTAATGTTGTAGATCCTATGCGTATCAATTTTATATTTTAACACTAACTCGATAGTTCTAAAATTAAGATAACAATAGCTCAATGGATAAATTCATTCAGAATAAAAATGTTTACCAAAAAAATCCATGTGATTGGAGAGCTTGAGCCTGTTCCTTCAGCCCTGCCAATTTCATTTGCAAGCGATTTGTTTCTGACATTTGTTCGGATTCGTATCTGGCTATTTCTCTAATTCTATTTATTTCTGCCTGCTCGGCACGAATTTCTCCAAAAAACGAATCTCGAGGAAAATATTTATCTAGCGGGGATGATTGCATTGCACTAAAAGGGTGTTTAAACCTATCCATAATGGATTTTCGCAGTATTTCTTCTTCCGTAACCCTTATTTCGACATTTATAGCATCAAGACGCTCTCTAGGATTTTTAACTATGTGCAGGCCTCTTAAACTTTCCTCAGAAAATATGACAGGGTTACCTGCTTGCTGGCGTTGTGTAGTGCTTTTGTGCTGCGGTTCATCCAGCATTCTTCTTCGCATACGTTCATTCTCTTCATCTCGAATTTTTTGCAATCTAGCCTCTTCTTTTTGCCTTAGTGCCTGTTCTTCTTCCCTAACTTTTCTTTGACGAGACTCCTCCACTTGTTTACGTGCAAACTCTTCAGCTCTAACTTTTTGCAACCGTGTTTCTTCTGCTTGTTTGCACATTTGTTCTTCCTCTAGTATTTTTTTCTGTCGCGCTTCTTCTGCCTGTATTCGAGCAGTCTCTTCTTTAAAACGTATATCTTTTATTTTACTAATTTCATAAAGATCTTTGATTGAAAAAATAATGCTTATTACTAATGATGCTGCGTATAATATTTGTTCTGTACTATTATTTTTACTGATAATTATATTATCAAATAGACGAATAGCAGAATTCAGTGCTTTACACTTTAATCTAAAATCTACATCTTCAATTGTGTTACCTTCTTTAAGTGAAGCAAAAAATGCAGTTAGTCCTTCGATTATTGGAATCATTTTTGTATGAAAATCTCTTAGTAATCCCTCTAGCTTTTGTATATCTTTTGGGTTTTGAATTATATCTTCAGATTTGTCAAACAGATCAGCAATGTGTGAAATTAAACTTGCTGTATCATAGACAGCCCAGAGATAATCGTATTTATGAAATTCTGATTCTCCATTTTTATTAATTATAGAAAGCACCTCATTTGCAAGTCGAAGTACATCTACTGTTAAATTCAATATATGGTGATATTTTTTACTGGATTTGGAGTCTAAATTGTTTTTAATTACAATTGTTGGAACTCTTAAAAGTGCAACTATTGATTCAACATTATTCAGGTTAACTTCAGAAAATAAATTATTAGAATTTGTACCTGTGCTGAAAAAAAGAATCAGCACAACTATTTTTTTAAGCATGAAAATCCTTTTGAATTAAATAAAATTGCTTTGATGAATGATAACAAGATTTGAAAATAATTAAAGCAATAAATGTAGTTGTTTGTGTGCCAGTAGGTAAAAAGTGCTGGGGCTTTTTTATGAATTAATAATTTTCGACCATTGCATTTTAAAATTGCTATGCAATAATTGAGCATTCAATTTGCAAAATTCATTAGTCAAATAAATTAAAAAGGCTTGATTTGAATATGAAAAAGTGCTCGCGATTTTGTACATTATTAGTTCTTTTTTTGACATTAAATTTTTCTGTAAAAGCCTATGCTAGAAAAGATTTGGAAACCTTTAAAACCAACGTTGCTATTGTTGAAACAGTATTATCTTTGCCATTTATATTAAGCAATAAACCTTCGGTGGAACTTTTACAGATACCATACCCTGCAACATTAGTAAAGGGATGGGTTAGCTGTGCATTAGAAGCTGATAATTCATATATATCATGTATTAAAGCTTTAATTATAATATTAAAATTGTGTGCTAATCCTGAATTTTCCAGAACGGTTGGGATATCACATCCTAAATACCTGATATTACGTAATATTTTGGTAAGCATTCTACATGTCATTATTATGAAGACATATCCTGAACAAAAACATAGAACTAAGAGAAGAGTTTTTAGAGCTGCTATATTCGCTTTTATAGATAGTTTTTTCTTTTCAAATTCCAATTCCTATAATAATCAATATTTAAGAGAAGGTGAGTTGATAGCGGTTTTTTTAGGTCGTTTCTGTGGGAAGCTTATTGTAAATGGAATTAATGAATATATTGGCGAAAAAATAATCCAGGGTGCAGATGATGCAGATTGCGGCGAGAGCTCGGATGAATGTGCTAAGGAAAAATTTTATCGCTTTAAACGATTTGAACGTGAAGCCCAATAAGTTAATTAGAAGCGTTTCAATCGAGTTGTTCTGCCAGAATGATATTATTCTTGACCAAGTTTTTTTAACCTCTCAACAATTTTTTTCTCATACCCTTGATCGCTTGGGTTATAAAACTTTTTACCTTGTAAGCTTTCGGGCAAATACTGTTGTTCGACCCAGTGACCAGGAAAATCGTGCGGATACTTGTATCCTTGCCCATGCCCCTCTCTTTTCCCATCTCTGCTTGAATCTTGGAGATGTGTTGGGACTTGTATTTTTCCCTCTTTTTGCACAGTATTTAAAGCATCAAAATAGCTTTTCATGGAGTTACTCTTTGCTGCCGTTGCAAGATAAGCAGTTGCTTGTGCCAGGTGATATTGAGCCTCTGGCAACCCGCACCATTCAAGAGCTTGAGCACAAGCGGAAACAACTACTATTCCAAGTGGATCGGCAAGACCAATGTCCTCTGATGCCAAGATAAATAACCGACGCATGATAAATTTTGGATCTTCTCCTGCGTAAATCATTTTTGCCAGCCAGTACAGTGCTGCATCGGGATCAGATCCGCGAACTGATTTTATAAATGCACTGATGGTGTCGTAATGTCCGTCACCATTTTTGTCATATCTTACAGCACGTTGTTGCATTGCTTCCTGTGCAATTTCAAGATCAATGTTGATGATTCCGTTTTCATCTTCGTTGGCACTTTCAACTGCAAGTTCTAAGGCGTTCAGAGTTGAGCGTGCATCACCTCCGGCAATATTTGCGATATGTTCAAGCGCTTGAGTAGTAATTTTTATCTGTCTGTCGCCATATCCATTTTGTTTGTCGTTAATTGCTTGGTTTAGTAATTGTATAAGTTGCTCTTGAGTTAAGGGCCTTAGATTAAAAACGCGTGATCTGGATATTAACGCCGATATAACTTCAAAATATGGGTTTTCAGTCGTGGCGCCGATTAAAATTATTGTTCCATTTTCAACATGTGGTAACAATGCATCTTGTTGGGATTTATTGAATCTATGAATTTCATCAACAAGAGCAATTGTTCTTTGGTTATAAATCTCGAGTTTTTGTTTTGCATTTGCAACCAACTGTCTTATTTCTGCCACGCCCGCCGATACTGCGCTGATAATCTCAAAATTTGATTTGGTAGAGTTTGCAATGATTGTTGCCAAAGTGGTTTTTCCGGTACCTGGAGGGCCGCATAAAATCATGGAAGAAAACAACCTGTCGTTTTCAATGGCTTTGCGCAACAATTTACCCGGACCTAAAATATGTTCTTGCCCGATGTAGGTGGAGAGAGTTTTTGGTCGCATGCGAGCCGCCAGTGGAATTGGGTTCTTTCTGGGCGATTCGGGTTGCTCGGGTTTATGAGAACTCGATTTCCCAGAATCCAAGTTTTGTTGTTTTTGGTACTGAAAAATATCCATTTTAATCATCTACCGGAATTGCATTTTCACTCAATAATGCTTCGTAAGCAGCTTTTAGCTCTTCCTGAGTTGCTTTTTTACCCTTGGTTATACCAAAGATATCATAGCGTCTGTTTTCACCGGATTCTTTAACGACATTTTCTGCTCTTGTTCGTGCCATGTGCTCTTCTTTTACTGCAATTTTTGCATTTCTTAATTCGGCTTCGGCGTTTTGTTTAAGCAAATCGAGTTGCGTGCGTTGTTGGGATGATGTAAAGAGTTCCGTTGCCATACGTCGTAATTTTGCGTTAAGTTGATCGGATTCTTGCCGATGCGTTCTTTGAGTTTCTTGCAAAGTTTGTCTGAGTTTAGCTAAATTTTCTTGACCTTCATAAATCTGTTGGCGGCTAATGTTATCTTTCTCTGCGTCGTATGATGCAAAAGTGTTATAAATTTTTATGGTGTTTAAAATAATTAATATTGCGATAGCATTTTGAATAGATTTGACTTTTGTTTTTGTTAATAATTCAATTAGCATAGCAATTGCAGCAATTCCCTGCAATTTTTCGTGTTTTAAGCAATCGAGTTTTTCGACGCCATCATTGTCTAGACTTGCCGCAATTCTAGCTGCACCCTGCGCAAGCGGTAGTACTATTTTGAGCATTTTGACAATGTGCGGTTGTACAGAAGGTTCCGTTGGTGTTTTTTCTTCTAATTCGAATTCTAAGTCGGGATCATTGTTGATCATAACTTTTTTCTTTTTTTTTAATTTAATATAATTTTTAACTTCGGTAAAAAGACTTGTTGCATCAAGGGTTAATAATTCCCAAATAAATATATTTGTTGTGTCGTGATAAACAGTATAGCTGTAACCATATTTTGATAAAAATTTAGTTGTCTTGTTTGCGTCATTATAAATAGTAATGCAGTCATTAGTAAGATTGATTAGGTCGTGTATGATATGGAATTTAGATGCTTTTAAAGAATCCTGATCTTGAATATTATTTGCAGCTAAACCGGAAATCATACCAAGAGATGCGCATGCAATTTCAGAAATTTCAGAACCTGTGCAATCGGCTGAAATTGCATTATTTGCGTTAAAAAAGAGAATAAAAACTAGAATGATTTTTTTTAATTGGAAGTGAATAAATTTTTTCATAAAATTGCACCCGCTTTCACATACTTTTCATGGATTTAAATTATTAAAATATATGTGAGAGAATAACAATATTCTTAAATAATTAAAGTATGGATAATTAAAATGGTTAACACAGAAAATTTTATTTTTTGGGTATAACTTTTTAATTTTGATAATATAAGTACTCTTATTTGTTTTTATTAAATTAATGGGATTTTGAGTGACTAAGCGTTTAAGTGATTTTCTTGTAAATCTAATTCCCAAAGAACACAGTTGGAAGATTGTTCTTTTTAAGAATTGGGAAAATATTATTGGAAATCTGAAAGATAAGGTAATTATTGATCAGATAAAAGATGATATTTTGTATCTTGGCGTCACGCATCCTGTCTGGGCTCAAGAATTACACATGCTTTCTCCGATGCTTAAAACAAAAATAAATGCCGCGTTGGACCAACCTAGAATTAAGGCAATTAGGTTTAAGGTTATTGATTCAAGTTTCAAAAAAAAGAATAAATTCCGAAACAATCGCATTCAAGATTATGTAACAGACCCTATTTGCAAAAAGCTTTCAAAAACAGAACAAATTGTGTTAGATAGTGTTACAGATAACGGTCTGCGCGATGTTATGTACGAATTTGGGGTACGTTGTAAAAAGATGAGGGGAGAAAGGCGATGAAGGGTTTGTTAAAGATATTACTTGTTTTGGGTTCTCTGAGCTTTATTTTTACTGGCATTTTGCCTGTTTCGAAAAAATTGAAGGATGGCGATAGCCAAAAGACTACGGCTAGTCAATTCAGTAGTACTCAGTATCGTGGTGATGACCATGCTGGTGAACACCAAACTGGTGAATACCAGTCTGATGCAAACACGCCCGAAGAAGATGAGTCCGAGGACGATGGCAACTGTAAAATCGCATTTGTAGATGGTCAGAGTTTGGATGTGGATGATAATAATTCAAAATCAAATGAAGCCACTTACAATCTTTATACCCAAGCAAATTATTTTCATTCAAAGGGTGACTCGCAAAAAACAATGCAAATTTATAAAAAACTTTTTGAAAAAAAACCACCAATATTTGTTTACGACGGGTATTTTAAATTTTTATTTGATATGGGGCAGATTTTAAAGATTGTTGAAATTTATCAAAAGAATGAAATTAAATTCAAAAAATTCTTCGAGAATAATTTAGATTTTAATCTGATGGTAGCGCAGTCTTTTTTAATGGCCAACCAAGATGCCAAAGCTGAAAAAATTTTTGTAACATTGGCAAAGGATTTTCCGGACAACGAGCAGGTGGCTTATTATTTTGCTGTTTCTCTTATAAAAAACAACCAGTTTGAAAAAAGTTTGGCATATCTTAACGATTGCCTGGAAAGGCCTTCATTCAAGCCAAGATCGTTTCTTTTTTATTTTTTACGTTCAAAAGTTCACATGCACATGAATAAAAACGACTTGGCGATGCGTGATATTGAGAAGAGTCTTGAAGTTTTTCCTCGTTTTGACAAAGCGTTACTTTTAAAAGCCATGTTACTTGAACAGCTTGGAAGGGTTAATGAGGCAATCAAAGGGTATCAACATTTTTTAAGTCTTGTTGGTCGTGATGAAATGATTGAGAAGCAGGTAATTCAACTTATGTTTTCACAAAACCGAATGCCTGAAGCATTGCAGTATCTTAAAAAACTAAAGGGAAATACGCCGGAGTATTTCTTTGATTTGGCAATGATCGAATTTAATTCTGGGAATTACAAAAAAGCGTTGCAAGATATAAATACCTGTATTCAAAAGTCTCCAACTTTTGTTCGGGGCAAACTTTTGAAAGTTGAGATACTTTTGGCAATGAAGAACCATGGTCAAATTCTTACATTTATGCGTGATTGGTTAAAGCGTGAGCCATATGATAATTCTGTTGTACATACCATTTTATTGCTGGGCAAGACTGGAATTTCTAAACAACAGATAACAAGTTTGTTGGAAGATATTGTAAAATCCAATAGGGCGACAGTTGGAGTTTGGGCTGCTTTGGCGGATATTTATGTTGAACAAAAGAATTACAAAACCAGCATTGTTTTATACAAAAAGATTTTTGATTCAACGTCAGATGTTGATTTAAAATCAAAGGTTTTGTACCAAGTTGCTTACATCTATTTTTTAACCAATCAAACTAAAAATATGGAAAGCATTCTTTTGCAGTCGATAAAAAATCCCGTCGTTTACCCAGCTTCTTACAATTTACTTGCATATGCCTACGCGAAAAAGGGGCAAAACCTTTCTCAAGCGCTTGATTATGTTAATAAGGCATTACTGGGGGATGCAAATTCTCCATTTTATCTTGATACAAAAGGATTGGTGCTTTCAAAAATGGGTAAACGAGAGCAGGCTCTTGATCTCTTTGAAAAAGCTCTTACAATTTCTCCGGGTGATACCGTAATTATGGAACATATTAAACAAGTAAAAAAAGAGATGAAATAATTTAAAATATGGGGGATTTAAGATGAATTCTAAAAAACTTTATGTTGTGGCTGCCGGATCCGGTGGGCATATTTTACCGGCATTGACTATTGCAAAGCGTTGGCTGGAAACAAACCCAAGCGGAAAAGTTATTTTTTGGGGTGCGTCAGGGGCTTTGGACTGCAAAATTATTGCAAAGACCGACTTTTTATCAGAAAACGTTAGTTTGAAAATTGGTAAATTTAGTTTAAAAAGAATTTTACTGTTGCCTATTTTAATTATTGAGATTTTTTGGGCATTTTTTAAAAGCTTTTTAAGAGCAGTCAAGGATAGACCGGAAAAAATAATTAGCACGGGGGGATTGATTTCAATGCCTGTTTGTTTGGGTTGTAAGTTGGCATTTGTGCCTGTTGAAATTTATGAACTTAATCTTGAGCCCGGCAAGGCTGTAAAATTACTGATGCCAATCGCAAATAAAATTTTTGTTGCTTTTAAAAACACCGTGTCTTTGTGTAATTTTATGGGGTTAAGTTTCGCTAAAAAATGTGAATTAACGCATTATCCCATTCGCTTTACTCGGGATGTTTTTGAAATAACCAAGCAACAGATAATTGATCGGATAAACGAAAAAACAGACAAACCATTTTCGTTGCAACGCAAGACTATATTTTTGCTTGGTGGCTCTCAAGGTTCAAAAATGCTTAATTATGCATTAAAAAAATTTTTGGAGCATAACAAAAATATTCATGGTCAAATACAGGTTATTCACCAGATTGGTAATGATGTTTCATTTGATTGGCGTAATTTTTATAAAGAGATGTCCGAGCCTGCCGTGCTTTTTTCTTATGACGAAAATATTCAAAATTTTTATTTGCTGTCTGATTTGGTAATTTGTCGTGCAGGGGCAGGAACTCTTTTTGAACTTGAGTTTTTTCAAAAACGTTCAATTGTTGTACCACTTGTTGCGGATTCTACAGGCCATCAAGTTAAAAATGCGCAGGCAATGGCGAGCGAGTATCCGGAATTATTTAAACTTGTTTATCAGGACGAATTGGTATCTAATCCGGAAAAATTTGAAAAACTAATTTTAACAATGCTGTTTGAGTAATGAATACAAACGCGAAGCCTTTAAGCTTTTGGTCTAAACTGAAAGTGTGTGTTATCAAATAATTTTGGATTGATTAATAGCTTCTAAGTAGCTGTCTAAGCCGTCTTCAACCGCTTGAAAAATAATTGCATTAAAGGCAGAAAGATCATTTGTGCTGTTTGCCAGTTCTAGGGAGTTTATATAGGATTTTCGGTCTTCTTTTTTAATAATGGCAAGTGGATATCCTTGTTGTAACAAGAGTAAATTCATAAGGAGCCTGGCGGTTCGGCCGTTGCCGTCAACAAATGGATGAATGCTTACTATTTTGAAATGTGCCATGGCTGCAATTTCTACAGGATGATCTTGCGTTGTGCTAAGCCAGAGCATAAATTCTGTCATGAGAATTGGAATTTTTAGGTAGTTTGGAAAGATATTATCTGATCCAAGAATTCTAATCGCGACTGTTCTGAAAATGCCTGCATGCATTGGATCAATGCCTTTTAAAATTATGCGATGTATCGACAAAATATCATCAAGGCACAGAGCATCTCTTTTTTTTTGTGCGAGTTCTTTAATAAAGTCTATGGCGTTTCCGTGGTTGATTGCTTCAAGGTGTTCTGTAATTGTTTTGCCACCGATGGTAATGCCTTTTTCAATTACCAAAGCAGTTTCTGAATGACTTAGCGTATTGCCTTCGATGGCATTTGAGGAATAAGTTAGTGCAATTTTAAACCATTCATCAAGGTTTTTTACTAGTGCCGGAGGCAATGGCCTAAATGAATCAAGTTTTTTCTTTTTTTCATCAATGCGTGCAAGTTGATTTTTCATAGAATTTCTCCCAATAAATTTTTATTCTATTGCGATCTGTAGCTATATTATCACATATTCATGTATTTATAAAATCAAATATGTTTTACGGTGCCATTCTTGTTGACATGAGGCAATTCTACTATATGCTTTTTAAAAAAACATAACCTAATAATTTTAAGGAAAAATAGTATGATATTGCATAGGTTTCTTCCTATTGTTATTTCTTTTTTTATGACAACATGCATGGCCTCACCCGTAGCCTCACCTCTAGGTTTTGATCAAGACGTACATCAAGCCGGTGATGTTTTTCAGCCAAGGGATGAAGCGGGTTGGAATAGAGTGGCCGCTTTTTGGCAATCGTTTAAGACATTTGTACGCGAAAAGAAATTATTTATAGCAGAGTTTTGGAATAATCGACATCAAGTTGGCTCTCTTACCCCAAGCTCAAAGTATCTTGCCAAATCAATGACGAGACAGATTAAAAGCTCTGACAGACAAACCCCATTAAACATTCTTGAGGTTGGGGCCGGAACTGGAATTTTTACAAAATATGTTATTAAGCGAATGTCATTTGATTCAAAATTCGATGTTGTTGAAATTGACCCTCTGTTCTGTAATATTTTGACCAGAAATATTACAGAAGAATTTGGAGAGTTGCAAAACGTGCAGTTCCTGTGTTGCGACATAACAAAGCTTGAAATCAAAAAACGGTATGATTTTATTATCTCAGGTCTCCCTTTCCATTCGTTTAATCCAGTCTTGGTTGGCAAAATTCTAGAAATGTACGCCAATCTTATAAAGCCAGGTGGTACGGTAACTTTTTTTGAATATATTGCAATTCAAACGCTAAAGAAGCCGTTTCTCTCTGATGAAGAGCAAGATACACTTGAAGCAATCAGGGATTTGATCAGAATATTTAGAAAACTTGGTAAATCCAGTTCAGAGTCGATTGTTTGGAGAAATTTTTTACCGGCACGTGTCATTAGCGTTACGTTTTAAATACAAGATCTATTTTTGAGTTAAAAAGCTCTTGCTGGGAATCGATAAACGGACTATCCTTGGCAGGAGCTTTCTATTTAATATATTTTTGAGGAATAAATTAATCCATGGATCCTGAAATAAATTCAGGATGACAAACTGTGGTAAATAGGTGTTGAACAAGTCGGTAACCGTCTCGTCGTCCTGCGGCTTACTGAATTTGTGTTAAAAATAGTTGAACTTATACAGAAGTTCAGGATGACGCAAAGGATTTTGTATGTATCCACGTTTGCTTCACATTTACGGGCCACTTTGGGTTCAAAGTTATGGTGTGATGATTGTTTTAGGATTTTTGCTATTTTTGTTTCTTGCTTACAATGATTCACGAAGGGCAAGATTAATTGATTCAGATACATTTTTTAATGTGATCTTTGTCGGGCTTGTTAGCGCTGTGGTTGGCGGGCGCCTGTTGTTCATGATTACTGAATGGAGCAGCTTTTCAAATCCATGGCTTGAAATGTTTTGTGTTTGGAAAGGTGGTTTTGTCGTTTTGGGTTCTATTATAGGTGTTATTACCGCCGTGCCTATTTACTTGAAAATGCACTCAGTCAAGGTGTTAAGATTTTTGGATATAGTAGCCCTGTATGGTCCCTTGATGCAGTCTGTTGCCAGAATCGGGTGCTTACTTGCCGGGTGTTGTTATGGTGCTCAGGTGCATGGTTTTATTTTTTCAATAATATTTAACGATCCTGTTGGACTTGCTCCTACTGGTGTTGCTCTGCATCCGACCCAAATTTATATGAGTTTGTTGTCGCTTTCTATTTTTGTTATTCTTTTTACCCTGAAACGTTCTTTACAAAAACCCGGTCAAACGATTTTTTTATACTTGGTTCTTGAGAGTATTGCCCGTATTGGAGTTGACTTTTGGAGGGGGGATCGAGGAGATGTTATAAATATTTCTTGTTTACCTTTTGATTTCTCTCTATCTTTAATGCAAATTTGGTCTTTGGGTTTCTTGGCTATATCAATTTTGGTGTTTACTTTTGTGAGCGCTAGAAAAAGGGATTTTTAAATATTTATGTCTTCTTTATTTGAGTTTGTTAAAGCACAGATTTCTATTTTGGATATTATTTCTGAAAGAGTGCAGCTGCGGCAGGCTGGTTCATACTGGAAGGGTTCTTGTCCTTTTCACTCCGAAACAGATGCATCCTTTACAGTTAGCCCTGATAGGCAGATTTTTTACTGTTTTGGCTGTCACGCGTCTGGAGATGCCATTGCTTTTATTGCCAAAATTGAAAATTTAACCCAGATAGAAGCTGCCAAGTTTTTAATTGAGCAGTTCAAAATCAGTGTTCCTGAAGATCTTAAAAAAAGTGCAAATTCATCTTCGGATAATTTTGCTGAAAAAGACGCCTACTTTTCTATGTGTAGGGCCGTTGCATTGTATTTACATAATCAATTTTTGCTTGATGCTTTTGCGACTAATTATTTGAAAAAACGTGGATTTTCAGAGGGATCGATCAAAACATTCGAAGTTGGATATTTTCCCGGTGGGCTTAACAGAGTCAATCAGATGGTCAAGGAGTTGTCACGCCAGGGGGTTCTATTAAAAGATCTGCTTGAGTATGGCATCTTAGTGGAAGGTCGTTCTTTTTTATACTCTCCTTTTGAGGAGCGAATAATATTCCCGATAAAAGATCATCTTGGACGTTATTGTGGGTTTGGAGGTCGAATCTTCAAGCAAGGCGATGAAAGGCCAAAATATTACAATAGCAAGGAATCCGATGGCTTTGTAAAGGGTCGGTTGCTGTTTGCTCTTGATCTTACAAAAAAAGATATGCAAGAGAAGGAGTATGCTTTTCTTGTGGAAGGTTACACCGATTGCATAACAATGTTTCAACATGGTTATAGAAATACAGTTGCAACGCTTGGTACTGCTTGTACCGTCGAACATTTGAAGCTATTATCCAGATTTATTAAAACTCTTTATGTTGTCTATGATGGGGACAAAGCCGGGCAAAATGCGATTTTAAGGCTGGCGGAATTTTGCTGGGGGGCCAAATTAGATTTAAAGGTGGTCACGTTGCCTGCCCAACACGATCCGGCATCGCTTTTGTGCAGTGGCGAGGGGATTGATAAGTATGTTGAACAGTCCAGAGATATATTTAGTTTCTTTGTAGAGTCGCTAGGTGGAAATTTCCAGCAAAAACCCCTGTCAGATAAGATTGCCTTAGCTGAAAAAATCGTTGCAGTTATTGTTAAGCTGGATGATGAATTTAAAAAGGACTTGGTCCTGGCCCAGGCGGCTATGGTGATGAATATTCCATTTGATTCGCTTAAACGCCTATTGGAACGACATAAATATAAAAAATTTGAACCCGCATGGCCTGTACTTGAGGCTAATGAGGATGAGCAATTAGATTTACCCGATCAGGACGAGCAAAGCGAAATAAAATTACTAGAAGAAAAAATATTTTCTGCTATAATTAACAATGAGGGAAAAAAATCGGAAATACAGGTGGATCAGGATTTAAGACCATATTTTTCAATCAATATTAAAAACCTCTTAAATAAATTTGAAATGTCATTACAAGACTGCAGTAGCGAAACTGAAAAAAAAGTTTTTTCGCATTTTATTGACAGCCTTGATAATAAGGACAGAGATTGGGTTATAAAGTTGAGCATGAAAAATCAAGATGTGTCACAAGAATCTTTTGATCTACTGGTTTTGCGTTTTTGTAAAGTTAATTGGAAGCAGATTGTTCAGGGAATTAAGGATGAAATGGCTAAGGCCAAGCAACTTAATGATCCGGCAAGACTTAGTGAGCTGCTTTCCAAGTTTTTGAAACTCAAAGAGGGGATTCAATCAAAGGGACTAATATGATAAAAAAATTAGCTAAAGCAAAAAAAATTATTAAAAGTAGAGCAAAAGCCTCTGCCAAATCTGTAAGGTTCGGTGTGAAAAAAAGTTCAAAATCGGTTTTTAAGGCTGTAGCGAAAAAAGTTATCAAAAAAAATGCTGTTAAGGCTAAGGTCGTTCAGCCCAAAATATTAAAGCCTAAGGCTGCGATTGTAAAATCCACGATTGTAAAAAAAGTAGCAGCACCTGTTGTATCCAAGACAAAGCAGGCAGTAAAGCCTGTAATTATTAAAAAAGAAGTTGCTAAAAAAGAACAGGAAATCAAGGTTGCGCCAAAAATTAAAAATGTTTTAAAAGAAAAAGATGTTAAAAATAAAACCAAAATAGTTCGTGCGCCTGTGGTTTTATCCGATAAAAAAAGTTCTAGTTCCAGTAGCGAACAAAAAGAAGTTTTCAAAAAACTCGTTCATGATAAAAAAGAAGCTGATGTTATTTCCAAGCGTGTAGGCGGCGATGATGATGGCCATTTACATGAAGATGTCAGCGTTGAAGAAGAAGATCTTTCTATTGTTGATATAGAGGATGGTGATACTTCTGGGAATACTCTTAAAAGTGTAGAAAAACAAGTTTCTGCATTGATTGAAAAAGGTAAATGCGATGGTGTTTTGAGTTATGAAGAATTAATTCTATTTACGACAAAACACAAAATCGGCGAAGAAGAAACAAACGAACTTTTAGGTATTCTTGAAAAAGAAAACATTGACCTGATTATGCAGGAAGAACTTGAAGCAGGCTCTAGCGAAACAGACGTGTTTTTAGAACAGCATGAAGTTGCTTCTTTTGCTCCAATGACCAAAGATTTAAAATCATCGTTGGAAAGGACTGAGTACTCGGGTTTTGAGGAAGAGTCTGAGCACGATAAAGAACTTGAAAAACTCAGAGGTTTAATTGAACCTAGCCAGTTGAATGATCCGGTTAAGCTTTATTTGAAAGAGATAGGAAAAATTCCTCTTTTGAATAAAACAACAGAAAAAGTTATTGCTGATAAAATTGCCCAAGGTAAGCGTGATTCTATTGACTCTATTTCGAAATTTCCTTTTGTAGCCAAAGAATTAATAGGTTTTGAAGAGCGACTTGGTCGAGATCCAATGTTCTTAAAGGATGTTATTCAGTTTTCAGATTTTGATGAAGATAATTCTCCAAAATTTGAGGAAGAACGAACCAGACTTTTAGGACAAATTGGTAAAATTAAAAATCTTATTGAAAATGAAGATAAGATATATCATACCTATCGTCCTCAGCTTTCAAGTGAAGCAAAAAAGAAAGAGATGTTGGCCAAGGTTGAGGAAAATAAGAAAAAAGTAATTCAGGCCATTGGCGAAATTAAGTTTTCAAACAAATTGATAAGAAAATTTGGAAAACGAATTGAAAAGCTAATTGCTAAAGTTCAAGAACGTGAAGCTGATATAAAAATTAATGAAGAAAAGCTTAAATTTTATAAAGCAATAAAAAAACCAACACAAGATGATTTGGGGCAGTTGGCAACTCTTGATGCTTCAGTTCGTAGTTCTTACAAAATGATTAAAAAAACAGAGCAAGAAGCCGGTCTTTCAAAAGATAAGATGATGTCTCTGTATAAGCAGTTTGTAAAAGCTCAGCATAAAGATAAAGAAGCAAAAGACGATTTAGCTCGTGCAAATCTACGACTTGTTGTTAATATTGCAAAAAAATATATAAACAGAGGATTACACTTTTTGGATTTGATTCAAGAAGGTAATATTGGATTGCTTAAGGCTGTTGAAAAATTTGAATTTGAACGTGGATTTAAGTTTTCAACTTATGCAACTTGGTGGATTCGTCAGGCTATAACTCGAGCAATTGCAGACCAGTCTCGTACGATTCGTGTTCCTGTTCATATGGTTGAAACATTAAGTAAAATAAATAAAATAACCCGTACGTACATTCAGGAAGCCGGTCGTGAACCAAGTTATGCGGAGTTGGCCAAAGAATTGAATCTTGATGAGAAAAAGATCAAAAACATTATCAAGATATCAAAAGAACCTGTATCCCTTGAGACTCCGGTTGGCGATAGCGATGATACTTCATTAAAAGATTTCATTGAAGATGAGAATGAGTATTCTCCAGTTGATGCTGTTGTTAATGAGGACTTAAAAGAAAAAGTTCGCGAGGTTTTAAAATCACTTACCCCACGAGAAGAAAAAGTGTTAAAGATGCGTTTTGGAATAGATGTTGCATCTGAGCATACTCTTGAAGAAGTGGGTAAAGATTTTTCAGTTACTCGTGAGCGTATTCGTCAGATCGAAGTTAAGGCTTTGCGTAAACTTCGTCATCCGTCACGAAGTAAAAAGCTGGTGACATTTTTTGATAAAGAAACCAATGGGGTTAATCCTCAAGGTGGTCAAGGTGGAGATTTTGAATAATCTATGAATATTTTGCACCTAATTACAAGTTTAAAAGTAGGTGGTGCAGAAAGTGCTCTAGTTAATTATTTATCTAAAGTTGTGGACAAAGATGGGAATACGCATTCGGTTGCGTATTTTCATCATGGTCCAAACGCAAAAAAAATAGAAGATCTGGGAATTAATATTTATAAAATTCCCAGATTTTTTTTTACCTATGATTTATGTAGTTTTTGGTGTCTAAAGAATATTGTAAAACTGGTTTGTCCAGACGTCATACATTCATCACTTTGGTCTTCTAATATAATTGCCAGATTAATCTCGAAGATTTATAAAATTCCTGTAATTTGCGATCTGCATGGAAACAGTTTTGATGAAGGTAGGTTACGAAATTGGTTTGATCGCAGAACAGTAAATTATTGTGCTAAAATTGTTGCAGTTTCTGATTCTGTTAAAGACTCTTATTTAAAAAATATTATTGGTTCAAAAAATCTTACTGACGCGTGCAATTACAATAACGAGTGCCGTAAAATGCGAGCCAATGCAAATTCTAAACTCGTAGTAATTAAAAATGGCATTGACGTGCAAGCTTTGCGAGATAAAGCTTTTAAAGATCCATTAACCAGAAAAGATTTTGGTTTTTCTGATAACGATTTTGTTATTGGTGCTGTGGGTCGGCTCGAACCCATTAAATCTTATGATGTTTTAATAAAAGCTTTTGCCCTTTTAACATCATTTTGTCATTCTGAACCTGATCCAGGATCTAAAAACAAACTGTGCATCGTGGGAGCCGGTAGTCAGCGCATACAACTTGAAACGTTAGTTAAAGCTCTAAAAATAGAAGAGCATGTCGTTTTTACTGGATTTAGATCTGATGCCTACAAATTTTATCCAATTTTTGATTGCTTTGCCCTGTCCTCTCAAAGCGAGGGGTTGTCAATTGCGCTTCTCGAAGCAATGGCGTTTGGCCTTCCCGTTATTTCAACTAACTTAGATATAAGCAGCCATGATGTTATAACTCCGGAAGTAAATGGTTTTCTTGTTTATCCAAATGATATTGAGGGCTATGCGCTTGCTATTAATAAACTTTTTAAAGACCATCAAAACGGTCAGCCATTGCGACGTGATATTAATAAACGCAATTTAGAGCTTGTTCGTACAGAATTTTGCATTGATGGGGTGGTGGACAAGTACCAACAGTTATATCAAACGGTGGTAGGCGGATCAAGTTGCGGCAAAAGAAAATTTTAGTAAAAGTTTGTAATTTTTTAATATTTGTTTTGAGTTAAATGCATTAACTGAAATAGTTTTAAGCGTAATAATTACTTATGCAAAATTTGGAAAAAATAGTTTGATTTTTTTATGTATGTATTGTATGATTTGATTGAAATAAATCTTGATAACCTCCATTTCCCCTGTCCGAGGCGTTCGCCTGGATGGGGGTACTTAATTTTTATGGGTATAATAATCTTAGCGTTTAAAATTTCTGTTTTGCAAAATAGAGCTCAAATTTTGGGGAAAATATGCAAAAATTGAAAAGTCAAAAGATAAAAGCAGTTATTGCTTACGATGGAACTGATTTTTTTGGCTGGCAAAAACAGCCGGAAGCCGTTTCAATTTCATCTACTCTAGAACAAACTTTTCATAAAGTCTTTGGACATCAAATAAATTTGATTGGCGCATCACGTACAGATTCTGGGGTGCATGCTTTGGAGCAGGTGGCAATGTTTAGGTCAGAGATTGATCTAGATTTGAATATCATTAAATCAGCTTGGAACAATATGCTACCCAAAAGTATATTAATTCGCGATCTACAAGAAGTGCCGGATGATTTTCATGCGTGTTTTAATGTTGCACAAAAAACGTATTATTATCATATCTTTTTAAAGCGGCCATTACCATTTGTAGCACGTTACGGTTGGTTGTACAAATTTATGGATCAGGTTGATTTAGGTAAATTTGAAAATGCCTTAAATTTGTATACAGGGGAACATGATTTTGGGTCTTTTTGTAAAATTGATGTAGAGGATAAAGCATCTGATGGCGTACTTGGTAAAAGCACTGTACGTACAATTGACAGTATAAAATTAGAACGGTTCGATCGATTCGGAATACTCAGAGTCTCTGTAAAAGGACCGGGATTTCTTCGTTTTCAAATTCGTCGCATGGTTGGATATGCACTAGATGTTGCACGTCGCGAAAATTTATCTGTAAACTATCTAAAGACTTTGTTAGACTCTCCAGATCCAAGGCAAACGTTGCTTAAGGCTGATGCTTGTGGTCTTTGTTTACGAAAGGTGGTTTATAAGAAATGATTTTTATTTTTAGTGCTGAATTTTTTAAACGCTTGCTAACATCGTTAGCTATAATTTTTTGTTTTGGTGGAGCATATTTGCATTCGGTTGCAATGTTCTCATTATTGATGTTTATAATTCTTGTTTTGGTTCTTTTTTTTGAATGGCCAAAACTTGTTGATTTTGATTCGCCATACTCATGGATTGCAACCGTTTTTTATCCAATTTTTCCGGTGCTAAGTTTAATTTTTCTTAACTATCGATTTCATCAGGTCGATTTAGCTATACCTATGTATCCATTCTTGGTTGCATGGACTGCCGATACATTTGGCTATTTTGTTGGGAAAATATGGGGCGTTCATAAAATTTATCCCAAAATTAGTCCAGGCAAATCTTGGGAAGGATTTTTTGGTAGCTTTGTGGCTGTGGTAGTTTTAAATTTTTTTCTTTTACCAAATATCAAAATTGAACCAATCTATTCTTATTTTTGTAAAGTTACAATCTTAACAGTTATCGTAATTCTTTTAATTTCATTAATTTTCACAATAGTAGCGTTTCTTGGCGGTATGCTAATTTCCATATTAAAGCGTCATAACGGGTTAAAAGATGTTGGTAATGTTTTGCCGGGACATGGAGGATTTTTAGATCGTTTCGATTCCGTTTTTTTTACAGGTTTGTTAACCTGGGCATTTATTTTATGCATCTAAAAATTTTATTACTACTGTTTATAAACATTAACCTAAACCTTGGGCTGCCAATTTTTGCAATGGTTTCTCCTGGTCAGCCAACTTTTCCTATCCCATTTTATAATGACGTAGAAAGGGGAATTTGTTTTTGTAATGCAATTTTCCAATGTTTGTTACAATGTCCCAAATTTTGTTTATTCATAGATCAAATAAAAGAACCTAAAAATGGGTTAGAAGTTCAACTTAAAATATTAAGAGAAAATCTTTTAAGATTTTCTTGTGATGAAGAATTACTTTGGTCCTTTTTAAATAAGCCATCAAAAAAACTTGCTGATCCAAGAATTTCAGAACTACGCGATCAGATAATTAATTGTTCAAATTCCCCCTGTTGGGAGATTTTTAAGTACATGAATAGTATGTACCGCCAAGAAATCGGAGATTGCGGTTTTGGCGGCATTCCCTTGCTATCAGAATACCTTTTATTAAAAGAAATTTCAGGCTCAGAACTTAAAGCTTTCTTTTATTCCCACGAACAAAACACTCTTCTCTCTTTAAAAAAAATTATGCGATTGCCTATGAAAAATGGGGTTCAATATATTTATGGGGATTCGAGATTGTGCGTGCAGGGATTTAATGATTATGGATTAAATTTCTTTTTGCTCTTTATCCCATCGTTGGATCTTTTTATAGTAAAACCCATATCAGAGCCAATGTATAACCCTGATATTTTTTATAAAATTATATCTAGCCTTGAATCTGTTTTCACTCAAATCTCTTTTACTTACGGCACAGAAAAAACATATAAACTAAAAGCTGTTAAATGCTCAACGAAATTAGGGGTTGGTTTGAATCCAGCAGAAACAGTCTCCAGCGCATTTTGTGGACATTGTGCAGCTTATGTAAACTATAACAATTCTTGGTTTTTCTGTGATGATTTTTTCAGAGAATGTCAGGGTAGGCCTTTGATAAGAAAAATTCCAGGAAATACAAGAAATATGCTT
>Ga0172379_10002758_pt1 | contig 30019 bp, 29 predicted proteins | sample GrowelOW334metaG_FD_119756 | JGI IMG/M metagenome (GOLD analysis project Ga0172379, IMG submission 119756) | Groundwater microbial communities from an aquifer near a municipal landfill in Southern Ontario, Canada - Groundwater well OW334 metaG | ecosystem: Environmental > Aquatic > Deep...
AGAGTAATCTTGCAAATTATTGAAAAATTAGGAGCTAAAGTATTATTTGAAAAAAATGTAGTTGAAATTGATCCATCAGGCTTAAATTCATTTGAACCAGATTCTGATTTATGTGCCAAACTTCGTGCATCTGTAGTTTTAGCAGCCCCTCTTTTGGTTCGTTTTGGAAAAGCTGTAATAACTCCTCCAGGAGGAGATCAAATAGGAGATAGACTTCTTGATACTCATTTTAATTTAATGCAAAAATTGGGAGTAAGTTTTGAAAGAAAAGATGGAAAGTTTTATCTTTCTTGGGACAAAAGATTATCTGGTAGAGTATTCTTAGAAGAAGCTTCGGTTACGGCGACTGAAATGGGACTTATTATGGCATCTTCAATGAATGAAGAGGTAATAATTGAGGATGCAGCAGCAGAACCTCATGTAGAAGATTTGGCCAAATTTTTGTGTAAGATGGGAGCTAAAATTTCAGGAATTGGAACTAATACTTTAGTGTGCTCTGGAGGAAACTTACATGGAGCCGAACATAAAGTAATGCCTGATCATATTGAAGGGGGAACTTTTGCCATAGCCTCAGCAATAACTGGAGGGAAAGTAAAAATTAACGATTTTAATTTAAACAATTATCATATGATTCTAAATTATTTAGGCAACATGGGTATTAAATATGAGATTGAAAAAGAAAGCTTAGTTGTCCTACCTTCAAAATTAAAAGCTCAAAGAAGAAAGTTTCAAACCCGCCCATGGCCAGGGTTTCCAACAGATTTAATGAGTCCATTTATAGTTCTTTCCACACAAACTGAAGGTACAATTCTATGTCACGATTGGATGTATGAGTGGAGAATGTTTTTTGTAGATGATTTAATAGGGATGGGAGCCAATATTTTAATCGCTGACCCCCATAGAGTGATTGTGTCAGGTCCTACAAAATTAATTTCAGATAGACTTTTTTGTAAAGATATAAGAGCAGGAATTTCAGTAATACTTGCGGCCATGGTAGCTGAAGGAACTAGTACAATTGAAAATGTAGAAGTAGTAAATAGAGGCTACGAAGATATCCAAAATCGCTTGACTTCTCTTGGAGCTTCCATTAAAAGAGAAGATTAAAATATGATTTCATTTGATTCAAGATTGATAAAATCTGGGGATACATTTGTAGCAATTAAAGGTCAAACGTCTGATGGACATGATCATATAAATGAGGCAATTAAAAATGGAGCAAAAGTTATTTATGGTGAGAAAGATATAGAAGTAGGTTCTGATGTAAATTATATAAAAGTTAAAAATTCAAGAGAAAAATTGGGAGAATTAGCCTCAGAATATTACAAAGACCCTTCTAGTAAATTAACCATAATTGGAGTAACCGGAACCAAAGGAAAGACAACAACCTGTCATTTGATTTATCATATTTTAACTAAACTAGGTAAAAAGACGGGACTTATAAGTTCTATTTCAGTTCCTGGATATCATGTTACTACTCCTGATGTAATTACATTAAATAAAATGTTAAAGGGTTTTGTGGATAAAGGATTTAATTATGTAGTATTAGAAGTCTCATCGCATGGAATAGAACAAGGTAGGATTGCAGGAATTAAGTTTGATATTGGAGTATTAACTAATATTGCTCCAGAACATCTTGATTATCATAAAACTTTTAAAAGTTATAAAAATACCAAGATGTCATTTTTAAAATCTTGCAAAATTCAAATTATTAGCCCAAAATCTACAAAGTTGAAAATATTGGAAGGTGATTTTAATAATATAAATGCCCAGACAGCAATTGAAGTATGTGAAAAACTTGGGATTTCTGAAAAAGAATCTAAAAACGCACTTAATTCATTTAAACTTCCAACCGGGAGGCTTGAAGAAATAGAAAATTCTCTTGGTATTAAAATTTTTGTTGATTTTGCCCACACACCTGATTCTTTAGAAGCGGTTTTGGGTTATCTAAAAACTATTACAAAGGGTAGATTAATCTCAGTATTTGGGTGCGCAGGAGAAAGAGATATTAAAAAGAGATCTAAAATGGGTAAGATTTCAGGTGAAATTGCTGACATTTCAGTTTTAACCGCGGAAGATCCTCGAAGTGAAAATATCTTTGATATTTTAAAACAAATGAAAAAATATGCAAAAAATTATATTTGTATTCCTGAACGTGGTGAAGCAATTTCATATGCAATAAGGATTGCCAAAAAAGGAGATACATTAGTTTTTTGTGGAAAAGGTCATGAAATAACCATGGCTTATGGGGGCTTTGAACATCCTTGGAGCGATCAAAATTTTATTAAAAATATATTAAATGGCCATAAAGATTTAGCTGGAGTTATTCTTGCTGCAGGTCGAGGAACAAGGATGAAATCAGATTTACCAAAAGTTCTACATAATATTTGTGGTAGGCCAATGATTTCATATTCGATGGAAAATTTAAGAAATGCAGGAGTTATTAATTTGGTTCCAGTTGTTGGGTATAAAAGGAATTTAGTGTTAAGAGAAATATCAAAAGAATGTAATTATGCTGTTCAAGAAACTACTCTAGGCACGGGTAATTCTGTTTTAAAAGCTTTAAAGAAGATAGATTTAAAATATACTAATATTTTAGTAATATACGGTGATGATAGTGCTTTTTATAAACCAGCCACTATTAAAAATGTCATTGAAATACATAAAAACTCAAATGCTGTTTTAACATTTGTGAGTTTAATCCAAGAAAATCCATTTGGATTAGGAAGAGTTATTAGAGATAAAAATGATAATTTAATTGGAATTATTGAAGAAAAAGATGCAAATGAATCCCAAAAAAAGGTAAAAGAAGTAAATGATGGTCTTTATATTTTTAAATCTAACTGGTTAAGAAAAAATATTAATAAGATTAATAAAAGTCCTGTAACAGGAGAATATTATTTAACTGACTTGATTAAATTTGCTTTAGGAGAAAATCAAAAAGTTTCAGTTTATAAATTACCTGATGCAAATGAGTGGCAGGGAATTAACACACCAGAGCAATTACAAAACGCAGAAAGAAAAATGAGCAAAAGAATAAATGGCTAAATATAAACAGAAAATAGTTACTTTTGGAGGTGGTACTGGTCAATTTCATCTTCTTGATGGACTTAGAGATTTAAACGAAACAAAATTAATTACGGCTGTTGCTAGTACTTGGGACAGTGGTGGTAGTTCTGGAAGATTAAGAACAGAATTAGGAGTTTTGCCCCCTGGAGATTTAAGGCGTTGTATGCTTGCCTTAATGGAAGATAAAAATCAAAGAAAGGTGGCTCAAAGACTTTTTGATGATAGGCTAGAAGAATCATCTGGACCTTTAAAAGGTCATTCAATTGGTAATTTAATAACAGCAAGATTAGATCATATTTATTCAGGTCAAGACAGAGGAATAGTAGCGGAGAGTGAACTTTTTAGAATTATGGCTAAAATTGTACCCGCAACTATGACAAATGTTCAGCTTATTGCAGAAACAAAAAAAGGCAATATTGTAATAGGAGAAAAAAACATTGACACAAGAGTTAAAGATAAAAATTTTGATCCTGATGATAGAATTATAAGAATATATTTTGATTCAAGAGTGGACAGTAATAAAGATGTCTTAAGTGCAATTAAAAATGCAGATAAAATTGTATTTTCTCCAGGAGATCTTTATACAAGTATCCTGCCTCATTTGTTAGTTGAAGGTGTAACTGAAGCTATAATTAAATCAAAAGCTAAATTAATTATTGTACTTAATTTAGCTACAAAAGAAGGAGAAACAGATAATTTCAAAGCTTCAGATTTTTTGAAATCATTTCTTTTTTATTTAGGCAATAATAAAGCTATCGACTATTTAATAGTTAATAAAAATCATTTAGACAAAGAGATTCTTAAAGTTTATAAAGAAGAAGGTCAAAACTTAGTAATAATAGATAAAGAAAAATGCAAAAAAATAGCTCCCAATATGAAAATAATAAATGAAAACGTATCAAGATATCTAAAAAATGAACATTTATTTAGACATGATCCAATAAAATTAGCAAATACAATTCTAAAACTTAAATGAAAAAAATAGTTAAAAAGATTCATTTTATGGGAATTTCAGGAAGTGGTGTTTCAGGTGTTGCTTCTCTAGCTTCTAAAATAGGTTATAAGGTAACAGGCTGTGATTTACAAAAAGAAGGTCATAGTAAAAATCATTTAAAGGATATAGATTTACTTATAGTCACTCCTGCTGTCTTTTACCAAAACCCTAATAATCCCGAATTAATCGAAGGCAAAAACAAGGGGATTGTATTAACATGGCAAGAGTTTTTAGGGAAATATTTACAAATTAATAAAAAGACAATTTGTGTTGCAGGAACCCATGGAAAATCAACAACTACTGCCATGGTAGGAAAACTATTAGAAGATGCTGGTCTTGATCCGTTAGTTGTGATGGGAGCAAAAGTTCCTAAATGGAATGGTTCTAGTCGGTTTGGAAAAGGTGAATATTTTGTTGTGGAAGCAGATGAGTTTAATGACAATTTTTTAAATTATTCCCCAGAAATTATTATCTTAAATAATATCGAGTTTGATCATCCTGATTATTTCAAAAATGAAAAAATGTTATTTGAAAGCTTTAAAAAGTTTATAGAAAATTTGGTTGGTGAAAAAATATTAATTGTAAATTCTGATTCAGTAGGAATTAATAAATTGTTAGAAAAAATAAATTTAGATGGAATCAAATTGATCAAATATAATCTTAAGAATAATAGCATTGATTTAAACTTGAAAGTACCTGGATTACATAATATTTCAAATGCTTTAGGAGTAGTTAAACTGGGAAAATATTTAAAGATAAATAAAGAATTAATTAAAAAATCTATCGAAGATTTCGGAGGCATCGGAAGAAGATTGGAATTAATTGGAGAGGAAAGAGAAATTAAGGTATATGATGATTATGCACATCACCCGACTGCAATTGCAGCCACCTTAGAAGCTTTAAAAAGCACGAATTCAAAGGCAAAAATATGGGCGGTTGTTGAACCTCACGGTTTTAATAGAACCAATGCAATGTTAAATTTTTATAAAGATGCATTTAAAAATGCCGACAAAGTTATTATTGGCCCTATTTTTAAAGCAAGAGATAGCAAAACTTTTGGAATAACACCTGAAATTATTGCTAATAAAACTAGACACAAAAATGCAATAGGAGTTAATTCAATCAATGAAATTATTAATATAGTTAATAATGAAATTAAAACTGGCGATATAATTTTAGTTATGGGTGCAGGGAATAGTAACCTTTGGGCCAAAGAAATACTTAAAAGTTTAGACAGAAAAATTTCATTTAAAGATTTAACTACAATGAAAGTTGGTGGAAAGATTAAATATTACAAAGTAGTTAATAATAAAGAAGAATTAGTTAAACAGGTCGAATTTGCAAAGGAAAATAATTTAGAAATTTTCATAATTGGAGGGGGAAGCGATATTTTAGTATCTGACAAAAATTTTAACGGTTTGGTTATTAAATATACAGGTGACAGTATAAAAATTAATAACTCTAAAATTACTGCCGAAGCAGGTCTTAATTGGGATAAGCTGGTAGAAACAAGTATTAGTAATAATTTACAAGGAATAGAGATGTTGTCAGGTATTCCAGGAACAGTTGGTGCTTCACCTGTCCAAAATATTGGAGCATATGGGCAAGAATTAAAAGATACCTTTTTTGAATTAACTGCATATAACATTAGAAAAAATGAATTTGTTAAATTTAACAAAGACGATTGTTTATTTAATTACAGAGAAAGTTTTTTTAAAAAAGAAAATAACTTCCAAAAATTTATAATTACAGATGTTACTCTTAAGTTAAATAAAAACGTTAATCCTGAAATTACCTATAAATCACTAATAAAATATTTTGAAGAAAATAAAATTACAAAAACTTCCTTAAAAGATATTAGAAATGCAGTATTAAAACTTAGAGAATTGAAAATTGAAGATTATAAAAAAGTCCCAAATTCTGGTTCTTTTTTCAAAAATCCTATCCTAAATGAAAATGAAGCTAAATTATTAGAAAAAAAATACCCTGAAATTCCTTTATATAAAAATTCTGATGGAACATATAAATGTTTTGCTGGTTGGTTTATTGAAAAAGCTGGGTGGAAAGGTAAAGGTATTGGAAAGGCAAAGGTTTCAAATAAACATGCTTTAATTTTGACTAATCCTGGAGGTAATGCAGATTTTAATGATGTTAAAGCGTTGGCGGATGTAATAGTTGAAGATGTAAATAATAAATTTAAAATAAAACTTGAACCGGAAGTACAATATATAAATATATGAACTATATAGATAAAAGGATTGCAATTATTGGATATGGTCTTGAGGGACAAGATGCTGAAAAGTTTTTAAAATCAAAAGGAGCAAAAGTAACAATACTTGATCAAAAATTTGATAAAAATTATTTATCAAATTTAGACAAGTTTGATTTAATAGTTCGTTCACCTGGAGTTTATCCTTATAACAAAGAATTAATTAAAGCAAATAAAAAAGGGATTAGAATAACTACTCCAACACACATATTTTTAGATGAGTTTGGTGGAAAAGTCATTGCAGTTACTGGTACAAAAGGCAAAGGAACAACATCAACTTTAATCTATGAAATTCTAAAAAAAGCAAAATTTGATGTATTTTTGGGAGGAAACATCGGCAAACCTCTTTTAGAATTACTTCCTAAGTTGAAAAGTAGTTCATATGTTGTTATGGAAATATCCTCATTTCAATTAATTGATCTTCCTGTTAGTCCTGATATAGCAGTTATTTTAAACATTACTTTAGATCATCTAGATTGGCATGAAAGTAAAGAAGAATATATAGAAGCTAAGAAAAATATTGTTAAATATCAAAAAACTTCAGATTGGGCAATTATAAATAATGAATACAAAGTCTCTTCTAGTTTTGCAAAAGAAACAAATGCAAATATTATGTTTTTTTCCAAAAAGACACTAAAGAATGAGTTTAAAAATGATTTAATCTTAAGAGGAGAACATAATTTAGAAAATATAGCAGCGGCAGTTTCGGTTTCTAAAGTTTTAAATATTAATGAAAATCTAATCCTTGAAGTAGTTAAAAATTTTAAAGGTTTAGAACATAGATTGGAATTTGTTAGAAAGTTTAAAGATATTAAATTTTATAACGATTCATTTGCAACAGGACCACAGCCAACTATTGCAGCTATTAATTCATTTACAGAAGATGAAACATTAATATTAGGAGGATCTGATAAAGGGTTAGATTATCAAGAATTAGGTAAGATTATTTCAAAAAGAAAAAATTGTAAAAATATTATTGTTATTGGTCTAATTAGGAATCAAATTAAAAAAGCTTTAATTGAAGCTAAATTTAAAGGAAAGGTTATAGATTTGGAAACTTCTAGTATTGATAAAATAGTTGAAACGGCATTTGAAGTAACTCAAAAAGACGGTGTAGTAATTTTGTCACCTGCTGCAGCGTCTTTCGATATGTTTTTAAATTATAAAGATAGAGGAAATAAATTTAAGGAGGCAGTGTGGAATCTTTCATAATTGGAGTATTTGATTCAGGTTTGGGTGGTTTAACCGTTGTAAAAGAAATCAAAAAACTTCTACCAAATGTAAGTTTAGTTTATTTAGGAGATACTGCGAGGGTTCCATATGGAACCAGAAGTAAAGAAACAATTGAAAAGTTCGCAAAGGAAGACACTTTATTTTTACTATCAAAAAATGTTTCTTGTATTGTTGTTGCTTGTAACACTGTTTCTTCACTTGCCTTAGATATTGTAAAGAAGAATTCAAACGTACCTGTTTTTGGTGTTATTGACCCAGCAATTAATAAAGCTTTAGAGGTTACAAAATCCGGTAGAATTGGTATTGTCGGCACAAGGGCGACCATTAATAGTAATTCATATAAAGAAGCTTCTATTCGAGCTCATGCATCAATGTTGGTTCCACTTATTGAAGAAGGATTTATAGAAGGACCTGAAATTAATTTATTTATTGATAAGTACTTTTTAATTTTTAAAGAAAAAATAGATACATTAATTCTAGGTTGTACCCACTATCCACTTATAAAAAGTCAAATAAAAAAATATTTAGGAGAAAAAATTAAATTAGTTGATCCAGCTGAGGAGGTTTCAAAAGTTATTTATGATTACATAATAAAATTAAATAGAAATATAAATGACAAAGAAAGTAGTGATATATATTTTTTAACTGATGTAAATGAAAGATTTGTCAAAACAGCAGAATTATTTTTAGGACAAGATATATCAAAAAAGATTAGGAAAGTAAATTTATAAATTAAATTAATGAAAAAGATAAAAATAGCAGTCATAATGGGTGGAAAATCTTCAGAACATGAAATTTCCATTCTATCAGGTAAACAAATTGTAAATAATTTAGATAAAAATAAATATGAAATATTACCTGTGGTAATCTCCAAAGATGGTATCTGGGACTTAACTTTAGATTCTCTAATTAAAAACGGTGTAGATGTAATTTTTATAGCATTGCATGGGCCATACGGTGAAGATGGTTCAATTCAGGGAATGTTTAAAGTAGCAAATATTCCTTATACCGGGTCTGGGGTATTAGCAAGTGCCTTAGGGATGGATAAAATTAAATTTAGAATGATGATGAAAGAAGTAAAAATTCCAATTCCTAAATATATCGTTGTCAACAAAAATGAAAAGATAAAAAGTTTAAAAAGTTTGGGAGAATTTCCTTATTTTGTAAAACCGTATGATCAAGGTTCTTCTGTTGGTGCATCAATTGCTAAAAATAGAAACGAATTGACAATATCCTTAAAAAATGCATTTAAATATTCAGATATTGTAATAATTGATGAATTTATAAAAGGAAGAGAATTAACCTGTAGCATTTTGGGAAATAGTAATCCGATTGCACTTCCTGTTTTAGAAATAATTCCTAAGAAGGGGGAATTTTTTGATTATAAATCTAAATATGTTAAAGGTGGTTCTGATGAAATTGTTCCAATTGATATTTCAGATAACCTAATAGAAAAAATTAAAAGTACATCAATTGATGTTTATAAAACAATGGGTTGTAGAGGTTTTGCAAGAGTTGATTTATTACTTAAAAATAACAATTTATATGTATTAGAAATAAATACCATTCCAGGACTTACTCAAATGTCACTTTTCCCAAAATCAGCGAGAGCTTTTGGTTTAACATATAGTAAATTACTTGATAAAATAATTAAGTTAGCTTTAGAAAAAAAATGAAAAAATATTTTCAATTATGGGTTGGTCCACACCTTCCATTAATTCATGTGAGATTAAAATCTGGAATAAAAAATATTATTTTAGATTTGTTTTTTCATCCAATTAAAAGAAGAATTGCGCGAATTTATGTGTATATTCTGCAAAATTATTTTGGATTAACTGTTATTGGTATTACAGGTAGTGCGGGAAAAACCACTACTAAAGAAATGCTTGCTGGGATTTTAAAATTAAAAGGTAATACTGTTTGGTCTAAAGAAAATATTGATCCAGTTTTTAATATACCTTCAACAATTTTAAAGTGTTTTATTGATACAAAATATTTAATTTTAGAAATGGGAGTTGAATATCCTCATGAAATGGATTTTTATCTTTGGTTAGTAAGACCTGCAATTGGGGTTGTTACTAATGTTTTTCCGACCCACACAGAGTTTTTCGGTGATGAAAAAGGGGTAGCAAGAGAAAAAGAAAAATTAATTTCGGGTTTGCCTAAAAATGGTTTTGCAGTATTAAATTCTTCAAATATATTAACCAAAAATATGGCTAAGTTAACTAAATCAAAGGTTTATTATTTTGATACCGATATAGATCCAACTATACAAAACTCAAATACGGCTAAAAAAATTGCAGAGGTATTAAAAGTTCCTAGTGATTTAATAGATAAAGGATTAAAAACTTATCAAAATCCAAAACATAGATTATTTCAATTTCAGCACAAATCTGGAAGCTATATTTTGGACGATTCATATAATAGTAATCCAGAAGCTACTCTTTCTACATTAAGGGTTTTTAATAAATTAGCAGGTAATAATAAAAAGATTGCAGTTTTAGGAGATATGTTAGAGCTTGGTAAATTAGAAGAAAGAGAACATAGAAGGGTGGGTAAAGAAGTTTCAAAGTCTGAATTTGATGTAGTTATTGGAGTTGGTTCTCTTTCAAGATATTTAATAGCTGAGGTAAAAAAATCAAAAAGTAAAACCTTTTTAGTTAGCGACCAGAAGGAAGTATTACCTATCCTTTTACCCCTTCTTTCAAAAGATACCTATGTGTTAATTAAAGGTTCGCGTTCAATTGGTTTAGACAAGGTTATCGATAAGCTGTTATAATTTTTAATACAGTATGGGTACAAACAATTTTTTACCACTTGCTCTAGGACTTATTCTCTTTTCTTTTTTGATAACATCCACATTAGTTGTTCCTTTTATCGATTTTCTCTATAAAATTAAATTTACTAGAAGAAAAGAGGCTCCTAAAGATGGAAAAATTCCACTTTTTGATAAATTGCATGACATTAAAGCAGGAACTCCTGTAGGTGGAGGAGTCTTAATTATTCTAGTAGTTACTCTCCTTTTTGTAATTTTATTTCCAATAAGTTCATATTTAGGTGTTTTTGTTCAGACTGCATATAATCTGAGGATAGAACTTTTTATTATTTTCTTTACCTTTATTTCATTTGGTCTATTAGGGCTTCTTGATGATTACATAAAAATGTTAGGAAAGCCCACAAAAGGAGTTTTAGGCTTAGCCTTTGGTTTAACAAGAAGACAAAAATTTATTGCTCAATGGGTTTTAGCAGGAATTATATCTTTTGTTATGTATAAGTCACTTGGAGTTAATATATTACATATTCCAATAATAGGAAGGACACTTGATCTGGGGATTTGGTATGTTCCGTTTGCTGCGTTTGTAATAGTTTCTTTCACAAATGCATTTAATATTACAGATGGATTAGATGGGTTAGCACCTGGTCTCTTGATGATTTGCTTAATTGCTTTTGGAGTAATAGCTGCGGGAAGTTTAGATACCCCACTTTCTCTTTTTATTGCCCTTTGGATTGGTGCTTTAATTGCATTTTTATATTTTAATACTTATCCGGCAAGAATTTGGTTAGGGGATAGTGGTGCACTTTCATTTGGGGCCACCCTTGCAGTAGTAGGCTTATTAACAGGTAGTATTATAGCTTTGGTTGTGATTGGAGGAATATTTGTATTAGAAATAACTTCATCAGCAATTCAAATATTAGGTTGGAAAATTTTAAATAAACCAATTTTTAAGTTAGCTCCAATTCATCACACATTTTTAGCAATTGGTTGGGAAGAACCTAAAATTGTAATGAGAGCCTGGCTTGCAGGTATTGTCTTAGCTATTTTTGGACTTTGGTTGGCTACAATTTAACGTATTAATAAAAATGCGAAGAAAATTTACACTTCAAAAACCAAAGCTTCCTTTTGATAAAACGTTATTTTATACGATTATTACCTTAGTTATATTAGGTCTTGTTTTTGTGGCTGATATTTCAGCTCCGCAAGCCTTAAATTTTTTTAATGATAAATTTTATTTTTTTAAACAACAAATAGTTTGGGCAGGAATTGGAATCATTGCATTACTTATTACTTCAAAAATTCATTATAGTTTTTGGAGAAAATTAGCAATCCCTTTATTTTTTATCTCTATGTTTTTATTAATGATCGTTTTAATACCTGGTTTAAGTTTAAAGGCACTTGGCGCCAGACGCTGGATATCAATAGGATTTATTAATTTTCAACCTTCTGAAATTGTAAAACTAACTCTAGCTCTATATTTAGCTAGAGTTTCAGAGTCTTCTAAAAAACCAATTTCTTACTTTATACCTTTAGCAATTTCCTGTGGATTAATTATGTTACAACCTGATTTAGGTACCACTTTGGTTGTTGGAATTATTGGAATCACTCAAATTTTTGTTGCAGGCGTTCCAGTTCTATATTTTTTTGGATCTTTAGTTGTTGGATTAATTTCAGTTGGAGCTTTAATTCTTTCCTCTCCATACAGGAGAGATAGATTATTAACTTTTTTAAAAGTTACATCAGATCCTTTGGGAAAAGATTATCATATCAGACAAATTTTACTTGCATTAGGATCGGGTGGACTTTTTGGTCTTGGAATTGGTCAATCACGTCAAAAATATTTGTTTTTACCTGAGGCTGCGACAGATTCTATTTTTGCAGCAATTTCAGAAGAAATTGGGTTTATAGGTTCGATACTTTTAATTACAATTTTTGTATTCTTTGTTTTCAAAGCATTTAAAATCGCATCTCGTGCTCCTGACCAATTCTCAAAAATACTTGCAATAGGTATCACAGCTTGGATTGGAGGACAGATCTTGTTAAATATTTCTTCAATGACCGCATTAACGCCTTTAACTGGAATTCCTTTGCCATTTTTCTCATATGGCGGTACTTCACTTTTAATGATTTTAGCGTCATGCGGTATACTATTAAATATAAGTAAGTATGAAACCAAAAAAATTACTTCTCGCAGGTAGTCATGGTGCTACCACGGGACTTGCAATTTTAGAAGAAATTAAGTCTAGAAATTTAGATTGGGATATTTATTGGGTAGGTAGAAAACATGCGGGAGAGCGAAATAAGCTTGAATCTTTAGAATATAAAGTTTTACCTAAATTAGGAGTTAAATTTTATAATTTAATATCTGGAAAAATAGAAAATAGGTTTACTAGATATACTATTTTAGCTTTTTTAAAAATTCCTTTTGGTTTTATCCAAAGCTTATTTTTAATTATTAAAATAAAACCAGACCTAACGCTTTCCTTGGGTGGATCTTCTGGATCATCGGTTTCATTTTGGTCTTGGGTTTTAAAAATTCCTGTCTTGGTTCATGAACAAACATCTTCAGCTGGTAGAGCTAACATATTTACATCGAAATTTGCTAAAAAAATTGCTATCTCGAGAAAAACAAGCGAAAAATATTTTTCAAAAGAAAAATTAATTTTAACTGGGAATCCCATAAATAAAAATATCTTGGAAATTTCAAAAAAAACCAATAGTCTCAAAGTTAAAACAATTTTAATAACTGGTGGCTCTCGTGGCTCTGCCTGGCTTAATAACGCAGTCAAACCAATTTTAGAAAGTCTTTTGAATAAGTATTTTGTAATTCATCAGACAGGAAATGAGGATTTCGATAAATTTAAAGAGATAGTGAATGAAAAATATTTACCTATTGGACAGGTTGAGCCTTCTGAATGGTTTTCAATTTTAGAAAAATCAGACATAGTTATCTCAAGAGCAGGAGCAAATACAGTTTCAGAATTAATTGCTTTAAAAAGACCTTCTATCTTAGTTCCAATCCCCTGGAGTTATCTTAATGAACAGAGAGAAAATGCAAAATATATGGAGAGTTTAGGTTTAGCTAGAATATTACCGCAAGATGAATTGACATCAGAAAAACTAGAAGAAGAAATAAATAAGTTAATTAGTGATTATCCCGAGATTATTAAAAATACTATTAATTTAGTTAGCCCAGATGTTTTTGCTTCTAAAAATCTTGTGGATTTAATCGAAAACTATATTTAATTATTTAATTCCATCCACTCTCTGAAAAGGGGATTTTATTTTGATAGTTATTAATAGCCTCTAAAATATAAGGGAGAAGATTATTAGGGAGATCATTTAGTGGAAACCAATTCATATCATCACATTTATTAGGTTCTTTGATTGTAGGTTTACCAGTCCATTGTTTTGTAACAAAAAAGAAATCCATGTATTCTTGATCCGATGATTTTCTATGAAGTACCGTTGCTGGTTTTAAATCTTTCTTAGTAATTTTAATTCCAGCATCTTCCAATGCCTCTCTAATCATTGCTTTGTCAACAGATTCATTTCCATCAATGTGCCCTGCTATTAAGCTGTATTTTCCATCCATCCAACCTGTGTTGTATCTTCGTGAAAGCAATATCTTATCTTCATTTAGAAGTATTAAATAAACTGCTGCTCGTAAGGTAAATCTTTCGTTTGACATTTTGATAATTATACCTCAAATACAAATTAAAATTATTTAGTATTTGTATCTAATGTATAATAAATTTGTGGTAAAAAGAAAAGCTAATAAACGTAGTTTGAATATATTTAAAATTCTTTCAATAGTATTAATTTTATTATTTATTGTATTTGTTCCGATTTTAATTCAAAAATTAATAAAAATTAATAAAATAGAATGCTCTAGTCAATATGATGTTTGCCCATCTGATATAGAAACGAAATTAAAAACTTTTGAAGAAAAAGATTATAAAAAAGTTAAAAAAGAAGTTGAAAAAATACTTTCAGAAAGTTTATTGATTAGTGATTTTTCAATGCGATATCAAATTCCAGGTAAACTAATTATTGAACTAAATTTAAAAAAGTCTAAATATGCCATCAAAAATGCTTTAAGTAATAAATATTATTTAGTAGACCAGGCCGGAACTGTGTTAGAAATTGCAGATGAATCTAATTTACCAGTAATAATTAAAGATGGTCCAACGTTAAAAATAGGGGAAAATATTTCAGGAAAAGATAAATTTTTTTTAGAAATAGTTGAAAAAGTTGCTTGGTTATATTCTGTTAAAACAGGGACGGTTGAAAAAGAAGAACTAAGAATAACATTAAAAGAAGGTGTTTTGGTTCGTTTTCCATCGGAAGGAAATGTAGATAGTTTAATTGGTGGATTAAGACTTATATTTTCACGCTTGAATGATGGTTCACAAGGAATTAGAATGGAAGATATCAAAGAAATAGATTTGCGTTTTAAAAATCCCGTATTAAGATAGACTAATTATGAATAAAAGTAAAATAATCGCTGGAATTGAAATTGGAAGCTCAAAGACTTCAACAGTTGTAGCTCAGGTTTCAATAGATGAGGCTACTTTTGAAGAAACCATAAATATTATTGGAGTTGCATCAGTTGAATCAAAGGGTGTCAAAAAAGGTCAAATTGTTAATATCGAAGAATCTGTTGAGTCGGCAATTTCTTCTATAGAAGCAGCAGAAAGAATGGCGGGACACAATTTATCAGAAGCATTTATAGCTTTAGGTGGTGCACATATCCATTCTCAAAATTCACATGGCGTTGTGGCAGTTTCAGGTCCTACAGGAGAAATTTCAATTTCTGATGTTGATCGTGTAATTGAAGCAGCGTCAGCAATATCGCTTCCCGCATCAAGAGAAGTTGTGCATGTTTTACCTCGTGAATTTATTGTTGATGGAGAAGCTGGTGTTAAAGATCCAATCGGTATGAGTGGAGTTAGACTTGAAGTTGAAACACATGTTGTGACAGCATCAAACGCTGCAGTTAAAAATCTTTCAAAGGCACTTCAAGAGGCTGGCATCAAAATATCTGACCTAGTTTTTTCAGGACTGGCTGCTTCATATTCGAGTTTAACTGAGACAGAAAAAGAATTAGGCTGTGTTTTAATTGATATTGGAGCTGGTACTACCTCAGTTGTAGCCTTTGTTGATGGAGCATTATCATATTCTGGAGTTATTCCAGTTGGGGCAAAAAATGTAACTAATGATATTGCTATTGGTTTAAGGGTTTCATTAGAAAGTGCTGAAAAAATAAAAATTTCCTTGTCTGAGATAAATAAAAATGATAAAGAAAATAAAGATGAATTAGATCTTCAAAATTTGGGAATTTCTGAAGTTAGTAAAGTCTCTAAAAAGACATTAGTGGAAGGAATAATAAGACCTAGGTTAAACGAAATCTTTACAATGGTAAGACTTGAACTTGAAAGAGAAAAAATAATCAATAGAATTCCATCAGGTGCAATTATTACTGGTGGTGGAGCAAAAACAATTGGAATTATTGATTGTGCCAAAAGAATGCTGACTCTTCCTACAAGATTAGGTGCTCCGTCTGGAATTTCGGGTTTAATAGATGATTGTTTAGATCCTTCTTTTTCTGTTCCAATTGGACTTTTAATCTATGGTTCAAAACAGGAAATCGGTGAATCAGGAAAGAAGTTTCCGTTGAAGATTAATTTACCTGGAAAAGGAATTTTTAATAAGATTGTTGAATCTATTAAAGATCTTCTGCCTTGATGAATTTTATAGGCTTTGACATTATGTTGAAAGTCGATATAATGCCAATAGTTAACCTGCCTCAGTAATTTTTAATTTAATATGGCTTTAGTAAAACCTGATTCTGCAAGACTTGCAAAAATAAAAGTAATTGGAGTTGGTGGCGGTGGTGGAAACGCAGTCTCTTCAATGGTCGAAAATGGTGCAATTTCCGGAGTCGAATTTATTGCAGTAAATACTGATGCTCAAGTTCTTCTTGCTAACAAAGCTCCAACTAAAATCCAAATCGGTGAAAAAATAACTAAAGGATTAGGTGTTGGTGGAAATCCGGAAATTGGAGCTCAAGCTGCTGAAGAATCATTGGAAAAACTAAAAGAATTAATGATTGATACAGATATGGTTTTTGTTACAGCTGGAATGGGTGGAGGAACTGGAACTGGAGCTGCTCCTGTTATTGCAAAACTTGCTAGGGAATCTGGAGCTTTAACGGTTGGAATTGTTACCAAACCTTTTGCTTTTGAGGGAACAAGAAGAACAGTAACTGCTGAAGATGGTATTGAAAAATTAAGAGAAGCAGTTGATACGTTAATTGTTATTCCAAATCAAAGATTAATGGACGTTATTGATAGAAAAATGTCTTTAGTTGATGCTTTTAAAGTTGTTGATTCAGTATTGGAACAAGGTGTTGGTGGAATCGCTGAAATAATTACTACTCCAGGACTTGTTAATGTTGATTTTGCTGACGTTAAAACCATAATGAATTCAGCAGGAACAGCACTTTTAGGTATTGGCACTGGAGTTGGTGAAAACAGGGCTCAAATGGCCGCACGTGCCGCAGTCAGCTCTCCACTTTTGGACCTTTCTATTGAGGGAGCAAGAGGGGTTTTATTTAATATTGCTGGAGGACGTGATTTAACTATGTTTGAAGTTGATGAAGCTGCAAAAATAATTTCATCAGCTGCAGATCAAGATGCAAATATAATTTTTGGAGCAGTTATAAAAGACGATTTAGTAGATCAGGTAAGAATTACTGTTATTGCAACAGGGTTTGATGAAACAAGAAGTAGAATTGCTCAAATGAGACCTACAATTAAACCAATTGTTCAGGGAGTTATTTCAGAAGTTAATAAAAACGATGGAGAAGATAATAAAGATGAAAGAAATATGAGTGATAAAAATGGAGATTATGAAGATAGTGATGATAATGATTCTAAAGATGATGATAGTTTTGGAGAAAAATTTGAAATTCCAGCTTTCTTACGAAAAATTCACTAAATTATGAAAAGATCTATGTCTGGTATATTGTCACACGCAAGAAGTTTGTGCACAGATGGAAGGTTTTTAATAGCGAAGGGTGAGAAAAATAGAAATCCAGAAATAAAAAGATTAGGTTTAAAAACTCTTGCCGAAGGTTTAATCCAACAGAATCCATTAAGAGAAAGATCTAATGATTTTAGTTATCATATCTGGGGAATTGAGAGAAATTAGTTATTCTATTAAAATTTAAATAAATTATATAATGTCAGAAATGCATAAGGATCCTAATGTAATTGATTTTCAGTTATGTAAATATCAAGGTATGAAAACAAACTGTAATACAAGAAAAGATTTCTCACGTTTTAAAGAAAAATGAATGCTTGCGAAAAATGTCCATATGCCTCTTTAAAGAAGAAATTTGATGAGGGAAAAATATCTTTTGAAAAAGAAGATGGAAGTAGAAATGATTTTGTTTATGTAGCCTTTAGTATTGCAATGAAAAGATTTGATTTAAGTAAATTAAATAAAGATTGTCCTTTAGGAGAAAATGGGTGTCCTGCAATTTATCGTAGGGAAGCAGAAAAACTGAAGAATTAACTTCAAATACATTCTAATTTAAAAATATCTAGAGCAAACTTTAGATTTCTGTTGTAAAATAGCTTCATGGCCTATTTCGACGCAGTGGATCCTAAAGTTGATTTCACAGTTCTTGAGAAAGAACTTCTTAACCATTGGTATAAAGATGGTATTGTTGACAAATATTTAGATATTAATAAAGATTCAAAAAAATACTTTTCTTTTCAGGATGGTCCAATAACTGCAAATAATCCAATGGGAGTGCATCATGCATGGGGAAGGACTTATAAAGATTTGTGGCCTCGCTTTAAAAATATGCAAGGTTTTAAACAAAGACATCAAAATGGGTTTGATTGTCAGGGTCTTTGGGTTGAAGTAGAGGTAGAAAAAGAACTTGGGTTTAAGAATAAAAAGGATATCGAAAAATTTGGAGTGGATAAATTTGTAGAACTTTGTAAGGAGAGAGTTATAAAATATTCTGCTATTCAAACCGAACAAAGTAAGCGATTGGGTTATTTTGCAGATTGGGATAATTCATATTACACAATGTCTGATGATAATAATTATATGATTTGGCATTTTCTTTCAGTTTGTCATAAAAATGGTTGGCTTTATAAAGGTAAAGATTCGGTGCCGTGGTGTCCTAGATGTGAGACTGCAATTAGCCAGCATGAAATGTTAACTGAAGATTATAAAGAATCAACTCATGAATCAATTTATATGAGGTTTCCAATCGATGGAACAAATGAGAATTTATTGGTTTGGACAACCACACCTTGGACAATACCTGCAAATATTGCAGTTGCTGTAGATAAGAAAATTGATTACGTTTTAGTAGAAGTTGATGGACTTAGGTATTGGTTAGCAGACGAAGCTAAAAATAGAATATTGGTAGGACTTGGATACAAAGAAATCAAAAAAGCTAAAGGTAAAGAGTTGGTAGGGTTAAAATATTCAGGTGCTTTTGATAATCTACCAGCGGTGGCAAAAGTTTCTAAGTCTTCAGATAAATTTCATATAGTTATTGCAACAAATGACTTAATAATGCCAATTACAACAACTGAGGGTACGGGTTTAGTGCATACCGCTGTTTCTGCTGGTACTGAAGATTTTAAACTGGGTAAAGAACTAGGTCTTCCAATGATTCCTGTAATAAATGATGATGCCTCATATATTGAAGGTTTTGACTTTTTAAGTGGACAAAATGCAAAAAAGAATCCAAGACTTATTTTAGATTATATGGAAGAAAAAAAGTTTGTATTTAAAATTGAAAAATATACACATCGATATCCAGCTTGTTGGAGATGCAAAACAGAACTTGTTTGGAAGGTTACAGATGAATGGTATATATCAATGGACAAAGGTGAGCCAACACTTCGTGAAAGAATGAAGAAAGTAACAAACAAAATTAGTTGGATACCAGAGTTTGGATTAAAGAGAGAAATTGATTGGCTTGACAACATGCATGATTGGCTTATTAGTAAGAAAAATAGATATTGGGGATTAGCTCTTCCTATTTGGGAATGTACTAAATGTGGTAATTTTGATGTTTTGGGTAGTAAAGAAGAACTTAAAGAAAAGGCTGTTTTAGGGTGGAATAAATTTGAAGGTAAATCACCCCATAAACCACAGATAGATGAGGTAAAAATTAAATGTTCAAAATGTGGAGAGATTGCTTCAAGAATTGAGCCTGTTGGAAATCCTTGGCTTGATGCTGGAATTGTGCCATTCTCTACAATTTCTAAAGACAATAAATCTAAACCTTTATATCTTACAGACAGAAAAGAGTGGGAAAAATGGTATCCAATTGATTTTATAACTGAAAGTTTTCCAGGTCAGTTTAAAAACTGGTTTTATTCAATGATTGCTATGAGCACGGTTTTAGAAGACACCAATCCTTTTAAAAAGGTTTTGGGTTATGCAACAGCTTTAGGTGAAGATGGAAGAGCCATGCATAAATCATGGGGTAATGCAATTGAATTTAATGAGGCTGCCGATAAAATAGGAGCTGACGTCATGAGGTGGATGTTTGTTAGACAAGATCCCTCTCAAAATTTACTATTTGGTTATAAATTAGCTGATGAAACAAGGCGACAGTTTCATTTAAAACTTTGGAATATTTATAATTTTTTTGTAACTTACGCAAATATAGCAGAATGGAAACCAATTAAGAATATATCTTCTAAAAATGTGTTAGACAAATGGATTTTGATTAGATTAGATGAAACGATTCAAGAAGTAACCAATAGTTTAGAATTGTTTAGTGCCTATAATGCAAGCTCTGAAATTGAAAAATTTGTTGATGATTTATCCTTATGGTATATAAGAAGGTCAAGAGATCGTAAAGATTCAGATTTTTTTGGTACTACGCATTATGTTTTGGTGACTTTATGCAAAATTCTTGCTCCCTTTACACCATTTGTAGCAGAAATAATATATACAAATTTAACAAAAGAAAAATCAGTGCATTTGGCTTTATGGCCCAAAGTCACCATAAAGAGAAATAATGATGATAAAAAGTTAATACAAGAAATGCAAACTGTTCGAGAAATAGTTGAATTAGGACATTGTTTAAGAAAAGAAAATAATATTCCTGTTAGACAACCATTAAATAATTTAAAAATTAAAAATAAAAAATTAGAAATTAATGAACTTGAAAAATTAATTTTGGATGAATTAAATATTAAATCGATTTCTTGGGATGAAAAAACAAATAAGCTAGATCTTTTAATTACACCAGAACTAAAAGAGGAGGCTGATACAAGAGATTTAATAAGAAAAATTCAAGCTGCCAGAAAAGAACTAGGGGTTCAAATAAATGATAAAATCAATTTATCTTCTCCATGGATGCCAAAAACAGATAATCTTAAAAAACTGGTTATTGAAAAGACACTTATTAGTAAAATTGTTAAAGGAGAATTTGGTATATCATTAGAAAATGAAATTTGATGGACTTTTAGTCTTTCCAATATTTTTAACTCTATTGTTTAGCATTTTCATTTTAAATTCAGTAAGTCCTGCAATTTTTCCATCATATTACTGGTATTTTATTTTCGGAATTGTAGCTTTTTTGTTTTTTTCACTTTTTGATTTTGAAGTAGTTTCTGCCTTTAGTAAATTTTTTTATATTGGAAGCATTATTTTACTTCTAATAACTTTAATAATAGGCCAGGTGACAAGGGGAACGGTTAGATGGATTCCGATAGGATCTCTCTCAATTCAACCCTCAGAAATTGTAAGACCATTTCTTTTAGTTTTTTTTGCCAATTACCTAACAGAAAAGAAATTAGATATAAAAAGAATTATCAAAGCAATTCTTTTAATGATTTTACCTTTGTTTTTAATTTTGATTCAACCATCACTTGGTGTGACAGCATTAACAGCAATTGGATTTTTCGGAATATTTTTGTCAGCTGATATAAATAAAAAAAGTATTTTATTATTAATAGTTGCGGTACTTGCGTTGATTCCAATAGTTTTTATGCTTCTTGCTCCTTACCAAAAACAAAGAATTACTTCATTTTTAGATCCTTCCAAGGATCCATTGGGTGAAGGATACAATGCTATTCAATCAACTATTTCAGTAGGTTCTGGAAAATTATTTGGAAGGGGACTTGGTAGGGGAGTTGGTACCCAGCTTCTATTCCTTCCAGAGAGACAAACAGATTTTATCTTTGCATCTATTTCAGAAGAGATGGGCTTTATCGGGGCAATGGTATTGTTAATTTTAACAGTTTTTATCTTTATTAGGATAATTTCATATACTGAAAAAGCAATAAATATCCCAGCTAGAGCTTTTCTTGCAGGACTTTTCTTAACTCTTTTTGCACAGGTTGTAATCCATGTAGGTATGAACATGGGACTTTTTCCAATTACTGGTGTTCCCTATCCATTGGTTTCAGCAGGAGGTTCATCTCTCCTTGCTACAATGACTGCTCTTGGTATAGCCGTGGGAACTAAAAAATAATATTTTTATTAAAATATATTTACTTTTGATTTTTAAGTAGATTATTGAAGTTGTCTAGGCCTTCCATGCTTGTTACTACAGTCTGTCCTATTATTCTGTCTTGTTCGTTTAAACCTAACATTTTAAATTTTATCCCATCAACTTGTTTTGCTACGCGAATTCTATTTAATGCTTCTGTTTTGGTCATTGAAACAGTAAAAGTTGTTGGTATTCTTATTTTATTTTCATTTTTTTCTTTATCCATAAATTTATTGCTTGTATTTTATTGTATAAAAACATAAAATACAACACGTATGGACAAATTTGCAGTTATTCGAATTGGTGGAAAACAATATAAAGTCTCTGAAGGAGAAGAAATTTTAGTGGATAAACTTTCTGATTTAACTAAAATAGATCCTGAAGTCTTACTTTTTGTAGATGGAGAAAAAATTGAGATTGGAACTCCAGTATTAAGTAAAATCAAAGTAAAGGTAAAAGTTTTAGTTGGACTTGAAAAAGGAGAAAAAATTAGAATTTTTAAATATAAAGCAAAGTCACGCGAACGAAAACACACTGGTTTTAGACCTCAATACACAAGACTTCTGATTGAGAAAATTTCTTAATATAAAAATATATCAATCAACTACTTTCTAATCACTTGACAACTGTGAAAACATACATTATATTGTCATCTAGATATGTCAACTCATAAAGCAGCTGGAAAAGCTAAACAACATGTTAGTCCATCAGGTAAAAGACTTGGTACAAAAGTATCAGGTATGCAAAAAGTTACTGCCGGAGAAGTCTTAATAAGACAAAATGGAACTAAAATTGGAGCTGGTAAAAATGTAAAAGTAAGTAGAGATCACACACTTTATGCTGTAGTTGGTGGTGTAGTTAAATTTTCTACAAAATTAGGTAAGAAAATTGTAAATATAATTATAAAATAAAATGGCTGAAGAAATAATTCAATTAGATATTAATCAACTCCAACCAAATCCTCTTCAACCTCGTGGCGCAATAACTCCTGAAAGTTTAGTAGATTTAGTAGATTCTATTAGAGAACATGGAATTTTGGAGCCTTTGGTAATTGCTAAGACTCCAGCAGGATTCCAAATAATTGCAGGTGAAAGACGATGGAGAGCTTCAAAATTAGCTGGTTTAACTCATGTTCCAGTAATTATTAGAGAAACTACACCTAAAGGAATGCTTGAAATGGCAATTGTTGAGAATGTGCAAAGAGTTGATCTTAATGCGCTTGATAGAGCCAAAGGATTTGAAAGATTAATGGAGGAGTTTGGTTTAACCACTTCAGAGGTAGCAGTTAGAATTGGAAAATCCGTAGCTTATGTATCGAATTCTTTAAGGCTTTTAACTTTACCAGACGCATTAAAAGATGGACTTCTTTCTGGGCTTATCTCTGAAGGTCATGCAAGGGCATTAGCAGCAATTGATGATACCAACTTAATGGTTGAAGCTTATAAAATAATCCTTCGTGAATCAGGCTCAGTAAGACGTGCTGAAGAACTTGCGAGACGTATGAAATCACAAGCTGATCAAAAACCAAAAATGAATTTACCTAAAATGCATGTAGTTTCTGATGAGATTGATAATATGAAAGAAGGTTTCGAAAAAGCTTTAGGTGGTCAACAAGTAAGACTTGCTAGAAGTAGAAGAGAAACAAGACTTACATTTATATTAAAAGGATCTTTAGATGAAACAGAAAATACTCTTCAATTAATTTACAAAGCAATTACTTCTTAAAAATAATTTTAAAAAAATTAATAATTAGGCATTTTAACTAGACCCGCAGATTTTGGTGGCCAATAAACAACCCAAGCCTTGCCTGTTATTACTTTTTTGGTAATAGGTCCCCAAATTCTGGAATCAGATGAATGAGGCCTATTATCTCCGGCAACAAAATATTCCCCACTTGGCACTAAATATTTTTCCCCTTCTTTTAAAAATCCTCCAGAACTTGTATCTACATTGATGTAGGATTCATCTAATTGTTTGTCGTTAATCAAAAATTTACCATTTTGAATGGAAACTGTTTCACCAGGAAGGCCAATTATTCTCTTTATAAATTCATCTTCTGAAATAGGAGGTTTAAAAACAATTACATCTCCTCTTTGTGGTTCTTTTGTGTAATAACTAACTTTTTCAGTTAATAAATATTCTCCGTCAGGAAAATTAGGTTCCATTGAAGCACCCTTAATTTTATGAGGTCTTAAGATTAACAAATAAACTATTAAAAAAATTCCTACAGCCAGGACAACAACCTCTAAAATGTCCAAAAAAAATGCACCTAAACGTTTTAGCATACTAATCATTATAAGAGAAGTTAATTGGTCTTGTACAGTAGCACATCATGTGCACCACTTTCTTTTAAGCCTTGAGATGTGATTTGAATAAAAGAACTATTTTTCCAAAGATAGTTAATATCTTTTGCTCCTGAATAGCTAAAACCAGATCTTAAATTAGCAGTTATTCTTTCGATAATATCCTTTAAAGGACCTTTATAAGGAACAATTGATTCAACACCCTCAATTTGCTTTGTATAGTGAATTTCAACTTCATCTTTATTCAATTTAGAGTGATTTACCTTTTCAGTTAAAGAAGTTGAAGCGTTGTAAACTTTATATTTTTTTCCATCTTTAATGATTAATTTTCCTGGAGCTTCATCGCTTCCTGCCAAAATACTTCCTGCCATTATGGCTGATGCTCCAGCTGCTAAACCTTTTACAATATCTCCTGAAGTTTTTACACCACCATCTGCAACAATATATTTTTTATATTTTCTTGCAGCTCTCGCACAGTTTAATATTGCTGTTATTTGGGGAACCCCAGAACCGGTTTCAATTCTTGTTGTACAAATTGATCCAGGACCAATTCCTACCTTTACAGAGTCAGCTCCAGCTTTAAAAAGGTCACTTGCGGCTTCATAAGTAGCAGCATTACCAGAAACAATATCAACAAAATTACCAAATATTTGTTTTAATTTAGTTGTGGCATCTAGATTCTTTTGCATATGGCCATGTGCTACATCTATAAATAAAATATCAGCTCCAGCCTTAACTAATTTTTCAGCTCTATCAACAATTCCATTTCTTGCTCCAACTGCAGCTCCAACCAACACTTTTTCCTTTTTAATTAAACTTATTTTTTCTGCTTGTTCTTCAGGTGGTATAAATCTGGGGATTACTCCAAGGCCTCCCAATTTTCCTAAAGCAATAGCCATTTCAACACCAGTAACATCACTCATATTTGCTGAAATTAAAGGAATTTGTAAGTTAATTCTTTTTGAAATTTTAGTTTCAAGATTAATATCGTTTCTACTACCGATTTTTGAATATTTAGGAACAAGTAAAACGTCGTCGTAGGATAATGCCAGAGGAAAAATATTTTTCATACTTTAATAAATTAACTTTTATGCACAACATGTTTAAGATTAGTAGTTTTCACGGATGATGTCAATTCTATAAAAACAATTATTAAAGTGTTAAACTATTAGGTTAATTAAGAGGGCGCTTGGTCCAGTGGTAGGGCGCTTCGTTCACATCGAAGAGATCGTAGGTCCGATTCCTACAGCGCCCACTAAAGAATTTTTGCAACTAATCCTGGATATGCTCTTAAATAGTCTTTTGGTAAACCATCACCTTCTGTTTCAAGATTCATTCCACAACCTCCTACCCAAACATTATCAATTCTTGTTCCAACAATTTTATTTTTAATTTCTATTTGATCCTTAACGTTTATTTTTTGAACTAGAGCAACACAAAGAGAATTTTCAGAGAGATTTTTAACTATTTCTTTAAAAACTCCTCCTGTATCTAGAATATCATCTATTATTAAACATTTTTTACCATCTAGGTTTCTAGATACTGGAATAATAACAATCGCACCAAATCCTCCTTTTGCTTGATGATATTCAATCACATCATGACTTATTGGTTCACCCTTTCTTTTTACGATTTCATCATATAAAAATTTTCCACCTTTCATATTAACAAGCACCGTATCGAATTTTGAATAATCAATTTTTCTACATAAGTTATCAATTAATCCACTCATTATTTCAGGGCAAATATATCTATAAACTTCGTGATTATCTAGGTTTAGTTTTTTGGGGTGATTAGGAAAAGAAATATATGGAGTATCATAGAAAGATTTTCTTTCTTTCTGTCTATCTTTATCCATGCCTCATATATATTCTTCTTAAGTTTTGATGTCAATAGAAGATTTTTTAATATTAATAGGTGAATAAAATATTTTAGTTTAGAAAGAATAATTATTGTTTTCTAAATTCAATTTCTTTAACATCTGTAATAACAGTATCATCTATAAATTTAGCAGATGAATAACCATTATGAGCTGCAAGAACTAAACTATGTGTTCTAATACCACCTTTAAAAGTTCTCACTCCATCAAGTATTTCTCCTTTTGTTACACCGGTTGAACAAAAAATAATTAAATTACCAAATACCAGACCTTTTTCTGTATAAACATTGTCTAAAAAAAATCCTTTTTCTTCAAGAATCTTTTTGGTATCTTTATTATCAGTCCAAGGTTTTGCTTGAATACCCCCATTAAGACAACGGACTCCAGCTGCAACCAATACTGCTTCAGGAGCACCACCAATTCCCATTACTGCATGAATATCAGAACCTTGTATACAAGTTCCAATTCCTGGCATCAGATCTCCATAATCTATTGACGCGACTTTTGCGCCTGTTTCTCTTATGCTTTTAATTAATTTTTCATTACGAGGTCTATCAAGTACTTTAATTCTTAAATCTGAAATTTTTTTCCCTAATGCTTCTGCAATATTTTTTAAATTATCTGCTGCAGGAGCATTTATATCAACAGAATTTTTAGCTTGTGGACCAGTTATAATTTTGTCCATATAAATAAGTTCTGGGGGAAGTCTTAAAATACCTCCTCTTTCAGTTACGGCTAATACAGAAACTGCGTCAGACATCAATTTTGCAGTTGCAGTAGTTCCTTCAACTGGATCAACAGCTATAGATAAACCTGGTCCTTTTCCGGAGCCGACCCATTCACCTATATATAGCATTGGAGCTTTGTCTTTTACACCTTCACCTACTTCAATTATTCCACACATATCCATTCCATTTAATAATCTACGCATGACATCAACAGCTGCTTGGTCAGCATCTTCTTTATTTCCTAAACCTGATTTTTCATATGCTGCAATTGCTGCGATTTGTGTTGTTTGGTTAAATTTTTCGGTTAAAACTTTAATATATGAAAGTTTTTCAACAACTTCAATGTGTTCGGTAATTTCTTTTGTCATAGCAATCTTGATAGTCCGATTATATGTGCAAGACAAGAAAAAGCAAGCACAAATTGTCAAAATAAAGTTTCATGATAAAATTAATAAATGACTAATTCAGAGATTATTAATTTACTTCAAAGAATAACAGGAATTTTTGCTCTAGGCCTATTAGCACTACAAATTTATCTCGGGGCAAATAGAAAAGCCATTAAATTACATATGTTAAATGGAATTCTAGCTTATACTTTTGTTTTTCTTCATCCTATTTTGTTTTTATTATTTAGATATTTCACAATAGGGAAATTAGATCCTTTATATGTTTTTGTTGATGTTTGCGTACTTTGCCAAGGAATATATGAACATTATATAAATTTAGGTAGGATTGGATTTTATTTGGTAACTGTTGCAGTTATTGCGGTGAAATTTAGAAATATTTCAGGTTGGTTGAAAACAAATTGGAGAAAATTACACATTTTAAATTACTTAGCTTTTTATTTTGTATCGTTTCACTCAATTTTTATTGGGACAGATTCAAGAAAACCATTATTTTTATTTTATTTTATTTTGTTACAAATTGTAGTTTTAGGATCTATTGTTAATAAATTAAAGACTTCAAATCTGATTGGAGAGATAAAGAAAATTCTGGGTCAATAAATTTTGGCGTAAGATTTTGAATTTGCTTTATTAGAGTTTGAATTATAATTTTGGAAGGAAAAATCATATTATTGCTAATAAGTTTTTCGGAGGCCTGGATTTGAGCTTTTATTGCAGTTAGTATCCCTTTATTAAAAATATATCTATTTTCAAATGCCATTTGTAGGGATTTGTATATTTCAGAATATGAAATACCCACGTTTTTATTACGATTAAAATAAATTAAATAAGTATCTTTTTCACTATCAAAAATGTATCCATTAAATATATTTTGTGTTACATTACCATCAATATCATATAAATAACTATCAAGTTGATACGGTCCAGTTGGTCCAGTAATTTCTAAAGTATATTCACCAGGCGGAGGCTTTGAAAAAATTAAAATTGAAAGGGGCTCCCCACTTTTACCTGATCCGTCTAATCCATTTATTGGTTCTTCTATGTAGGTTTGGATATTATTGATAAGGTTGTTGGAAGAATCAAAAAGTTTAAATGTAATATCTTGATCGGCTATAAACATCATATATGATAAATCTGTGTGACTTTGTGTGTAAGTATTTAAAGATTGGATATGATTATCAGGATATTCAGGTAATAACTCATCTCTGTCGTTATATCCAGGATCGTTTATTCCAAATGATGTTTCAGTTTGGCTTTTGGTAACTACAAAATGTCCAGGAACATTAACGATTGTAGGTAAGTTGTTTTGAAGATTATTAAGAATTTTATTAGCTTCAAATGCTGATCTTAAATATTCAAGTGTTGGAGAAGATATTGATTCATGAAGTTTCGTGTATCTTGAAATTGCAAGCCAGTTAACTAAATTATTTCTAATATATCCATCTTTTTGCTCTTTTAACCAGATATTTAATTCTCCGGGATTAATATTGTGACCAAAAAATTTTAATACCATTGACGCAGAAGTTAATGCACAACCATAATTTTTAATTGTTTTATTTGTATTTCCATATATATCATTTTCCCAACCACCTTCATATTGTTTTAAATTTGGTACATTTAAAGATATATAATTTATATTATCTGATATAATTTTTGAGGCCAAAACGTCACTATAATATCCATACGGAGTTTCATAATGGCCACCAATTAAATATAAATTATCATCCCAAGATACAAGTGGGGAACAACAATTGATTCTTGGTAATTTTTCTGAACTTGTTTGCCAATCGCTGATAGATCCATCAGGATTTATATTTGCAAAATAAACCTCATCAATTATTCCAGATGTAGTAATTCCTCCAACTGATACTAAAAGATTATTAGTTTTTGTAATTCCAGATCTAGTAACTGCCTTTGGAAGTTGGGGCATATTTTCCCAGTTTCCCAATGTACCATCATCATAAATAAAAGCTCTTTGTACGGTATTTAGTATTTGATTTGATATATTTTTACCACCAATGATATATAAATAATTATTTATTTCGACCATTCCAAATTCTATCCTTGCTCCATCAAATGGAAGTTTTCTAGTTAATGTAATCCATTGATCTAAAGTTCCGTCTACAGGATTTATATTTGTTAAATATATTTCATCTCTAGAGAACCAGGCATCCATGTTATTTGTTGTACCGCCCGCAAAATATATTTTGTTACCCAGAGAAACAGCATTTCCGAGTGCAAGTGGATATGGTAATGGTGTTGTTATATTCCAGAAAATTATATTTCCATCGGGTTCAATAGTTCCTAAAAATACTTTATTCGAATTTTGGATTGAAGAATCTGCTCCTCCAAGCAAATATACATAATTGTTATATATTGCTCCGGATTGCCAGAATACATTTGGTGGGGAGGTGATATTTTTCCATGAAGATATTAATCCATCTGAGAATATTGTTGAAAATAAACCATTGGGTGGCACTGTGGAATTTGCACCCCCTAAAATATATAGATTATTTCTAAATGCAAAAGAATAATGACTTGCAATACCATCTTCTAGGAACATTGGATTTAAACGTGACCATTCACCAATAGTATCTGCTGATAGAGAATTTTTGGGAGATAATATATATACTATTGAGATAGCTAACAAAATAAAACTGATTAAAGATAGTTTTAAATATCTATGCACTATTTATAAATATGAAACTCAATAGGTATAATTGTCAAGTAGGTAAGATTGTTAATCCTAATAATAGAAAATTTTGGAATAAAAATTTATTGGTTAACAAGGAAACTATGTTTAAGTCACCAATATTTATTCA
>Ga0172379_10002759_pt1 | contig 30017 bp, 28 predicted proteins | sample GrowelOW334metaG_FD_119756 | JGI IMG/M metagenome (GOLD analysis project Ga0172379, IMG submission 119756) | Groundwater microbial communities from an aquifer near a municipal landfill in Southern Ontario, Canada - Groundwater well OW334 metaG | ecosystem: Environmental > Aquatic > Deep...
ACTTGACATGAAAAGATTGCGGATACATACATCAGCGGCGATGGACGCCAGGATGTTCCTGCAGTTTCTGGCCCTGATCTACATCTGTCAAATCCGCAATGCCATCCAGAAAGACCGGATACTTATAAACCTGACTGTCAGAGAAGTAATCGAAGACATGGAAACTTTGGTACGAATAAAATATTCCCATCGTTACGGACAGTTATATACAGAAACAAATCCGATTCAGCGGATTTTTGAGGGCAAGATAGAATTTTTGTTTTTTTCAGATATATCATTAACTTTTCGTGGAAAATCTGCCCCCGATGGCTTTCCCGCCGTAAATGGACAAAAAATCAGAAAATAACTTGTGAACTGTTACCTGCTTCTTGAAGCGTTGGATAATCTCCGAGAAATCGCCGTTATTCTCATTGCCGTAGCGTTGTAGAAACCCGAAAAATTCCGGCATCAGAATATTGGCAAAGAACTTATCCATCTCGTTTTTCAACAATGCGTCATCGGCGATAATTTCACAATTGGCTTTCAGGTGATCCAGCATGGCGGTGCATTCGTCCGCCGATGCCGGGCGCACCTGGAGCGGATTCAATTCAATAGTCAGCGGACGGATTTCGAGCCCGGCGATTTTATCCCCTTTGAATTTTATTACCGGGACGAATGATTTCCGGCTCCAGGGATAAGGCGCGAAATGAGACTGGTCAAAAAGGAAATTACCCAGACTGTAGAAAATGAGCGTATCGCCGATTTTTTCGATCCCCTGCGGAACGTGTGAATGATGCCCGATAACCAGCTTTACGCCGAGAGCGGCCAGTCTGTGGCATAGTTCCTTGAACTGCGTCCGCGGAAAATCCATAAACTCGAAGCCTTCATGCATAATGACTACCGGAACCGCGCATTGACTGACCAGCTTTCCGGCGGCAGTTATAACTTTCTCCGAAAGCAGTTCCGCTGCTCCCGCCGCGGCGCTGTCCGCTATCTGATTCTCATTCTGGGCGAAAGCCAGAATGCCTAATTTTACGCCTTTCACTTCCGCAAACAGCGGAGCATCCGCTTCCGTCTGATTCAAGCCGGCTCCGACATAAAGGATATTCTCCGAGTTGAACCGCTCAATGGTCAGGCGCAGCGCTTCCGCGCCGGCATCCCGGATATGGTTGTTCGCCAGCGAATATGCCGAAAACGGCGCTAGTTTCTGAAAATTCATGAATATTTCGCGGTCGCCGCGCACCCCGCGCCCGCTGATTTCCGCCGATCCGGTCAGTGCTATTTCCAGATTCACGATTGAAAAATCAGCTTCGGTCAGTTTCCGGATATTTCCGGCCAGGGCCTTTCCACCGTCAGCGGCGATAAGTTTGCCCAGTTCCGGCAGAATCCCGTAATCGCCGGCGGCGCTGAAGGTCCATTCCGTACCGGATGAAGGTGAATTGTCGAAGGCAATGATACCATTTTGATTTTTTTCGAGCAGACTGGTTTGTTGTTCATGTTTCATCATTCTGACCTCTTTACTTTTTTGTTAATGATTCATCTTATCAAGAATTTGTCCAATTTCTTCTCGGGTATTCAAAAGACCTTCCGGATTACGGTTAAAATATGGCGTCAATCCACATGAATATCTGAAAGACGTTCTCGCCAGAATCAATTCGCATCCGTACCGCCAATTGGCAGAGCTTCCGCCGCATAACTGGAAAGCCGCCATGTGAAAAAAATAAATCCAAGTTGTCAAAATCTCGTGCCGCCTTCCGTGTCATGGACTCGTCGGGGGCTTACGTTTGACCCCGATTTTTCTTGAAAAAATGCAAAAACTTTGCATTATGTATCAAATTATTTTATAGTCGCACCCTACCAGTCCGCCAGATTGCGGTTCCAGGCATACCAACTCGTTTTTTGCTCCGGCAACTCTTCCAAATATTTCCAGAAAATCTTGTCCATAACCTTTCCCTCCCATCAATTCCTATAAAAACTGGCTTCCTCTTTAATCACATCATCCTCTAAAATTGCCTGCCAATAGTTACAATCATTTCCGTTTTCATATTCTATTCAAATTTCTGAGTATGTAATTCCGCTGTGGCAGGGAAGCGTTGTTACACAGGTTTATGTCAAAGTATTATCAACAGCTTCATACTTTTCATCAACTGTGACGGAGAACCCGCGCTCGATCCGGCATATCAGATACAATGCCCCGATTATCAGGAAGTTGGTGATTCCATTGGCAATGCCGAATGCGATTGCTCCGCTTTCCAAGTTCAGGTAAAGCGCTGAAAATACCTGGCAGAGCCATATTCCGATAGCCAGTAAAAATTTGCTGCCGATAATAATCAATATACCATGATGCGGTATCCCGTTACGCAACGGCTTTTTATCACGAGCCGCCGCCATATCGGAGTAAATATTTCTTTTTAAAATCCACCATACCGCCAATGCAAGAAGCGAAAGCGGCAGTACCGCAAGCCCGTACCATTTGAAGGCGAACATTTCCTTATGAAGAAACATCCATAGCATCAGGAACGGGATGCTCAGTACGGGCAGACTCATTATACCGTCAAAGAGCAGAAACGAGATTTTCAGCCATTTTGTCTGCGGACCAATCGTCGGAACCAATGGAAGCTCCTCAACTCCTTCCGGATTCCATGATGCCGGCGGATGGAAATGTTTGTCGCCGCCCATGCGGTTCCACTGAATATAAACTAAAACTAGGAAAAACGCACTGATCCCCGCAAAAATTGTCAGCCATAAATAAATGAAACGATAAGCGAAGTCCGATCCGTTGTATATCCATTTAAAGGAGTCAATAAAAAGTCCGGCGGCCATTCCGGCAAAAATCGTAAATACTGACCTGATCAGCGATTGGGCCGAACAGAACTGTCCAAACCTTGATTGCGGGAAAATTCTCATTTCAGCAGGGAATGCCGCTACTCCGGCCAGAGCAGCCAGAAACGACGATATCACAACATTTCCGATATTGAGCCAGAAAAAGTAACTGCCCGGCAGGGTGACGAAGATCCACACCAGGTTTATGGCAAGGCCGATTACTCCGAAGACCGCGCTGTAAACACATATTCGCAGCGGATGCCAGCGGTCAATGTATATCGCCATAAAATAGGTTGCCGCGATGACTGCCACCGAACTGGTGGCGGTGATTTTACCGACATGATCCAAATCCAGCCCCATATTCTGGTAAAAAAATATGGTAAAAGCACCTATTACCACGGCCGTCGCGGAAAAAGCTGTTGACAAATACCTCATCCAGTAAAATTTATGGGTAAACGACTCCTTTAAAAAAGTCTTTATTCCGCCCCATCCGCTCTTGCCGGTCTCTCCCTCCAGCGGCGGATACTTGCCCTCCTTGACCATCAGACACATCATGCCGATCCCGACAAAATAGAGCAGCGTTGCCCCCAGAAAAATTTCATTCATATGGGTGTTGGCATATTTGAAGATGAAGAAGTTATACAATGCCCCCGCGCTTGTGCCTACAATCCTTAATGTACCGATAAAACGTCCCATGAATTGCGCAGGCACAACGTCGTTGAATAAAAAACAGAACACGGAGGCTACGAACATGTTGAAAAATTGGAACATGACCATAAATATGGCGATAAGCCCGATGGTGACAGATGCCGGGGTATGTTCACGCAGTTCGGCGGAATGACGCTGAAGGAACCCGGTTATTTCATCAGTAAACCCGATCATTGCCAGGCAGATGCAAAGAAAGGGAAGCGTCCATAGTATAAACGGAATGCGGCGGCCCCATTTGCTTCTGTACCGGTCGCTTTTGAAACTGACCCACGGACAGATGGTCATGTTTAATATTCCTGGCAAGGTCGCCATAATCATTCCGATAAACCAGTTCGGCGCCCCCAGGTCTTTCAATTTCAGCGGCAGAATGCTTGGAACAACAGCTTCCATTAAGGTATAGCAGAAATCCCCCCACAGCAGCCAGGTAAAGAGCGCGAATAATCCGGCCTTGGTATAAGTCAGCGTTCCGCAATGATAAGTCTTGCTTGTCGGCGCGGTCTGAAAGCCGGCAGGGTTTAATTCTTTGATTTGCATTATAGCAACCTTATACAGATTTCATCATATTATAAAACACCGCAGCGTCCGACGCCGGCAGTTTGCCTTGGGCGGTTATTTTGCCGAAAATCGCTTCAAATAAAGCTTGAAGCACAAATTCGTTGCTGCTGCAGGAAAATACGATAGTGCCGGCAAAAGGCAACTGATAAAGCGCAAACGGATTTACCGCAATAATCACGAGGGCCGGCTGTATCTTCATAATTTCTTTCAGCAATTCAATATGGGAACTGTGCAGAGTGCCTATCTGTCCGGAGCTGAGTTTGAAAGATGTATCAAATATTATGGCAGAAACTTTTTTGACGGAATTCAGGATAGACTGTTTGTTCACTGAATTCAACTCGCATGGAACTCTCATAACTTCAGTGTTACCGTGCTGTGCTTTAAGAATTTTCTCAATCCTGTTTTTCCGGTGATGCACTCCGATGTCCAGCTTTTCCGCTTCTTCCGGCAGCAGGAGCAGCAATCCGGAGGCGTCATCTATTTTTTTCAAAGGAAGTATCCCCTGTTCATTTTTCTCAATCCTGATGCTTGCCCTTGCGATTTTTTTGGCAAGTTCCGCATGTTCTTTCAGACATGGCATTTTATCTTTGGGCGGAAGCGGATTGAAAAGACCGTATTTAAATTTCATGTTCAGGATTTTTTCTATTCTTTCGTCCAGCATCCATTCTCTGATTTTACCCTTTTTAAGCCCGTTCATAACGGCGAAGAGAGATTTCTCATAGTCATTTTCAGTTAATATTATATCATGTCCCGCCAGGATTGCCTTCACTACGGAATCTTCCACGGCAAAAGCTTTTTTCACCGGCCCCATTTCCAGACAGTCAGTTATGACCAGGCCTTTGAAGCTGAGCTTGTTTTTAAGGAGATTGTTTACGATCTCATGAGAAAATGTAACGAGATTTTCCTTGTCGTATGCCGGATATATGGCATGATTGGTCATTATCGCCTCGACTCCCGTGCTGATCGCATTCTCAAAGGACACCAATTCGCAGTTTCCCATTTCTTCTTTCGAGCGCCTGATGACTTCTGCGCTGAAATGTGAGTTCATACATGAATGTCCCTGCCCGGGGAAATGCTTTGCTGTTGCCATCAAACCGTTTTCCTGATAACCTTTTATTGTCATACGCGCAAACCTGCTGACGATTTCCGGGTCGATGCCGTAAGAGCGGATATTGGTGGACGGATTCAGCGGGTTGGTGTTTATATCGGCGACGGGAGCGTATGACCATGAGAGGCCGACATATTTCGCTTCCCTGGCGGTTGCCGCCGCCGCCTGATATGCCAGCTCAGGATTGCCGGCTGCCGCCAACCCTATCGAAGTAGTGAACTCTGTTGCTTCCTGAAGCATGGCCTGCCCCAGTCCGCATTCAGTATCGGATGTGATGAAAGGCGGAACTTTCGATTTGCAGCGGAACTCTTCAATCATCGCCCTGGAATCTTCAAAACCATTGTAATCCCAAATACTGAGATGAATGCCGCCCCAGCCTTTTTTAACACAGTAGTCAGATATCTCTTTTTTGCCGAAACGGAATGAAATCAGTATCTGTGCCGCTTTTTCTTCAAGAGAGAATTTGATATTCTTGATTTGTTCATTCATTTTTTTCTGTTGTTCCTAAATAAAATTACTTGTCATACGCCGTATGCAAATTTTTTAAGTAAATTATATTGCCAGCGATATAATTGAAATAACAGTCAATTGTATGCGCCGGCAATTTCATTCTCGCACGAATAGTCAGATACCATAAAACTCTTGCTCTGGCCTTTTTCTATTAATCTTTCATTCAATTGTTAATGATTGAATAATATCTAGTTTTTCTAACACTGTAACTCCAATATTTATAATATTAAAACAATAACCATCACCGAGAATGATTATCCTGAATTCAGGATAACGCTGCCTTAATTGCGGCAGGCACAGGCTCACTATACAGCCTATTGATAAACTACGTAACAATAATGTCCTTTTCCCATGAGCACATCAATCCTGATTCACAATGACCTGTCAACTAATTTTTGTCTAAAGATGGATAAAATTTTTCTACTGTTGTTCCATTACGATTGATTGCTTTAATGGAGTAACGATATGGAGAAAGAACGTCAATGCTTTTGGAAAATTCATCTGTCTTTTCAGGAAGTTCTCCACTGTTAAACACCAAGTGCCCAGTTTCATCCTCAACAGTTACCTGCAAAAGTTTATGTGACTTTACATGAAAATAAAGCTTCGTATACGCCTCTGCTAAATATATATCATCAAAGAAAACTGTCCCATAAGTGTAAAATATCCCGGCATGAAACTCTACGTTAACGGCCCATTCCGGAAGCGTAAAAGGTTCACTGACAAGATATACCCAATGCCCATGTCCATATGTAAGCGCACGATAACATACGCTCTTTTTCCAGGACTGATCATAAATACTCAGAAGAAAGCCTGCTCCATGATGCAACCCGCCGCCGTTGCTGCTGATATCAGACCCGTTCATCCAGCCACTTATGATATAGGCCTGTCCTGGCTTCAAAGGTCTTTTTAGATCACCTGCTAAGCAATAATAGCTCCTGGTGGGTATACGCGCCTTTTTTTCCAAATTGACGCGAAGCGAAAATTTCCCATTATGAACGTTTTCCTCGGAAAGCCCTATCTCGTCTTTCGCGGCAGTTCTCCAAGGTGATAATCCTTGCTCGAAATCTCCGGAGCGAAGTATATTTTCCAGCGGTAGTGATGGATTTGCAGAAACTTCCATGTCAATGGGAAATGCCGCTTCGGCCAGCCCATATCCCGACACGAACAACAAAAGCAGAAAACAGAAAATTTTCATGATCAAATCCTCTCTGCCAAATTAATGACAGAATAAAAGTTTTGCCGTGTAAGGTTTCATTTCGACTATAACGGAGCCATTCTTTATTTTTAAATTCTGTTCCCCTGAAACATCCATACAAACAACATCCTGCCATTTTGAAAGGCCATTGATTTGAATAACCGAACTTGCCGGCTCTGAATTACATAGAATTATCAATGCGGTTTTATCAAGAAGGAATGTGCTGTTTTGAATGGATTTTGTATTATTGCTGGTTTGAACTGTGATTATTTCTGAATTACACTTCCCTTCAAGTATGAACGGTTCAGCCGCTGTAAGAAGTTCATTCATACGTTTACTTCCTTCCCATAATTCCCAACTGAGACGCTTTCTTACGAGTGGATAGGGCGAGGGAATTCCCTCAGGACTACGTTTGTCAGCCCTGGCATAACTAAAATAGAACAGCCCCCTAGCCCCACCACAGATGGCCTGAAAGCTCATAAGAGTAGCTTCAGCGGGAGTCGGACAACGCTTCCATGGTTCCTGCGGATAGTTGCAAAAAAACTGAGGGACCATCCAGAAAGCCTGTCCTGTTTTGAGCGAATTTACGCCAGCTTTGCTTATGGAATATACTGTGTTTCCAGGACGAGAATCCGCATCTAGAATAGGATATTTATCAGCCATTATAACGTCAGCAGTTGACCGGTACGAAATAAAGGCTCCCATCACCAGGACGCAGACAGGATGGTTCGGGTCCACTTCTTTTATAATTTGATATGCTTTTCTCACGGTTTCTGGTGGAATACCACTGCCGTCAGGTTCATCAGCCAGATACCAGCAGAGAACTGCCGGGTGTCCACGAAATTCTGAAACATAATCCCTTAACCCATTTAAATCAGGTTCAGGGAAGGCAAGAAATCGATTAACAACCATTGACGCTTTAAGACCTGTTTTATGAATTTGGTCAAGAGTACTCCATGTATTCTGTTTGTCTTCAAAAGACATTCTGGAACCATCTGTAGCTGGAGACATAAACGTTTTCATCCAAAATGGCGAATAATTTATGACATTGAACCCCTTGGACTTGATATCATTCCAATCACTTTCATCTGTGGGACATTTACTACTTTTCTCCCACCACGGACCAGGCATAAACAATCCTCGCGGAAAAAAGAATTTACCAGCTATCAGAAGAGTTCCATTGCCATTTATCGAAACAGTCGAAAATTCAAGATTTCTGGATAAAATAGAAAATTGCTTTTTGGCAACAGAATATCCTTGCAAAGTCGCAGTGACTTCATAATCACCAGGCTGGAGTCCTTGAAGTTCAAACTCAACAGTAGCTTTCCCTGCGTTATCAATTGCAATGTCTTTTCGTATAACTTTATTGCTATCTTTTAAAGACTTAAGAACAAACTGAATTTGGGATTCTTTGGGACTTGGGCCCAAAAGCTGAGTTTCTATTTTGCAATTCTTCTCATTCCTGTAGTATACTTTTTGTATACATGATATCCGCATAGGCTCCAATGGTTTTTCCAATTCGTAAACTCCAGAACGGAAGAGAAGGCTATTTAAGGGATCGCGTATTTCTAAAGAAATTAGATAACGGCCTTTTTCATTAAATAGTGCTGGAGATACAACAGTAATGGAACTGTCGCCATCCACGCTGAAAGTCCCTAATGAGCTTGTTATTGGATACAGCTTGCCGATTTGCTGGGTCTTCATTGTAAGTTGTACAAGTTGGCGTTTCCCGGAAAAATTATGAACTCCTAGTTTCACTGATGAGGACTTGCCAGAGCTTATACTGTTTTCTTTAATCTCGGTTTCCCAAAGAAAACGAGACATATCTACATCAACCCCTTTTAACGGCTGAAAAAAGACAATCTGATGCAAATCGCCAAATGTAGGTGCCCATGTATAATAACTCCCGTTATTTTCATGATCAAGACGGACAATATTAATCAGCCAAACAGAACCTATGGGTTCCCGAAACTGAAATTCAGCAAGAGGCAAAGCCATTTCAAGAGTCCATTCCCCTTTTTTCACATGCCCGGCGGCTCGAACATGCGGGGCCCATAAGGAATCAGAACGGCCATAGCCGCGTTCCTTGAAAACCATTCCGTCCGGGGTTACCGCTATATGAAAATAATCACATCCGCTTGAACCAGGATCAAAAAATAATTCCAACAAGTCGCCATCCCAGAAATTTTCAGATGATTTTGGCGTATATTGATCTCCGCATTGACAACGAATCGCTAAATAAACGGTGTCAGCATCAAAACAAAATGCAAATTCAGTTTTCTGTTTTGCGCTTCCTCTGGTTTTGAAATCATAGAAATTAGAAGTAAAAGAAGCCTTTTTCCAGCATTGATCGTCTAAAAGTCCATCGATTGCCGGAGCCTCTGAAGTTCTTACAGCAGTTGCTGCCTTAACCGCATCTTTTAGAGCAGAGCCATCTTGATAAGCATGAAGTTGTATTCCCATATAGCTGTATGCTAAAACTAAGGCAACAAGTTTAATCGTTTTCTTGATCATAATATTTATATCCTTTCAGTTGCTTGTGATTTATAAATGTATTTAAGTTATTCTATGATATATACGTGTACATCGTATGGACGAAAGTGATCGGTGAGTATTCCGCCACGAATTAAAACCTCGCGCGATTCGAACTTTACTGCGACTTTTCCCTCTTTTTTGACTATATTTAAATCAATGGAAGCATCAAGTGTCTCTGGTAAAGTATTGACGGCAATCAGAAAAATTGATTTCCCATATCGTTTTGCGGCAATATCAAGCGAGGCGGAGTTAGCATGAATCCCTTTTAAATCTTCACCAAGAAGATATGGCAAAGACATTTCCTTTGTCTCTGCATTCAAGGATTTCATAGAATTCCAGAGCTCGGGGGTCAGTTTTTTCGAAGAAGTAAGTGTATCCAGTCGTTGATGGGCGAAATATACCAAGCTTTGGGCTCCATGATTTAATGCAAGATAAGTTATACATTTTTCTTCCTGAGGCGTAGGTGGACGGGGCCACCCCTCGGCAGGAGATCCGAACATTTGTAAAATAATCCAGGATGTTTTGCCAGGCACCCCATATTGAGATTTTACAATATTATCCATATGGGAAGAAATCAGCGTAATTTTCGTTTTTCCTATAGGATATGGATCTGTAGAAATGATATCACAAGCATTTTTATTAGCATCAACCGCACTAATTACATTAAGCCAGACCGGCCTGTAAGGATCTACTTCCTTAATCACATTGTAAATTTTTCTGTTAGTTTCAATCCATGCATCCGACTCATCAAGACTATACCAGCCCAGAATAGCCGGATCATCTCTATACTTAAAAATAAAATTACCTGTATCTTTCAGATTATTTATATTAAGTTCGGGAAATCTGGCAGTAATTTCTCCCATATGGGCGAAACAAGTCAGCCTGTATTCATGCAAGGCACTGAGAAATTGATTAAAATCTCTGAACTTACTTCGTTCCACTATCTGCCGTATTCCCCCTTTGCCTCTTTCTGGATATTGGGCAAAATGAGCTAATGCTTCAGTACGCATATATACAGAGCCCGCTATTACTGAATCAAACCCTTGTTCAGCAATTGATTTCAGTTCTTCTTTTTCAATTGGCCCTTCCCAGCCTCCTCCAAGCCATACAATGCGCAGCAAGGAAGGTTTTTTGTCTAAAAGGGGAATTCCTTTCTCTGAAATAACCAGTCTTGGAATTTTTGCTTGCAAGGGAGGAATTTTACAAAAAGGAGTTGAGTTTCTTGCCAGACAAGTTCCATCTTTAGACAAAAGGCTTACTTCAAGAACATAATTGCCATAAGGCAAACATTTTATATCAATGTTCACTGTTGAAAGAATGAATATTTTATCAGAATCTTCAGTCAAAACAGAAGTCCCCGCAACCGAACGGATGTTGTAACGAAGAGTAGTACCATGCAGGTTGGTATTAGTGGCTGTCAGTTTGCTTGTCAAACAGAGTTTCGCCTGTTCGGAGTAAAATATCCTGTCTGTAGAAATCATCAGAGCAACACCTGCAGCAGAAGTTTTTTCCTGTGCCATGCAAAAATCTCCAGATAAAAACATTGCGAAAAAAACATATAAAAACGGAAAAATTCCACGCTTTATCTCTCTATGTTCATTTATAACAGTTAGCATACTTTAAATCCTCGTAAAAAATTATGATGCTTCATGAATGCTTCGTACTTTCTCATCCATATCTTTTAAGATATGGCCCGGGTCAGCACCGTAGGCTTCAAATTGTTCATACAATGTGGAAAGGGCTGCAATAACCCTCATATTGAAAACATTGTTATATATCAGAACGTCCTTGGAATCGGAGAAAAAGGCCTTGTAATCCTCCCGGCAGTTCCAGGGATATGCATTGGGGGCAATGTCTTTTCTTACTGAAACCATCCCTGATATTCCGGCAAGCCGTATTTGGAATTCACGTGAAACCAATATTTTTAGGAATTCCCATATGTGTTGTTTTTCATCGGGCGTGAGATCAGGAGATACAAAAGTCATTAAGCCTGAGAGTTCAATATTGCAGATTTTCCTGTTTCCAAAAATATGAGGAATAATGCAAAAGTCCTTTGCTGGAAGCCCAAAGCGTTTTTCGTGCTGTACTGCAATCCATGAACCAATATTGAAAGATATGCCGGCTTGTCCTTTTTCAAAGCAAATAGCATTATCCTTAGATGTTCTAAATGTAGAATAGGATTTTACAATCTGCAGAAAACGTTTTCCGCTATCAGAGTCAAAAAGAGGAATATTGTATATTGATTTTGGATCTTTCGTCTCCTGACATCTGAGACTGAAAAAAAGCGGCAAATATTTTTCAAAACACCAGAGAGAATGAAAAGGCCAATATTTGGCAGCCGGATGTATATCATGGCGATGACAAATTCTGACATAGTCGTCCCACCATGAAAAGTCTTGATTTAAATGTTCCATTGAAAAACCGATACGCTTAAAAATGCGTCGATTAACCGCCATTTGAATAGGGAAAAGTGAAAATGGAAGGAAGATATTCCGATTCAATACCGGCAGTGTCTTCATTTGCTCATAAACAGCCTGATAATCAGGAAAAGCAGAATAGTCCAGAATACTTCCGAATAAAGGATTATCAAAGAATTTCACTTGGGAAATAATTGCTCTTTTTGAAGATATACAGGCCACTTGCTCATTGTGTTCAGATATGTCCCGCAATTTTATATTTAAATATAATTTGCGGCAATCACAGAATTCCGCCAGGAGAACCTCCATTTCCTGTCTTGGGAAACTGGCTGTAGACAATATCAGCTCAACTTCAGGTGGTTTTGCTCCTGACATAAAAGTTCCCGCTCCACGCCTGCGATAGACAACTCCGTCCCTTTCTAGAGATTCGATCGCATTTTGAACTGTAGCGTAACTTGTGTTAAATTCTCGGCATAATTTATGAAAGGAAGGAGCAAGCTCTCCAGATTTCAACAAACCATTTTTTCTTAAAGTCAGGACATGATTCCTGATATTCTCTTTTATCGTATTTTGCAAGGGCGCCTCCTGTGATTATTAACATATGATTCCATGAAACAATTTAAATTATAGGCATTGTTATTAACCGTTCATAAATTAAATGCCTATTGAGCCAAAAAAGTCGCCAAAAACTTGATTTTTGAACGGCCTCCTCCATTTCCGGACTTTCCGGATTGTCAAAATTTTCGTTGTCGAATCAACTCAACTTACTTCAATTCAATATTTTGCTCTTCCGTCCGCGTTTCTTTTGGGCTTTACTCTTCGGCGTATTCCTGCGGCAGGACTTTTCCCGTACCTTACCGTTCCAGCTTAAATTCACGCCGATGAAACGCGAAGGACGGAAAAGTTCAACAACCCGCACAAATTCTTTCTGCATTACTGTCAGCTCGCCAAATTCTTCCTCCGTCATCTGCCATATTATTATAAATATAATGCCGTTATATTAATGACAACTGCAAGAAAAAGCCGATACAGTTTTCTTTGTTTTATGATTATCAGTCCCTGCTTTTCCGGTAGTCGAAAAAAAATACTTGCATTCTCTGTACCATTGTTGCTTCGATTGTTTTCGCAGAACTTATTGTAATATATTAATGCTGCCACATTTTAATTGTTACATCACTATATTTCATCGACTTGGTATGCCCGTCAACAAACAGGTAATTTGCGCTGCCGTTGTGAAGTAACACATCTCCAATACTACCTCCGCTCACATCCAGGCTTGACCCATAATAAGAACTGCTCCATTTGCCATCCTTAAATAAGAAAGTCATAGAAGGCCTGGTAAACCACGCTAATTTTACTCCGGGCTTATTATACGTAGCAGCAGTAGCATTTATTCCATAAGTCCAGGTATAAGGGTGCTGATTAAATGCGACCGGACATGTCCATACAGTTACTTTTTTGGCCGTTTTAGGAGGAAGATAACCAGATAAATCCGAAGTCCAGGTATATATAGATGGAATTAGGTCATACTTATCATTTGCATACATAAGTACGGCAGTACCAAGCTGTTTAAGATTATTCTGGCAGGTACTGCGGTAAGCAGACTGACGCGCCTTATTGAGCGCTGGCAGCAGCATTGCGGTGAGAATCGTTATGATGGCAATGACAACGAGGAGTTCAATTAGAGTGAAATGGTTCACAATCAAGAACTTGCGACTCTTAAAAACGCGTGTTTTCATGATAACATTTCCTCATGCAGTTATTGTTTGTAAAGATTTAGTTTCAAAAAGCTATTACCCCCGAGAAAAATCAGATTTTTTTCAGGCCTGCTGTTTTGTTGTCCGAGTTGCGTCATATTTTTTGACCCTCCTTTAATCTTTTTGTTAAAAATTCATTTTAACCTTTAACAATGCAACGGGCTTTCAACCCCATTGAAATATTTTGCTCCATCGCCACCCAAGGAGTGACGCCGGAATTGCTGTAACGGTTCGGACTCTCTGACCCCATGCTGCCGCAAGCCCCTTGATTCTTACCTCTGACCAATGCTCCGACAACTTACTCAAAGCATAGCAAGAAGAGGCCACGGCAGTTTTCAGCCCGGCGGTATTCTTTGTGCTCTGATTATTTTTGTTTGCATTATTCATTAACAAAACCTCTGCTCCTTGTCGCGTCAATTTATTTGCTTTCATGGTTACATGGCTGACGGAAAAACAAAACGGCCTGCCGAGGGATTTTTCCCGGCAATTTGCCGCCATTCGTCTTTCTGTATTTTCAGCCATTCTCATTTTACCTCAACTTTTTAGGACTAAATCATTACCGCAATTCTATGATAGTCTTTTTTCATTTCAGTTTCGCATTCGCACGAGTCATTGCATCCTGCAAAACTTGGCCTATTGCTCCCATCATAACTAGTTAACTATGATTATATACTTCTCCCCCATATTTGTCAATACCTATTTTAGAAAAATTGTAACAGTTTACTTTCATAAGGTAACGGCTCGGTCTTTTTGTAGCGTGTAGAAAATTTTTTTTAAAAAAGAGTATTGACATAAGGCAGTTTTTCGTGTATAATGCAGAATGTCCTATTGGGGACATTTTTAAAAACTATAAAGGAGGCATGAATGAAAGATTCAGAAGCGCGGTTTAAACTAATGGCTGAAGTGTCGAAACTCTGGCCGGCGGCAAAAGGCTCAGTACGCAAGTATAATCGTAAATGCACAAAGAAGAAGAAAGAATGTGAAAAATGCATATCGGGCGAAGGGCATCCGGTGTGGGAACTGACCTATTACAAAGATGGCAAACAGAAGTCCAAACATGTGCGGACGTCCGATATAGATGCTGTAAAACAGGCGCTTGAGAACGGACGCAAAATAGAAGAGTTGCTGGTGGATGCAGGGCTTGCATATATGGATGAACTGAAGAATATGTGAGTTATTGGCGTTGATAAAGCATTGGGCGAAATATCTGCGGGAAGAAATCGCCGGCCTTGAACGGGTCAAGCAATTCTTTCTTGAAAACGTCAAGGCTGCGGAAAAGAACGCGAATGACTGGCTGAAGAAGTTCAAAGATGAGGAGCGGCGCAGGATTGAGACAGAAGGTAAGCGCCGGATTTGAACTTTCCCGATTGCATCTGGAAAACCGCCGGTTAAAAGACTTGACCGCTGAGCACAGTCTGCTTTTAACTGAACTTGAAGTAGTCCGCGGCGAGTTGAAAACAGAACGGCAGCAAGTACGCAGACTTGCAAAGGAATTGAACCGCAGAAGCGCCAAGGAAGGATATTTCGGCGCGGCAACTCCGTCCGCATTGAAAATAGACAAACCCAATGCCATTGCTGAGAACAAAGCGAAAAAAGGCGGCACCAGGGCAGGCCGCAAAGGATATGGCCGGAAAGTTTTTCCGGCATCTGAAGCAGATGAAATCATCAATCTGCCGGATTTGCCGCCGCCATGCAGCAGCTTGATAATCTGCGGAAGATTTTCCATGAACTCGGCGAGACAAGCATGATGAAAGAGGCGTTACGGTCAATCTATGATATTGCGAAAAATGATTCACAGGCTGAGGCGGCATTCAAAAACTGGTGCGACATCGCAAACCAAACCGAAGTTGATGAACTTAGGTAAATGGCCAAAACGGTTCAAAATAACTTAAATGGAATAACCGCATATTGGCGGACAAACCGCCTCTCCAATGCCGCTATGGAAGGATTTAATAATAAAATCCGATGGTTGATGCGCCAAGCATACGGCTATCGCGATGAAGAATATTTCCATCTGAAAATTTATGACCTCCCAGAAATCAAGACTCAAAAGGAAATATAGCTTTTATGCAACAAAACATAGAAGAGGCATTAAATTTAACCAAAAATGATGGAAGGCGCGTCAACATGATTTCTTTGCGTGTCCCACGCCATTAATAAAGACGCGCCGCTGAATAGTGTTTTAGTTGTAATATTCTGATTATTAACAATATAATGCTAAAATTTCGGATTAAAAAACAGACGGAATCCCGAACTGACGGAGAGAAATGGCAAACAGAGATAGAAAACAGCTAGGGATATCGATTAGCGAAACGACTATCTGGTCGGGGCTAAAAGTTACATATTCTTTGGTGTCAAGGGGATATTTGCAAGGACTGACTCAGCTACAATTGAGGCGCGGAAGAAGAGGAATGGTGGATCCGGCCGGGCTCGAACCAGCGACCCGGTGATTATGAGTCACCTGCTCTAACCAACTGAGCTACGGATCCACTTGTGCCGAAATGCATTCGACAGGGTCATTAAGTTACACATTATGACGGAAAAGGCAAATCCAGTTTCGGCTTTTTTGACGATTTTCCGCCGGTTAGATTCATGCGGAAATAATAATTTCTACTGGAAAAACCTCATTATCGCATATAATTTATAGTCTGAATTTAATACACATTGTAAGGAAAAGCAGATATGAGTTTATTTCTGGGAATAGGATTGGGGCCGATTCAGACTGGAATTTTTCTTTCCGGCGCGAGCAAAGGCAAGTTTGACCGGATTGTCATTGCCGAAGTTGACAACAAACTTAAAGATGCAATAAATGCCTGCGGCGGCAAAGTTTCAATAAATATCGCGAAAGACAACGCGGTTTATGCTGAAACCTATGCCAAGGTCGAAGTTTATAATCCGCTGGATGAAAATGACTTGAAAAAATTGATTGCTGCCGCGGCAGACGCCGATGAACTGGCGACTGCGCTGCCCAGCGTAAAATTTTTCCCGCAGATCGCGGCCTGGCTCAAGCAGGGGTTTGCCATGCAACCGCAGCGCCGTCGTTTCATTTATACTGCCGAGAATCATAATCACGCGGCGGAAGAACTGGAAAAAGCCATCGGGCAGAATTTTCCGGCGACATATTACCTTAATACTGTCGTCGGCAAAATGAGCGGCGTGGTCAATGCCGCGGAATGTGAAGCCCAAGGGCTGAAACTGCTCTGCCCGGGCGCGGATCGCGGGCATCTGGTTGAGGAATTTAACAAAATACTGATTTCGTCCGCGCCGGAAATTGAACAGCGGCGAGTTAAGAACCTTCATGTAAAAGCAGATCTTTATCCGTTCGAGGAAGCTAAACTTTACGGCCATAACGCTATTCATTTTCTGCTGGGCATTCTCGGCCGGCAGCAGGGGTGTGAATACATGAGCGAACTGCGCGGCATCCCCGAGCTGATGAAAAAAGCGGAAACGGCATTTATCTCCGAATCCGGCGCGGCCCTGTGTAAAAAATGGGCCGGGCTTGATGAACTTTTCACGGAAACCGGTTTTAACGCCTATGCGCAGGATCTGCTGGTCAGAATGACCAATCCTTTCCTGAAAGACGCCATCGCCAGGATCACCCGGGACATTCCCCGCAAATTAAGCTGGGATGACCGCGTTACCGGTGCCATGCGGGTCGTGCTGGCCCAGGGCTGTGAACCGTTGATTCTTGCTGAAGGCGCTGCGCTTGCGGCGGAAGAACTATTTGGCAAGGATCCTGAAAAAATTAAAAATGGACTGGCGGAACTCTGGCCTGCCCCCTGGTCTGACGAACATGAAGAACTGAAGCGGCTGATATTAGCAAACATCAAATAAAATAACTCTCCTATGGCGGATCGCCGGGCGCAATCCAGCGGCGAAACGCCGGTCTCGCGGAGGGCGGGAATAAAGGGCGTAAAGTTATGTTATGGAGTTCTAAAGGGTCACGCGGTTGTGTGAATCCGCCGCACCGCCACACCATGCACGAACTATTCATTTGCCTGAACGATAACGGCATTCAGTATATTGAGGGCAGAAGCTGCCAGTTCATGCGGGGGCGGGCGTTTCTTTTGCCGGAAGGCTCTTCGCATTATATCGCGGCGGAGCCGGACGTTCCCGCTGAATATATTTTTGTCTGTTTCGAACGGGAGCACTTTCTTAAGTCCGGAAACTCCCAGATGCAGCAGGCGGTTGATTCGCTGGCTGTAAACCGGCAATATTTCTCAGGAGCCGACCCGCGGTATCTGGAAGAAAATATCCGCCTGATTAATCAGTTGTTTGAAGAAATCAAGGAGTCGCGCCCTTTCGCTTCCGCCCAAACCGATTGTCTGCTTGGTGAATTAATCATCAATTACTACCGCAGTCTGAATCAGTCCGGACATGGTGATAATCCGGCGGGAATGGAGAAAATCCAGCAGTTGATCAAAAAGATACAACGGCATCCGGAGGCAGATTATCCGCTTGAGCGTTCAGCCAGGAACGCCGGCATGAGTATTACCGGATTCTGTGAAAAATTCCGTCAATATACCGGCACCACGCTTACCGGCTACATTCAAGCAGCCAGACTGAAGAAAGCCATCGTGCTGTTGCAGACAACTAATTTGCAGATCGCGGTCATCGCGCTGGACTGCGGCTTCAATAATCTTGGCTATTTCCACAAAGTATTTAAAAAACATTATAATGTCACGCCATATGCTTTGAAAATGACCTTCCGCCAGAAAGGCGAATTCCCCAATCTGCTCAAAGAGTATTAAATCATTATCAATTGCTGTTTTTCAGTCTCTCAAGATATTTAGCGACAGCAGCTTTTGATTTTATCATCAGCGTCTGATAAACTTCCCGGTCAGGAGTCTTGCCTGTCCTGCTGCTGATAATGCTTTCAATGCGTTTCCATAGCTCAACGGTCATAAGCACATCATAGAGCGCCCGGTGGTATTTTCCATCCGCCGGCTGAGGAAGATTGAGGTAACGCGTCAGCGTTTCCAGTTTGTGATCCGGCGAATCCTGAATCAGGCGGCGCGACAGCTTCATCGTGCAGAAGAAAGTGCGGTCGTGGGCAACTCCGGCACGGCTCATCTCGGCGTGATAGAAGCGGGAATCGAAAGGCGCATTGTGTGCGATGCAAAAACGGTCTCCTATAAAATTTTTCAGCTCCGGCATGACGGATTCCGGCTTGGGCTTGTCTTTAAGCATGGCATCGGTTATTCCGGTTAAATCGGTGATAAAATATGGCAGCCGGCAGCCGGGGTGCATAAGTTGAACAAAGGAGTCGGCGGCCTCGCCGTTCCGGACGATCACCGCCGCCACTTCGATGACGCGGCAGTAGTCCGTGCTGAGCCCGGTAGTTTCGAAATCTATCACTGCAAATTCGTTAAACATCCTGAAGCCCCTGATTGCTTGTCTGGTTCCGTTTCATATCTTTGGAATATAACAGTATCTTTATTGTTCTGCCAGCCGGAATAATTATAAGCGCTGAATTTATATCAATATGCTTAACGAGGCTCTGAACTTCTGAATGCGGACAGTAGTTGTCCAGTTTGTTCCGCTCGTGCAGAATAGAACAACGGGGTTAAGGCGGTCTACGGGATGCCAGTACCCAAAATTAGGGAAACGCGTGCCCGAAATGAGGGCTGTCCTGTAAGTTTTGCCAGCCGCCGACGGCAGGAAAGGCGCAGCAGCATTGATTATGGACTTTTTTTGCGGATAAACCCGCCTTGACTGTTGCAATATTAAAGAGTAAAATTTATATTAATTCGGGCGTTATGTTAATCGTGTCAATCGTACAGTGTTGTCAGGGGGATTGTTTTGAAGTTACAAATTCATAGAACATTCTTTGCTCTGCCGTTAATCATCATTTCTGCTTTTCTGTTTTCAACGGCTTTTGCCCAGGATCAGGAAGTCAAGGCCGCGCCGGCGCTGACCAAAGTGGTTTTTACTCCTCAATGGTTTCCGCAAGCCCAGTTTGCCGGATACTACATGGCGCAGGAACTGGGTATTTACAACAAATGCGGCTTGGATGTTGTTTTCCAGTACAAGCCGCCGCAGCGGACGCTGATTTCAGTGCTGACGGACAAGAATGCGGATTTTGTGACAGATTTTCTTTCTTCCGGCATCAAGATGCGCTCAAACGGTATGAAAGTTGTAAATATCGGACAAATTTCCCAGCGTTCCGCGCTGGTGTTTGTGGCCAGAAAAAGTTCCGGAATTAAAAAGCTTGAGGACATTAACGGCAAAAAAGTCGGAATCTGGATGACTGATTTTCAGGAAGTGCCGAAGGCGCTGCTGGAGAAACATAAGATCAAGGCGGAAATAATTCCGGTGGTATCCGGGATAGAACTGTTTCTGTGCCGCGGCATTGATGTGATTGCAGTCATGTGGTATAATGAATATCATGAATTGCTGTCTTCCGGAATCAATGAGGACGAAATAACCACGTTTTTCTTCAACGATTACAATCTGGATATTCCGGAGGACGGAATTTACTGTCTGCGTGAAACATACGAAAAGAACCCGGAAATGTGCCGTAATTTCGTCAAAGCCTCGCTTGAAGGCTGGCAGGAGGCTTTTAAAAATAAAAAAAGGACATTGGAGATCATTCGCAAATACTGCCGGGAAAATCATATTCCTTATAATAACGCCCACCAGAGCTGGATGCTGAACCGGATGGAAGAATTGATTTCACCTTCTGGCGGCAAGTATGTTGCCGGCTTTCTTTCTCCTAAAATGTATCTTGATACCGCGAAGAAATTGAAATCCACCGGCGTAATTAAGACGATTCCCCCGTACAACGAATTTTATAAGAATGTTTTAAATGGCAATACCGTGCCCGGCAAGGACGAAAATATCAGCGGCAAGGATGAAAATGTTCAAAAATAGAAGTCTGGCATTTAAACAAAGTTTCTATATATTGCTGAGCGTGATTATCGTCTCGGTCGGCATCTTTTCCTACGTCACCTGTTATGTGTGGTCTTTGATGCAGGAAGGGATCGAAACGAGTACCCGGAATATCGGCGAATCCACCGCCAACCGCCTGGACCAGATATTTATTGAAGCATCCAGACTGGGCAAGCAACTGGCGATTCAGTTTGAAAACAGCAGAATGACTGACGAAGAAATCGGAAAACTGCTGACGGCGACGCTGGAAAGCATGCAATACGACCGTCCGGAAATCTACAGTTTGAGCGTCGCCTATGCGCCTTACTGCTTTGATAAAACCAAAGAATATTTCATGATTTATTCGTCCAGGAAAGACGGCGGCATCAAGCTGGAACATACTGGCGGCGCGGACTATGAATACTTTTATTACAACTGGTACACGCTGCCGAAAACGCTGGAACATGCGGTTTGGACCGAACCGTATTTTGACGAAGTTGTAATGTCCTCCTACACCGTGCCGTTTTACCGCGAGCAGAACGGCAAGCGCGAGTTCACCGGAGTTATCACCGTTGATCTGTCGCTGTCATGGCTGCAAAAAGCGGTGTCCACGATCAAGCTGAACAATTCCGGTTATGCGTTTCTTATTTCCAAATTCGGCCGGATTATCACCCATCCTGACGCCGAACGGATAATGAATGAAACTATCTTCAGCATGGCAGAGGAGCGCGAAGACAAGTTTCTGCGGGATGCCGGAAGGGACATGATTGCCGGTAAAAGCGGCTTAGTGCCATATAAAAAGCATTTGATCAGTCAGAAAAAATCCTGGATGTTTTATACTCCGCTCCAATCCAACGGCTGGTCGCTGGGAATCATTTATCCTGAAGACCAGTTGTTTGAAGCCGTTGCCGGAATGGAAATTACCATTTTCACGCTGTTTGTAATCGGAATGCTGCTGCTGCTGGGAGTAATTATCTGGATATCATTGAAAATCACCCGGCCGCTGCGCATCCTGACCCGGGCCACCGGCGAAATCGGCAGCGGCAATTTCCATGCGGCCATGCCTGAAATAGTCGCCAATGACGAAATCGGCAAACTGAGCAAGGCGTTTTCCGCGATGCAGGCCGCGCTGATCAGGCACATCGAGAATCTTAAAGAAACGACTGCCGCCAAGGAAAAAATTGAAAGTGAGCTTAAGATCGCCAAAGATATCCAACTGGGCATTCTGCCGCAACTGCTCCCGCCGTTTCCGGAATGTAAGGAATTTTCTCTGTATGCCGTTCTGAATTCAGCCAAAGCCGTCGGCGGCGACCTGTATGATTTCTTCTATCTCGACGAAGATCATCTCTGCGTTGTTATCGGGGACGTTTCCGGCAAGGGCGTTCCTGCATCGCTGTTCATGGCGGTGACACAGACTCTGCATCGCGGTATTGCGAATATAAAAATGAACAGCGGCGAAATCGTCACTAAAGTCAGCAAATCATTGAGCCACAACAACGAAACTTCAATGTTTGTCACCTATTTCATGCTTATCCTGAATATCCGAACCGGTGAAATACAGTATACCAATGCCGGACACAATCCGCCGTTCATCCTGCGCGAGGGCGACGGCATCACCAAAATATCCAGTCGGCACGGACCGCCGGTAGGAGTGGCCGAACTGGACTACGGACTGGATTCGGAGATTCTCAATCCGGGGGATGTTCTGGTATTATACACTGACGGCGTTACTGAAGCCATGAATATCAACAATCATGAATTCGGAGAAAACCGGCTGCTGGGCGTCATTACCGATTGCTCAGCCAATCCGTCTCCGGTAAATATTACCAAAACTATCCTCGCGGCTGTTTCAAAGTTTACTGCCGGACAGGAACAGTCCGACGACATTACAATACTGGCATTGCGGTTCGCACCGGACGGCCGTGCCGCAGAGTGACCTGAATACGGACCCGTGAAAATAATAGAACTTCATTCAGGAGAAGTACAATGAAACTTTCAGTACCGCTGTGGCAACTGGCCGGAGAAGGTTTGGCGCTGTGTTACCGGGGGGCCGCCGCTTATGAAGCTGAAATAAGTCATAATTCGGCGCTGGTGCTGAGCGGCGAGCCGTACCCCGATTTGAACTATTTCCTGCTCGATGACGGGAGCTTTCCGGAAATTAAACTTTGCCGCGCCGTGGAAAAAATCCGGCTGCGCCAGATCCCGGCGTTATATTTTATTGCCGCGGAATTGAAAGAGAGAATCGCTGAAACCGCCTGCAAACTGGGTTTGGCCCATGCCTGCAATATCCCGGTTATGAGTTATAAGTCCCAATTCGCTTTATACGATGCGGCCGGCTATGAAATTGAAATAGTCAGCAATGCTAAAATGTTGAAAACCGCCAACCGTCTGACAGCTTCGGCATTTAATCTGCCGGTGACTGCCGTGGAAAGGGTTTTCGGCTCCGGCATGATTGACGGCCCCGGTGTTCAGGTCTTTATCGCATCCAGAGACAATACTCCGCTATGTACGGTGCAAACAACGACAGCCGGCAACATCTGCGGAATATGGGGCATGGCAACAGCCACGGAATTTCAGCAGCAGATGGATGGCAAAGCGCTGCTCCAGTATGTAATGTCGTACCATTGTCTGAAAGGAGTCAAAGCCTTTTATCTGCTGGGTACTGAAGCCGGCCGCCCGTTCTATGAGGATATTGGATTTCAGGTACAAACAGAAGCGATGGTCTGGGTTGATCGCGAATGTCCCCTGACCAGTTCCCGGTAACATTCTGCCGGGCTGAACATAGTAAAAAACATCCGGTCGGCAGTTGCAAAGGCTTGAACCGTATTCAGTTCTTTCGCTTTCCTCTGTTAATGTTTTTTTTCTCAAAAAAGACTTTACGGCTGATAAATACGATTGCTCTTTTTCCTGTAAGTGATATATTTTGCAGAGGTTGGTTAAAATTGGTAATAGGCGCTTTATTTTTATTTGAGGTAGCATGAAAACGTTGTTGTTTGTGGTCGCGTTAGGGTGTTTTTCGGTAATGGCTTTGGAGATTAACAAAGATTCTGTCAAGAAAGATGCAATCGCTCAGATCGGAGAATTTCAACTTCCGGAAAATGGTTCAAAAATTGAACTGGAACTGCGGGATGGCTCCAAAATAAAAGGCACGCTGTCCAAGGTGGCGGCGGATAAGATTTATTTGGATGTTGAAGACGGTGCGACTAATGTATATAAGCCGGAACAGCTTGCGCCCGGTTCCAAATGGAAATTCTTCAAAGCTGAATATGATAAGAAGTTGAAAACAGTAATTGATGAAATAACTGAAGATAAAAGAGTAGAGGCCGAAGTCAAAGAGAAAAAAGTTGCGGCTCTGGCGCTAAAGCGGGGGGAGAAAAAAGAGACGGAGAAAAAACCGGATGCGCCCAAAGTTGAAGAGAAAAAAAGCGTAGAGTCAATCAAGAAAGAATTCGGAGAATTCAAAACTCCGGCTAAAGATGCAGAATTTGAACTGGAATTGACCGATGGCACGAAAATATCCGGAAAAGTAAGCAAGGTGAGCGGAAATAAAGTTTATCTGGAAATTGAGGAGGGAAGAGTCTCTGTCCATAAGCGGGATAAAATTTCGCCAAATTCAAGATGGAAATTATTTAAAGAAGATTTCGATAAAAGACTTAAAGATGCTGTTGACGAATTTAAAGCGGAAGAAGCCAAAAAAGCTCCTCTTGCGCCGCCGGCAGCACCGCCGGTGTCGTCTGCTCCTGCCGCTGTCGCCACATCTGCTCCGCCTGCTGCATCTGTGCCTGCTGTTCCGGCTCCAAGTACAGCGGCTGCTGCCGCATCTGCGAAACCTGTTGCAGCGCTTGTGCCGTCGCCTGTTGTTGCGCCGGTTGCGGTGGCCATATCTGCTCCGCCCGCCAGTCCGTCACCTGCGGTATCACCCAAAAAACCCTGATAAACTGAAATGCGAATGCCGGAAGCGCTGGTCGTACTGCCACTTCCGGCTATGTTTAGGGGAACTGGAATTAGTGGTCATGGTTTCGTATTCTTCAATTCTTTTTCCAGTTCACTTTTGGCGTCAGGGAGATGCTTATTAATTTCATCATATACCTTCAAACTAAACGCCTGATCGCCGAAGGTGCCAACACGAATGTAAACAGAGCTTTCGCCGTTATCCTCAGCTTTTACGCTGATTGCCACCTTCGTGTCTTCTGTTGTTCGCCCGATTATCTCCGCCTCAGAGGCGGAGCCGGCAGACGAAACTTTGCGGATGTTCATCGCTTCGAACGCCTTCACAGATGCTTTCTCAATCGCGCGCGGGTCTGCCTTCATGCGTGTCTGCAATTTGCCGTCGACGTAAGCTGTGACGCCGACACCCACCGCGGCACCTGTAACGGCACCTGCGCCAAACCACAAAAATGCACACCCCGCAGTCATCAGTCCGATAACCAGGGCCATGACCAGCACCATACTTTTCCCGGCAACAGAACGTTTAATGTTTTCACCGTTTGCAGACATTTTCTCATCTCCTTGTTTATTAACGAAATAGACTTCAAAGCACTTATTCCAGTCATTCAGAGGCCGAACTCGCTATCGGCGGTGGTGCGTACGTCAGTTTCCACAGCCACAGGCACAGACAGCCCAGGATGACGCAAGCCGGAGCGCTTGGCCATAATGGTACGGCATAACCAGCCACCAGCACTTCGATACGGAGTAAAAGACGCGATAATTGCGCGAGGGACATCAAGCCGAATATGACGCTTGCGACTCGCAATCCTAGAGTTGGGGAATTCATGATTTGATTACCTCCTCTTTGGAACAAATTAAATATATACGCGATTCCTCTAACAATTAATAATAATGTCTTTTATAAAATATTGCAATCCGGTTCTATGCCGGATTAATAAAATCAATTGAAAATATTAGATCATGCATGGTTGGAAATGGGTTTATTTGAAATTTCCATATAAAGCAGTACCTTTATTTTATCGATAACCCAAAAAAGAGGAATGGAAATGTCAGCAAAACCGCATGAAAGCACAGGTTCTGTAATTAAAGCAGAATGCTCATGTTGCAGAGTGAAGACCAGTCATAATGTATTGGCTGCATTTGAAAACTCCAAAGGCGATGAGATATTGTGGGTGGAAAACATATTTCAGATAATTCAATGCCAGCGCTGCGAAGGCATTTCTTTCCGCAGTGAGTCATTTTTATCTGAAAACGCGGAACCTGAAATACATCTATATCCGTCCGGCGAATCTGTTTAACCTGACTTCCGCGATTGCGGAAGTCAGGTTAAGGTTTTTGTTCTCAGAAATTATGACAGACGATTCCGTCGCGCAATTTTGGTTCGAACCATGTGGACTTGGGGGGCATGATCGCGTCGGCGTCGGCGATGTTCATCAACTGGTTGAGTGTGGTTGGAAACATCGAAAACGCAACGGCATATTTCCCGCTGTTGACCAGTTTCTCGAGTTCGGCGGTACCGCGGATGCCACCGATGAAATCAATTCCCTTGCTGGTGCGCGGATCGTCAATGCCGAGCAGTGGAGCCAGGATATTGTCCTGAAGAATGCTTACGTCGAGACATTCAATCACGCCGAGAGTTTTTACATCGAATTTCGGGGTGACCAGCGACCATTTGCCGTCGAGATACATGCAGAACTCGCCGGATTTGGACGGCTGCGGGCTGGCAGTATCCGCGATGTTGAATTTAGCGGAGAGTGCTTGCTGGAATTGTACCTTAGTCATGCCGTTCAGAGTTTTTACCGCGCGGTTGTACGGCAGAATTTTGAGTTGAGATGCCGGGAACGTAACCGCCAGGAAGAAGTTGTAATCCTCTTTGCCGGTATGCTGCGGGTTTTTCGGGGCACATTCGGCGGCGGTACTGGCGGCCGCTGCACTGCGGTGATGGCCGTCGGCAATATAGAGGAAAGGCACATGGGCGAACAGGTCGGACAGGATGCGGCTGTTGCCGGCGTCAACGCGCCAGAGGGTGTGGACAATGCCGTCCGGGGCGGTGAAGTCGAACAACGGCGGCGCTGCTGTGAGTTTTTTGATGAGGTCGTCGATGGATGATGAATCGCGGTAGGTCAGGAATGCGGGGCCGGTGTGTGAACGCAGGGTCATGACGTGGCGGGTACGGTCGTCTTCCTTGTCCTTGCGGGTCTTCTCATGTTTTTTGATGATGTTTTTGTTGTATTCATCGGCGGAAACTGCGCCGACAATACCGGTCTGGACGTGATCGCCCATTTTCAGCCGGTAAATGTAGAGGTGTTCTTCCTGATCGAGTTTGAGCGGGGCCAGTTCGCAAAGGCGTTTGAAATTGGCGAGAGCTTTGGCGTAGACTTTATCATCATAGAGGTCAATTCCGGGTTCCAGTTCGATTTCCGGTTTGGAGATGCGGAGGAAGCTCAGCGGATTACCTTCCGCGAGTTTTGCCGCTTCTTCTGAATTTACCACATCATAGGGAACCGCCGCCACTTGCGCCGCTTTTTCCGGGGTCGGCAGCAAGCCATGAAAAGGAAGTACTTTAGCCATTTTAAAAATCTCCAGGTTATTTAAAAATTATTATTGCAAAAATCAACTTTATTTACCGCGATGTCTTGCTCAGCGCAATTTGCGCCTGATTGCCGGCCCGATATAGGTTTCCTCCAAAGTGTCTGTCTGGTTTTTCCATACGGCCAGACGCATGATCTGGGAATGAATACATTCAATGCCGCCGAGTTCGCATTCGCCGCTGGCGCGGGTACCGCCGCACGGGCCGTTGGCCAGGCCTTTGGGGCAGTGTTCAGGGCAGACGTACTGGGTCAGCGGCAGGCGGCAGTATGAACATTCCCGGCATCCGACCAGCAGTTTTTTCGTCAGCAGATGTTCATGCGGGTTCTGTTTGTCAGCGTGAGGGAACATGAATTTACGGAGCTTGTAGCTGAATTTTTCGCCGGAAGAGCTCTCCGGTTCCTTGATGGTCGCCATTTTCGGGATGCCTTCGGCGTAGGGTTTGCTGAAGCCTCGCCCGAAAGTATAAAAACGGTACGGGTAGGGGGCCATTTCGGCGCGTCCGAGGTGTTCAAAATATTCATTGGTCCAGTCGTTGAAAGACTGAAATTCCGCCATGCCTTCGGTAATGCGCCTGGCGGCGATCTTGATCTTGTCCGGGTTGTCGAGTCCGGCGATCTGAATGCCGCTGTAGCCGAGCAGTTTGCAGCCGACCGCCTGAAGCTGCAGGCGGCGCCATTGCGCGGATTCAAACTGTTTGTAGGAATATTTCAGTTCATTTTCCAGGATGATTTTGAAGTCCGGGGAAATGTGTACGCCGGGCAGATCACCGGCAATGATTTTTTCCACTTTTTCCGGGGTCAGCACGGACAGTCTGGCAATGGAGGGATAATGCAGATTACGGCTGCTCAGATACCATCTCAACTCATGATGTTTCATCATGTCCCAGCCGAAATTGGTGACCATGAACTCCGCTCCGAGATTGAGTTTCTTCACCAGTTTGAAATACTGGGTGAAAGAGTCGTCCGGGGTGTATTTAAACGGATTGACCGCGCAACCCGGAAAGAACGGTGAATCCTTCATATTTTTGATGTGGTGAAGCAGATGAATGCTTTCCGTGAATGTGCGTTTGCGGGTGTCCTTGGCATTTTCGCCCGGAAAACTGTCGCCGGAAACCGGAACGACATTGAAGAACCCGTTGGCGGCGCACATATTGAGCGTGTCGACCTGGGATTCACTCGTGGTGTCGCGTCCGCTGATATAAATGACGTGGCGGTCGCGGCGGTCTTTGGAAAGACAGGTGGCATAATCGGCTACTTTCCAGGAGGCGACATTGGCATATTTATCGGTGAACGCCAGTCCGATCGGCATCTCGTTGATGTTTGAAATCGCGTATTCAATTTCCTGGAGTCTGGCACCCGCCGCTGAGAGGTCGGTATCCCGCGCCGGCGTGTTGAGTTCGATCAGCATGACAAAAACCCCGTTGTCCAGGCAATGCCTGAAACGGTTGATGCTGCTGTCAAAATTCATCTCCAGTTGAAAACCGTCACTGCTTATAGCCATATCTGTAAGATTCCAATGTTTCCGATAAATTACATTCAAAAAACCAATAAAAAAACATGAAAACCGGAAAAAACCGCAATTTTTACTGCGGCTTGTCAGATGCCGTTCCACGCTTATTTTTTTTGTCGCTGTCGAATACGAAAAACAACCCGGACAAAATATTAAAAGCAAGAATCAGCGCGGTAAAAATAATCGGGATCGTGGTTGCGTTATCAACGCCGCCTGCATAAAGGACTGTGGCAATGGTCACGTCGCGCAACCCCACGCCGGATACGGTCAGCGGAATCAGCCCGGCGATATTGCCGATGATAACCGCCGAAGTCACCGTTATCAAGTCGACGTGTCCGATGCCCATCCCTTTCATGATGAAAAATACTACTATTACCATATTCAGGTGGACCAGGAAAATACTGAGAATCGTCATTTCCGAGAAGAGCTTCAACTGGTTGCGGTAAATGTCGGTGGCGGCGGTCATGCGGCTGACGGCGCTGTTGGTATAGCGGTCGCCCATTTTCATCAAGTAGCCGATCGGTTTGAATTTTTCCAGCGTCCGATGATAAAATATGGCGAACATCGCGATCAGTCCGAAAAAACATATTCCCAGCAGCCCTGCGATAGCCGCGATATGCATCAGTTTAGTGTGCAGTCCGATTACGGTTAAGTCAATGCTCATCAATGTCGGCAGCGTTACAAAGATTATAATAATGGCGATTGAGAACAATGCCACCATGCCCACGATTCTGTCCATCAGAATCGTAAACGCGCCTTCGACTTTGGTGCCTTTGGGCGTCCTGGAAGCGAGAAATCCGATTTTCGCCAGGTCGCCGCCAATCGCGCCGCCGGGGATTACCAGAGAGAAGAAATAGGATTTCATGGTCAGTGAAAACGCGTCGAAAATGGTAATCTGAATATCCAGCACTTTCGCCAGTTTATACCAGCGCCAGGCGCAGACCACCATGTGCAGAAAATAACACAAAGCCGCCGGAATCAGCCAGTAGTAATTGAAAGCGGCGAGGCTTTGGACAAACTTATCGAAATTTCTGCTTACCAGCCAGCCGATGATCCCGGCCGCCAGCCCGATCCTTAAAACAAACCAGAATATTTTTTTAAAAAGCCCTTTAGCGTTTTTGCCTGAAGATATTTCGTCTTCTTCAATCGCCAGAATATCGTCACCAGTTTCCATCTTTATCTTTCATTTTAGAAAAAAGCTGTAAATTATTGGGTTAATTTATCATTGTTTTCCGATTATTACAGCGATAAACCGGATAATTCCAGCCAATTTTATTTAAGAAAAGATGCTGCCGGACGGAATGAAACTAAATTGCGGGATAACCTAAATTTCTATTGTAATGTTTAACCATTAATCTCTATTTTCTTGAAAATCGCGGTTATGCGCGTTTATTATACTCTGCACGGCTGAAATTTTAAAAATAGACGAGTAGGATTGTGGATTGGATTTTTTCGATCCGACTGATTGGCGATATGAATATCGCCTGAAAGAGGAACGGAAAAATACAGCC
>Ga0172379_10002760_pt1 | contig 29988 bp, 26 predicted proteins | sample GrowelOW334metaG_FD_119756 | JGI IMG/M metagenome (GOLD analysis project Ga0172379, IMG submission 119756) | Groundwater microbial communities from an aquifer near a municipal landfill in Southern Ontario, Canada - Groundwater well OW334 metaG | ecosystem: Environmental > Aquatic > Deep...
ACCCTAAAAAACATGTATTCGATCCCGTCGGGAAAAAGACCGGCTAAGATCATTCCAGTGGCAAGCGCCGGCTGCCAAATACCGGAATAATAAAACTCCTCAATTGAAGGGATGATAAATTGTTTTATCGGCAAAGTGTAGGCAAATATTCCAAATATCAAGCAAAGGGATGCCAGCGCTGCAACAGGCACAGCCATTTGCCAGGAAACTTCGGAAGCTTTTTCCGTCGCACTCCCTTTCTGACCAAGAAATACGGCATGGATCAATTTAACAAAACTGGCCAAGGTCAAGGCAGAGCCGAACAATGCCGCCGCTAGCCACAATATCCAATAAGGATTGATCCTGCTGGTATCAATCAATGACTGATAGATCATCCATTTTGAAACAAAGCCGTTCAAGGGCGGAATTCCCGAAATTGAAAGCGCGGCAATTAAGAAAGCAGCAAAAGTGATCGGCATTTTTTTCGCCAAACCGCCCAAATTCTCGATCTCGGTCGTTCCGCATTTCTGCTCAACCCCACCGGCACACAAAAACAAACAGCTCTTATAGATCGCATGATTTAACATGTGAAAGACCGCGCCAGCAACGCCGATCGGCAGCCCCGTTCCGATCCCCATCACCATATAACCGACCTGTGAAACAGCGTGAAAGGATAGGAGTTTTTTCATATTATGCTGGACAAGGGCCCCCATCACGGCGCAAATGATCGTGATCGCTCCGATCGCCATTAATATATTTGAAGCACTTGATCCGGGATCGATCGAAAAGACATCGACGCATAATTTGGTTAATAGGTAGATCCCTAATAATTTATCTAGTGACGCCGGAAGAAAGGCCATGACCGGGACAGGAGCTTCTTTGGCGCTCCCCGGGATCCAACTATGAAAGGGCATGACGCCGGCCTTGGCAAAGGCCCCGATCGCAAGACAGGCAAAGGCCGCGATCGAAAGCGGCTCATCTAGTGGGATCTGGACAAAACCGATCTGCAGGCTTTTTGTCATCACCCAAATAAGGGCTACACCTAAGACCATTAGAACATCCGATCCGCCAACAATCAAAAAAGATTTTTTCGCGGCATCCGTAGCACCCGCACCGCCGATCCCGATCAGCATATATAAAGTAACCCCAATGATCCCCCAAAAGAATAATAGGGTCAGGAAGTCGGCTGCAAACAACACACCGGCAGAGGCCGAAAGGGTTATCAATACATAAGCATAATATTCACCCAGCCGTTCTTTTCCCTGCATAAACTTGAGGGAATAAAGAACGATCAGAAAAGTAAAAGCGGCAACAGCTAAAAATATTCCGGAACTAAGCGTAGCCGAGGAAAAATCGATAAAGAGAGGGCTAAGGGTGTGATAATAAAATAAAGTCCCCGCATAATACAGGATCCCGGCCGAAGTTGCCAAGGCAATATATGCGGCGGCCCGCTTAAAAATAAAGCATAAAATAGCCGCGGCTATCGGTATAAAGATCAACCTTAACAATATTTCCATATTAATTTATTTTCTTAATTTTTCGGTCTTTTCCTGGCACAACCTGACCAGTTCCGGCCCGGTTAAAACAACTTTGTTCGAATTTCTATCTACAACTGCCATTCTTTCGGTACAGCAATAGCAGGGATCTACCGCCGCCGTGATCAACGCGGCATCCGCGATCGATTCTCCGATGACCGTCTTTTTAAATGAAGGGACATTCATGAATGATGGGGCCCGGATCTTGTGCCTTTCAGGATAATTCGTTCCGTTAGAAAGAATATAATGAAAGCATTCCCCTCTGGGCGCTTCATGCAGACCGATCCCTTCGCCTACGCCAACCTCTCTTACGTCGGCATCGAAGGAGCCTGCCGGCATTTTCTTAAGACATTCCCGGATCATCTTCACCGATTCAATGGATTCAAGCAATCTGACCGCCGCCTTGTCAAAAACATCTCCTGCGCCGGCAACGATGACCTTTAGATCGACTTTGTCATAGGCCGCATAGGGATGATCACGCCTAACATCTATATCAACACCCGATGCTCTCGCTACCGGGCCCAAAACCCCCATCTCTATGGCATCCTGTTTTTTCAAGATCCCAATTCCTTTTAGTCTTGCCTGGATGACCGGATCATCCATCACCGCCTTGGTCAGCATATTGGCAAATTTTTCTACTTCATCGATCGCTTTTAATAGCCCCGGGATATTTTCATCTTTAATGTCTCTTCTTACGCCGCCGAATTTAAACATCGCATAGTGGTTCCGGTTTCCGGAGATCGCTTCAAAAATATCCAGGACCGGTTCCCGGTATTTCCAGGCCCACATAAAAACCGTGTTATAGCCTATAAAATGCCCGGCCAGCCCAAGCCATAGAAAATGACTATGGATCCTTTCAAGCTCTCCTATGATCGTTCGAATATATTTTGCCCTTTCCGGGACTTCTATGCCGGAAACATCTTCAACCGCCTGGACAAAAGCAAAAGGATGCGAAGTTGAACAGATCCCGCAGATCCTCTCGACCAAAAAAGTATCCTGGTCATAGGTTTTCCCCTCGGCCATCTTCTCGATCCCGCGGTGGTTGTAGCCGACCCTAACTTCGGCGTCAACGACTTTTTCGCCTTCAACATAAAATTTGAAGAACTCCGGCTCTTCTAAGAGCGGATGAAAAGGACCGATCGGTATAATTGTCTCTTTTGCCATACTATTTGTTCTCCAGATATTCTTTTTCAGATTCAAATGTTTTCTTACGGAAAGGATATTCCCCTTCTTTCCAATCATCCGGTAAAAGGAGTCTGGTCAAATTTGGGTGGCCAAGGAAATTAACACCGAGCATCTCATGGATCTCCCGCTCGATCCAATTTGTCGCGGGAATAATATCCGAAAAGGTTTCCATAGTTAATTCCGGTTTCTTGACCAAGACCCTTAACGTAACGAACAAATTATGCTTATCGAGCGCAAAATGATAGAGGATCTCGATCCCCGGCCTGGTGTCGGTCCCGGTCGCGATCGAGAATCGCGCTTTCAGATCTTTAAATATATACCGCGCCAAGTCCTTCGCTTCTTCTTTTGGGACGTCAATATAGGTCCGTTTGCTAGATCTTTCAAAGACCTTTATCTTATCGCCGAATTTTTCTTTTATCTGTTCTACTATGTTCATAATTTCTCCAATGCTTTTACGATCCCGGCGATAATTGCTTCCGGTTTCGGCGGGCAGCCCGGAACATAAACATCCACCGGGACGATCTCGTCCATCGGCTTAACAAAATTATAGCTGTCGCGGAACATATTGGCGGAGCAGGCGCAAGCCCCGATCGCGACAACAAGATTTGGCTTCGGTACTTGGTCATACGTCCTTTTAAACCTTTCGATCGACTGCCGATTAACAATTCCGGAAACAATTATGATATCCGCATGGCGCGGCGATCCGACCAGAACCATCCCAAATCTTTCGATATCATGCTTCGGCGTAAGCGCATCAAGCAGTTCAATATCACAGTTATTGCATGCCGACGCCGCCAGGTGATATACCCAAGGCGATTTCTTAAATCCCCATTTAAACAAATTAAACATTCGCTACCATCCTATCATTGCTAAAATGAATCCCAAAGCCGCCAGGCAGGTTATCGGCCCCCAGAAAAACCGGAGCGCCTGATCGATCCTAAGCCTGGGATTAGTATTTTTGATCAAGATTATCAAAGTCAATATAATTACATACTTAACAACGAACCATAATATTCCTAAAGGGGAAAGAATGTTTATCCCCCCCATGAACAGCGTGATCATAAGGACCGGCAAAACAAAAAGGAGGATCGCGCGTGAAAACTTAAAGATCCCCAGTGCCGGACCGGAATATTCCGTATAGATCCCGGAAATTATTTCCTGTTCGGCTTCAGCCGCATCAAATGGAACATAGCCAAGTTTTGCCTGGACAACGAACAAAACAACAATAAAAGCAATTATGCCGGAAAGACTGAAAAGAGTGATACCATGCTGCGCTTGAAATCCGATAATATTCCCCAGGACAATACTGCCGGTTTTATAAACGATCGTAAGGACGCTTAATAAAAAAGGGAGCTCATAGGCAAGGATCAATTTCATTTCCCGGCTGGCTCCCAGCGCAGCAAAAGGGTTTTTTGACGCCGACGCCCCAAGGATCGCGGAAAGAGATGGGACCGTTAGCAAATAAAGGACAACGAACAGATCCCCGACAAAGCCAACGGCCGGAAAGACATTCGACATCCATAGGATCGTAGAGACCAGCGTAATTGCCGAAAGACCGACAAGCGGCGCGGCCAAAAAGACAAAGGTCGAACCGCCTTCGGGAACAATTATCTCTTTCCCAAATAACTTTGCGATATCAGCGAACGGCTGGAACCAGGGGGGTCCTTTTCGCCATTGGAGCCGGGCAGTCACTTTCCTGTCGACCCAGGTCGATAGAAGACCGATGACCGCGGAAAATAAAAATCCCGGCAGAATAAAATAGTTAAAAAATATTATTTTTAATCCTTCCACTTAAAAAAACTTGCTCCTCATTTCTTCCAGCATCGCTAAATTCTTTTTAGACCTTTCATCTTTTGGATCAATTTCGACCGCCTTTGTGAAGTTTTCGATCGCTTTTTCAACATTACCGACGCTGTAATAATTTCTTCCCAGATGATAAAAAGCGGCTGCACTCTCCGGCACCTCTTTCACAAATTTTTCGAATTCTTCTATCGCCTCTTTATATCTATCTTCCCTTGAATAAGCGATCCCCAAATGATACCGCGCGATCGCTATGTTCGGTTCTTTTTCCAGGACCACTTTAAAAACCTCGATCGCTTCTTTAACTTTGCCGATATAGTAATATGCCAAAGCCATCCAATAGCGGGCAATATGAAAATTTGGATTAATTTTTAAAGCTGTCTCAAAGGATCCTAGCGATTCTTCCAGTTTTCCCCGGCGATAGAGAGATATCCCAAGTTCATAATGGGCATCCGAATAATTCGGGTTTACCTGGACCGCTTTTTTAAATTCATCGATCGATTCATCAAGCTTGGTCTGGCGATAAAAAAGAGAAGCCAAACTTTTGTGCGCCAAAGCATTGTTTGGATCGATCTTTATCGCTTCCTGGTAGTCTTTTATCGCATCGTTTAGTTTCCCGACCCTTAAGCATGAACAAGCATTATCCATCAGTTCTTCGGCTTTTCCCATATTTTTTGCCATTTTTATCTCCTCCTGCCTAGCATATTTACGAGGATCCGGGTAGAAACCATATTCTTCTTTTTGTCGGCAACCTGGTCTTCAATATTCTCAAATGTGAGCGCCCCGGACGTACAGGTGCTTACGCAGCGCGGGATCTCGCCTTCCGCCAAACGATCGACACACAGGTCACATTTTGGAACAATATGCTTTGCCAGATCAGTTTGGATAACACCGAACGGGCAAGCGATCGCACAAGAAGAACAGCCCACGCATCTAAAGTGGCTCCGCAAGACCAGCCCGTCTTCTTGTTTTGCCATCGCCTCGTTTGGACAGGCCGCCGCGCAAGCCGGCTGGTCGCAATGCAAACAATGCATCGGTAACTCGGCTAACTTTTCAATTTTAGCATGGCCCAAAAGCGATTGCAGATGATGGCCATAAGCGCAGGCGGCGGCACAGCTTCGGCAGCCGCAGCAAAGGTCCAAATTAAGGTAAACCCTTTTTCTATTTGTCATTGTTATTCGCCCTAAACCAATAAAATTTCCTGGCCAAATTATTGCTGCCGAAATGGGTGATATTCATCTGTTCAACTTTTTCTTTTGCATCAATTAATTCCGCTTCTTTGATCTTTTCATGTAGATCTTCCTGCTTTGGGTCTATTTTCGTCTTAAGAGTATTTCTTGCCGCATGGCTAACTTCATCTTTGTCTATTTCCGCCCCTAGGAGCATCGCCACAATTTCCGCGTTCGTTTTTCCTCCGGTTTTTTCGGCAATGGCGGTCAAACTTCGCTCTTTTCCGTCCGCCATGCTATAGTCGCCGCCATCTTCCATATGGCTGGCAAGCGGAAAAACAACGGTCGTCCTATCTGCCCAATCAACATCAAAATAGGAAGAGAGGGCGACAAATTTCATAAGCCTGATCTTCTTTTCCAGCTCAGGGCTCGCAAAAGAAAGGTCTTCACCCAGCATCAAAATTGTTTTTATCTCTTCTTTATTGATCTTATCGAGCAATCCCTGCTGCGAAATATGCCCTGGAGCTTCCCGATCCAAAATAGCATTCACCCCGACAGTATTTCCATATTCATAAAGCGTCATCTCTTTTTTATTTTTTGATATTTTGCAGATCTCGCTTATAAAATAACTTATAAGGTCGTTCCGGTTTTTATCTGCGCCTGGGACAAAAAGGATCGCGCCGGCTGACGCAGAATCAAATTCTTCGGCTATTTTACGGATCGCCGCCTGATCGAGCCCCGACCTGGAAAGATCTATCGCGCCCTCTTTCCCCTTATATTTTATTAAAAGTTCATTTAATACTCCGGCTAAAACTAACGCCTCTGTTCCAGACGCATTTTTTACATGATTTGTCGCAAACCATGCAGTATGGGTAGAATTTGAATCAACTACAATAATTTTATTCCCTCTTTTGGCATATTTAACTTTGTTCACATATTGCGCCATTACTGCCGATCTCGTCAAAAGATCGCCGATAATAAGCAATGCATCGCAATTTCCAATTTCTTCCATACTCGTCCCTTCCAATCCCTTCTCATCCTTACTCATCCCCTGATAAGCCTCAATATCGGCAAAACTTCCAACAGGCGCAATATTTTTTGTCCCTATTTCATTGGCCAGCCTTGCCGCCATTAACGCGTCTTCATTGCTTGCGAGGCAAGAAACCGCTATCGCCGTCGACTCTCCCCCAAACTCTTTAAGCCCTCTTTTTGCATATTCGACAGCTTCGCTCCAGGCAATATTTCTATTTCCGATCCTTGGATAATTAAGCCTTTGCGGATGGTTCAATAATTCAAAATTATAATAGCCTCTTGGGCAAAGAGCACCGTGGTTGATCGGATTTTCCCGGTCATAATCGATCGCAACAACCGATTCGCCTTTGGCCCTAAACGCCAACCCGCAGCCAAGAGAACAAAATAAGCAAGTAGATCTCCTAATTTCGTATTTATCATTTACCATGGGTCCGGTATATCCTTTATCTGTTCCCAAGTGAAGACAGGACCGTCCTTACAGATGAAATACGGCCCAAGATTGCAATGAAAACACTTGCCGATACCGCAGCTCATATTCTTTTCCATAGAGAGATAGATATCTTTCGGAGCAAAGCCCATATCCAGCAGCCGGGTATTCACAAACTTCATCATTATTGGTGGCCCGCAAACCACCGCGACCGCATTTTTCACATTTATATCATCGTCTTTTAATATTGTGGTCACAAGGCCAACGTTTCCTTTCCAGGAAGGATCGGCGTTGTCGACAGAAATAAGCATATTTGTTTTTTTTCTTTTCCCCCAGCTCTCGATCGTATCTTTATAGCATATATCGGAGGGCGACCTTGAACCGAAACGGACCACAACTTTTTTAAGATCCTCAATTTCATGGTTTAGAGCAAACAAAAGGGCCCGCAGCGGAGCAAGCCCCACTCCCCCGCCGACCACATAAACCTCTTTCCCATGATAATCTTTCAACGGATACGGTTTTCCATAAGGTCCGCGCAATCCGACATAATCCCCTTCTTTCAAAGCATGAATTTGGGCGGTAACCTGCCCGGCTCGCATGATCGTGAACTCAATGGTATCCAGCGCTTTTGGATCCGAAGAAGGTGTAAAGGCACATTCCCCAACGCCAGGGACCGTAACCAGCATAAATTGTCCCGCTAAAAAGGAAAGCGGCTCCTCCGGTTTTAAAACAAACGTTTTAATATTCGAAGTTTCCGTAATTACTTTTTCAACTCTTGTTCGTATTGACTTATATGGATTTTCGCAATGCGACATGATCACTCCAATTTTACGGTCAAGGGGACTTGTTTTTCCAGTTCGACAAAGATCTTTCGCATATCAATATTCCCGGCGCATCCATCGATACATCTTCCGCAGCCAACGCAAGAGTACCTGCCAAGGCGGTCGAAAGAATAATCAAATTTACAGTGGTAGCGATTCTGCAGCCTATCGGACATTTTGTGGCGTGAATTCCCTCCGCCGGCAAGCTTCGCATATCCATTTTTCAGGCAAGCATCCCAAACCTTGTACCGCTCAAAAGACTTTCCCGCTTTCTGGTCAAACAACAGAAAACAGGTACACGATGGACAGGTCAAATTACAGGAGGAACATTCGACGCAATCCTTTGTTAATTCTTTCCAGATCTTATTTTCTAAATTAATTTTATGGATCGAGTTCAAGCTCATTTTTGTCGCGTATTTTTTATTACTTTCTATCAAATCCCTCTCGACTAGTTCACGATTATTTTCAACCTCACTGCTTTGCCCCTCTTTGATATCAGAGAACAGAGAACTATTACCCGCCAAAACAGTATCACCCAAAGCCGTTCCGGAACTAACAAGGTAACCATCTTTCACAATTGAAATATTTAGATCAAAGCCGTTCGTGCAATAAAGCTTCCCGCCGACCATATCACAAAAACAGGTTTTTCCGTAATTCGTGCAATCCGCACCGATCAATAATACGCTCTCCCTTCTTTTGACATAGAAAGGATCGGTCCTTTCCCCCTCGCCAAATACCCGATCTTCAATATTTATCCCTTCAAGGTCGCACCCTCTTAAACCGATCAAGGCAACTTTTACTTTTTTCTCTTTTTCGGCAGCATTAAAATAGCGCGAAACCATTTCCATTACTTGAAAAAGTATCGGCTTGAAGGTCTCCGTGGTTCGATAGCCGGAAAGGTCGAGCTTGTTGGCATTTTCGGCGGTTACTTCTTGAAGAATATTTCTTTCATCAAATTTAAAGGGCGCATACCCTCTATATTCTTTTAGGATCTCTATTATAAAACGCGTAAATCGTTCTTTTTCAATAAACTTAGTCTGCACTGTTTTCCCTCTAATTGTGAATTATTTCACAATCTATGAACAATTTTATCTTATTTAAGCTTTTCCGTCAATAGTCCTTTGCGCAGGTACTGATGGCCGGAAACAAAGAAAGAGAGGCTTTTAAGCTCGCTGGCAAGGTCGATCTCGCTAACTTTGACCTCTTTTGGAACGTTTAAGTGAACGGGCGCAAAGTTCAAGATCGCCTTTATCCCGGCATTAACAATTATCCGAGCAATATCCTGCGCGACTTCACTTGGAACGGTAAGGATCACCATTTCGATCCCATCATTTTTAACAGCGGACGGAAATTCTGCAATATCCTGGCATATTTTACCTTTATATTTCTTCCCTATCTTTTGGGGATTATTGTCAAACACGGCGGTGATCTTAAAACCCAACACCTCAAATCCTTTATATCCGGCAAGGGCGCTGCCGAGATTCCCCATTCCGATTATGGCAACTTTTCTCCCCTTTTCCAGCCCTAAGATACGCGCAATTTGGCTTTTTAAATCCAAAACAGAATAACCTTTGCCGGTTTTCCCAAAACCGCCAAAATAAGAGAGATCTTTTCTGACTTGAGATGGATTTGAACCGACAAGATCGGCAAGATTTTTAGATGAGAGGCTGTCCGTCCCTTGCTGGGATAAAAAATAGAGGTAACGGTAATAGACAGAGAGACGATTGATGGTTTTTTCTGGTATTTTCATTTGTGAATTATTTCACAATTATAGCCAAAACTGTAAAATGTGTCAACCGCCCTCTTACCCCCTACTCCCAACTCCTTTCTCCGAACTTTACCTTTATGCTATAATAACCCCATGAAAACAAAAACATTTTGGTTAATTATAGTTTCTTTGTTTTTAGCTAATGTGTGCTTTTCAATGGGAGGAAAACCGTATATGAATGATAAATATGCCGTGTTTGAGACGAGTAAAGGGACCATTACCTGCGTTTTGTATCCAAAAGAGGCCCCAAAAACGGTTGAAAACTTCATCGGGCTGGCTAAAGGCGAAAAAGAGTGGTTAGACCCGAAAACAGGAAAGAATTCCAAAGCACCCTTGTACAATGGGACGATCTTTCATCGCGTGATCCCCGATTTTATGATCCAGGGAGGCGATCCTTTGGGTCTGGGGATCGGCGGACCAGGCTATAAGTTTGGGGATGAGTTTGCAGACACCTTGACTTTTGATGCCCCGGGGAAATTAGCCATGGCCAACAGCGGTCCGAATACAAATGGCTCGCAATTCTTTATTACCGTCGTACCAACGCCCTGGCTAACCAACCATCACACGATCTTCGGACAGGTGGTTGAAGGGCAGAACATTGTAGATGAGATCGTAAATGTATCCCGCGACCAGAAAGACCGCCCGACCGAACCAGTGATCTTAAAAAGCGTAACTTTTAAAGAAACTTTATAAACCGCGCTTTTTCATCCAATAAAAAAGCCCTCCGGTCAAACCGGAGGGCTTCATTTTTTTCTAACTTTTAGTGTTAGAAGCGGTCAAAATCGCGTCCGCCTTCACTGCGTTCGCGTCTCGGTCCGCCTTGTGTCTTTGGTCTGGCTTCATTGACGGTTATTTCACGGGATCCCCATTTATAACCGGTCATCCCAGCGATCGCTTTTTCAGCGTCGGCATCTTCCATGTCGACAAAGCCGAATCCGCGGGACTTGCCAGAAAACTTATCGGTAACCACTCGGGCAGAGATCACTTTTCCGAATTCAGAAAATTTTGCTTCCAAATCCGCATCCGTTACTGTCCAAGGAAAGTTGCCAACAAACAAGCTTTTCATATGCTATTCTCCTAATAATTTTTTTGTGTTGTTGATAATGGGTTCCAGAGGTCCAAGAACGAAGGGGACTCTCGAGGTGATTCTTCCATTAACATCGACCTTTTTCATGATTTCGCATGTAATTATGCTAGTTTACCTATTTTATGTCAAGCCCAAATCGGTCGGTGCGCGGCCCAAAGAATAGAGCAGATCAAGCGTCTCCCTGATCTGCAGCTTGATCTCTTCTCCCGCATGCGCTCTGTCTGGATATATTGAATAAAGCTGCTGGTATTTTTGCGGGGTCACATTGATCATGACCGAACTTGCGCCCGCCATCAGGCCAAGTCTTCTGGCATTCTTATCCATGGTCTCAAAACCGGTCGTAACAACTATTTTAGCGTTAGTAGGATCGGCGATCCGGCTTACCGCCAGGACTTTAAGCACTCGGTCGGCTTTAGGGCTATCGGGGAGGACTGGGCCAAAGGTATACATCTCCGCCTTCAATTCCTTGGCTAATATGATATCGTTTAATAGGTCTTCTTCCGTTTGTCCGGGAAGGCCGATCAGTCCCCCGGTTGCAACTAAATAGCCAAGCGCATAGGCTTCGCGCAGATCGTTAACCCTATCTTCCAGACTATCGCCACAGTGCAGCTGCGCATAGATCACCGGGTTGCTCGTCTCAAAACGCATTAAGATCCCGCGGGCGCCGGCCTCGTACAAACTCTTCAAGCCTTCTTTTCCAACCTCCCCCACCGAAACAAATAACAGAACGGCATGGCGCTTTTTTATTTCCTTGATCAATCCGGCAAGACGTTCAACGGTAAATTCCGGGTCCTCACCCGCCTGGAGGACCAAGGCCTTAAAGCCATATTCCTCAATAGCTATCTTTGCGGCATCCAATATCTCTTCATCGCTCATGCGGTAGCGCTTAATGTCTTTATTTCCCAGCCTGATCCCGCAATAGGTACAGTCATTTTTACAATAATTTGAAAATTCAATTATTCCATGGACGCAACAGGAGTTTTTCAGATGTTTTTGTCGCAAAAAATTTGCCGTTTTATACAGAAGGTCCAATTCCGCAGGATTCTCGGCCTTTAAAAGCGTCAGCAGTTCTTCATTTTTTAGTTCGCGGCCTTCCGCCGCTTTGTCCAGGATCAAAGTAAATTTTTTATCGATGCTTTTATCGCTCAGATCGAGGCGGGACAGGCGCAGGTCTGTGTCGCGAAGCTCAAAGAAGAGCTCTTTCCAGGTCTCCAGGATCTCAAGCGCTTCCCTTTCCGGGATGGTCTGGATCACATAGCCCCCCTGGGCGTAGATATAGTCGCCTAATTTAAGATCGACGATCTCGTTGATCGCTTTTTTCTTTTCGCCGAAGTAGTCGACGGTCACGCTCTTACCGCTTAACTCCGCTACTTTCCCGGGGATTGCATAACACATGATACCTTCATTTTACCATACGAATAAAGCCATGTTATACTATTCGCAGCATGAAAAAACTTGTCGGCATCATCGGCCATCCGATCGAACATAGCATCTCCCCTGCCATGCATAATGCCGCTTTCAAAAAGCTCGGGCTTGAGTTTGAATATGTCCCGTTTGACGTTAAGCCGGAAGATCTTTCCGAAGCGATCAATGGCTTTAGGGCCCTTCATGTTGCCGGGTTTAATGTCACCGTTCCGCACAAAGAAAACGTCATGCAATATCTTAACCGGACCACAAAACTTGCCGAAACTATCGGCGCCGTTAATACCGTTAAAAATCAAGATGGCGAATTAATTGGCTATAATACCGACGGCCCCGGGTTCATTGAATCGCTTATGCAAGACGCAGGTTTCGACCCAAAAGGGAAAAATGTCCTTGTGATCGGTGCAGGCGGAGCCAGCCGCGCAGTCGCCCTCTCCCTAGCAGAAGGCCATGCAAAAACAATCTATATTTCAGACGTTGCCGCTGGCAAGGCCGACGCCTTAGCAAAATATATCGATTCATTTGAAAATGTTTCCTGCAAGGCAATTGAACTTAGCCAAGGTATCTTTGATCAGATCGACCTGCTTGTAAATGCGACCCCTATCGGAATGCATCCCATGATCGATGCCTCCCCGATCCCGGAGGGGATAAAACTGCCAAAAGAGCTAATGGTCTATGATCTGGTCTATACTCCATCGGAAACAAAAATATTAAAAGCAGCTAAAAAAGCCGGCTGCAAAACTTGCACCGGACTTGGGATGCTTGTGCGGCAAGGCGCTTTGGCTTTCACGCTCTTTACCGGAGAAGAAGCTCCGATCGAAACCATGCAACAGTCAGCTAAAGCCGCCCTCCGCCTTTAGGCAGGTCCATTTTCGTGATCCCTTCCCCGAAGAGTTCTTTTGCAATATGCCTGATCTTATGAAAAAGGCTATGCACCGCGTATTTTGAGGAGATTCGTATGCAGGTTCGGCACGATTCAAAATGGATCCTGGGAGCAGCGCAGGCTTCGCCTTTAAAAAGGAGGCATCTTTTCGAGGCCGGAAACCTTGAATTCTCTATTTCTCCGCTCTGGATATGTTCGCCTATCGGATTTACTTCCATACGCATGATTATAGGCCTTTTACTCCTAAAAAACAAAAAGCGGAAAAACAGGCTTTTCCGCTTCGTGTTCGGCGTATCTTGGTGAAAGATATGGCTTCTTACTTATATATCGTTAATTTTTGGAAGAAATTTCACTTTAAATTAAAATGAGATATACTTATCACATGAAAGGCTTCGCGCTGGCAATTATATTGTCCCTAATGCTTGCTCTGCCATCCCAAGCAGGAGAAGCAAAAAAACTCGACACATCAAAACATTCCGGCCTGCTCGTTATTATTAAAAATTCCCTGAAACAAAACGCTAAGATCCCATCCACCGGGTTTGAAGAGGCTTGGCAACTAAGCCTAAACGCCAGAAGCTTTTATGAACTGGATGTTAATAGGTTTTACGGCGAGTTCTCACGCACAATTGCCGTTATGCTTGCCGGGGACAAAGAAGGCTTTGCTCTTTACCTTTTTGCGGCAACGCCCGACTATAAAAGCGCTAAATATCTGGCAGGATCCAGCGGCTCGGTCGCAATAAATATCGCTAAATTCGATATCAGCACCAAAGGCGACCAAATTGCGATCTGGAGCCAGAGACCATACAGCGCCGACGAACAAACGACGGTGTTAAAATGGGATGGAAAAAAATTATCCATTATCGGCGAGAAAGGAAGCGACCCCTCCCTAAAATATTTTGAAAAAATGAAAAAATTGGTTGCCGATGGAAAGCTCGAGGAGGCAATGAAAAGCAAGGAAGAAGTATTTTATCCCTCTGCCTACTCAGAATACTATGAGGTCCCTTCGTTAATAATAAAGGGAACGCATAAATACGCTTTAACCCAATATCGCCAGGGAAAAACCAAGGCCGCGATCGAAGTTTTAAAATGGGGGATCGATGAATATCTAACTCTTCAATTAAATGCCACATTAAGCATTAAAAACATTAACAATTTAGAAGAGCTTCTGGTCCCAGCCACGGATATTCGTGAAAAATATCGGATCCCAAAAGAAGAGTTCGCAGCCATTTTGAATGATTATGCATTTTTTCTATCACAAAATGGAAAAAACAAAGATGCCGAGAAATACCTGGAAGTTGTTGTCGAGTTCGATCCAAACAGAACGGTCGCCCTGCTCAACATTGGGGATGTTTGCTGGGCGCTGGGGAAAAAAGACGCGGCGATCGATTATTATAATCGGTATCTTGAATATATGGGGACCAATAACCCAAAGATCCCAAAAAGGGTATTGGATAGGGTAAAATGAAATTTATTCGAACATTATTTTTCTATTTATTATTACTAATAACCTTCTTTCTCGGAACAGCTTGGGCGATATTATTTTCTCTCTTCTCCTCTCCCTCCAATAGAATTAAAAATTTCCAGAAAGTAGCCAAACAATGGGGAAATTTACTGGTCTGGATCAGCGGCATCCCGTTAAGCGTTCGAGGGATAGAAAACCTCCCTAAAAATGAATCCGTGATCTACGCATCAAATCACCAGGGAGCCGCAGATATTCTTATTTTACTGGCCGTCCTACCCGAGAACTTTACCTTCATCATTAAAAAGGAGCTCTTTGATATCCCACTTTTTGGCTGGTATTTAAGGGCCGCCGGCTATATCTCAATTGATCGCGGAAGCCGCCGCGGAGCGGTCGAGATGATCAATAATTCAATTAAGAGGCTAAAAGAGGGAGGAAGTATACTGGTTTTCCCCGAAGGGACGCGCAGTCCCGATGGAAAACTGCAAGAGTTTAAACGGGGCAGCTTGTTATTGGCTTACAAAGCTGGCGTTAGAGTGGTTCCGATCGCGATCGACGGAAGCTACTACATTCTCCCGAAAAAAAGTCGCCTGATCAATCCGGTTCCGGTAAAAGTATCGATCGGAGAGCCTTTTTCGCTGGATAAATTCGAGGGCGATTACAATAAAGCCAACGACGAGCTCTATAAAATTATTGAAAAGATGCTTGGATAGCATCCGCTAGCGTAGCTGCCTGAACAAGCTTGATCTTCGTGCTTTTAAATTGCTTGAAGTTGCCAGCCGGCAAAATAAACCGTTTAAAGCCGAGTTTTTCGGCTTCTTTTACCCGTTGCTCAATGTGTGATACCGCCCGAACCTCGCCCGCCAACCCGATCTCTCCCGCACAGGCAACATCTCCCGCGATCGGCCGGTTTTTATAGGAGGACGCAATGGATAAAGCCATCGGCAGATCGATCGCCGGCTCCTGCGCTCTTATTCCTCCGGCAATATTGATAAAAACATCCAGCGCCGCCGTTTTTATCTCGGCCCGCTTTTCAAGGACCGCCAAAACGATCATCGCCCGGTTATAATCGGCGCCAACGACCGTCCTTCTCGGAGAGACCATCTTCGTAAAAGCGGTCAGTGCTTGAACTTCCAGGAGAAGAGGCCGCGATCCCTCCATGACCGCCGCAACCGAGGAGCCGCTTTGGTCCTTGGGGCGTTCGGATAAAAATAATTCCGATGGGTTTTCAACCGGGACCAGGCCATTTTCCTTCATTTCAAAGATCCCAATTTCCGAGATCGCCCCAAAACGATTTTTTACCCCGCGCAGGATCCGAAATTGTTTGTGCTCATCTCCTTCGAAATATAAAACTACATCAACAATATGTTCCAAAAGACGCGGCCCTGCGATATTGCCGTCTTTGGTAACATGGCCGATGATAAATATTGGAATATGCGTAGATTTCGCGATATTTACAAGGTATGCGGACGATTCCCTTACCTGCGCAACAGATCCTGCCGAGGATTGAATATCTTCCCTAAAGATCGTTTGGATAGAATCGACGATCACCATTTCCGGTTTTTCTTCCTCGATGGCTTTTTCGATCGCAAAAAGATCGGTCTCCGGAAAGAATTTTATCTTCGGAGAAAGAGCCTTCAGCCGTTCTGCTCGCAGACGGACCTGTTTTGCCGATTCTTCTCCGGAAACATAGAGGATCTTTTTATTTGAACTGCTCGCCGCCTGAAGAAGAAGGGTGGATTTTCCAATGCCGGGGTCGCCGCCGACCAAGATCGCTGCCCCTGCAACCACTCCCCCGCCCAGGACCCTATCAAACTCATCGATCCCGGTCTTTATCCGTTCTTCGTTTTTGTAATCAATGTCCGATATTAAAGTGGGTTTTTGATTTTTAGAATTTGTGGTTTTGGATTTGCTTAGTATTTCGAATTTCGGATTTAGTATTTTCTCTTCTATGAGTGTGTTCCACTCCGCGCATCCCGCACACTGTCCCTGCCACCGGGGGTGGTCAAGCCCGCAAGACTTACAAACAAAGCTGGTTTCAGTTTTTTGCATCGGCTATTTTACGGCTGGCCTGCCTGCCGGTAGGCATGGAGATAACTTCTTTCTTTTTACGCTGGTTTTTACAGGTTTTTTTTCAATAAAAGTTTTCTTTTTTCCGGTAAAAAATATCTGGTCATCTTTTACATCAACCTTGATATCCGTTCCATAAAAGAACTTCCCTCGCAGGATCTCTTCGGAAAGATTGTTTTCAATATTATCTTCGATCGCCCTGCGCAGCGGCCTAGCGCCAAGTTTCGGGTCATAGCCTTTATCAATGATAAAATCTTTTGCCTTTTTTGTTAGGTTAAGGGAAAAACCTTTTTCTTCCAGCCGTTTGTTGATATCGATAACCATAATATCAATGATCGGAGCCAGATCTTGCTTGGAAAGCGGATGAAAGACGATCGCTTCATCAACGCGGTTCAAAAATTCCGGGCGGAAGCTCTTTTTGAGTTCCTCCAGGACCGTTTTTTTCATTTTATCAAAGCCCATATTTACATCGTCCCGCGACGTGAATCCCATTGTAGATTCTTTCATTATAAGGTCGGCCCCAACATTGCTGGTCATGATGATCACGGTGTTTTTAAAGTCGATCTTCCTTCCTTGTGCGTCGGTGGCATGCCCTTCATCAAGAACCTGAAGCATTAGGTTCATAACATCTTTATGCGCCTTTTCAATTTCATCGAACAAGATAACGGAATGCGGCTTTCTCCGCACTTGCTCGGTAAGCTGGCCGCCTTCTCCAAAACCGACATAGCCGGGAGGAGAGCCGATCAGCCTCGAAACGGTATGCGACTCAAGATATTCGGACATATCGATCCGAATGACCGCATCGATGTCCCCAAATAAAAATTCTGCCAGACGTTTGCCAAGCTCGGTCTTTCCAACACCGGTCGGTCCCAGAAAAATGAACGAGCCAATTGGCCGTCCCGGATCTTTTAGCCCCGCCCTGGCCCGTCTGATCGATTTGGCGATAATTTTTATCGCTTCATCCTGCCCAACGATCCTTTTCCCGAGCTCCTCTTCCATCCTAAGCAGCCGCTCGGTCTCTTCCTGCGTCAGCTGGGTAAGTGGGACGCTCGTCCAAGACGATACGATCTGGGCGATCGTTTCCGAAGTTACTTCGGGATAATTTTCCCGAGGGAGTTTTGCGATCTTATTCGAAGCGGCTTCATATTTTTGTTTAAGGGACTCTTCCTTGTCGCGCAACTGCGCCGCAAGCTCGAATTCCTGGGATTCCGCCGCCAGATCTTTTTCTTTGCGGATATTTTCCAGCTCTTTTGAGATCTCGACCAGCTCCGGAACTAATGCAATATTATTCAGCATTATGCGCGAAGCAGCTTCATCAATAATATCGATCGCTTTGTCGGGCATAAATCGATCCGGGATATATCTTGCTGAAAGTCTGACCGCAGAAACGAGCGCATCATCGGTTATCTTAACTCTATGAAAATCCTCATACCGGCTTCGCAGTCCTTTTAATATTTCAATGGTTTCGGAGACCGATGGCTCATCGACCATTACGGACTGGAACCTTCTCTCAAGCGCTGGATCGGACTCGATCCTTTTCCTGAATTCGTCGATCGTGGTGGCTCCGATACATTGGATCTCGCCTCTGGCAAGCGCCGGTTTTAAAATATTGGCCGCATCCATCGCCCCTTCGGCCGCCCCTGCGCCGATTAATGTATGTAGCTCGTCAATAAAAAGAATGATCCCGCCATGTTTGATCACTTCGTCCAAAAGTTTTTTTAGTCTCTCTTCAAATTCTCCGCGGTATCTTGTCCCGGCGATCAACAGCCCCATGTCCAGAGAGACGAGCCTTTTATCGCCAAGGGTACTTGGGATATCGCCAGAAATTATTTTTTGCGCCAAGCCTTCAACGATCGCAGTTTTTCCAACGCCGGCCTCGCCGATCAGGACCGGATTGTTTTTGCGGCGGCGCGATAATATCTGAATAACGCGCTCAACTTCTTTGGCCCGTCCAACGACAGGATCAAGTTTTTTATCCCTCGCTAAAATGGTCAGGTCCCTTCCAAAAACATCGAGCATTGGGGTTTTGCTATGGCGCGGTCCCGGTTTTTTCTGCCCGGCGATCCCTTCGCCCAGAAGAGAGATTATGATCCCTTTGACCGAGGCGGCATTGATCCCAAATTCCGCTAATACCGTTGCGGCCGACCCTCCCCCTTCACGAATGATCCCCATAAAAAGATGCTCAACGCCAACATGCGAGTGCCCCAAACCGCGCGCCTCATCCCAGGCTGATTCAATGACCTTCTTTACCTGAGCATTAAATGGAACTTCGATCCGATTAACCGCTCTCCCCTCCGGACGACCCGATAGCTCCTCTTCTAGCCGCTCTTTAATGACCGCAGGCTCAACTTGGAAATTTTCGAGGATCTTGATCACCATCGGCTCGCTTTCGCGCAGCATGCCAAGCAAAAGATGCTCGCCACCGACATAGTCGGAGCCGACCCTTTTTGCCTCTTCCTGCGCCGCCATAATGACGCGAATTGCCCGTTCGGTAAATTTCTCAAACATGATCGAAATTATATCAACCTACCGTCATTAGCGCAAGTTTTGGCATATTTATTGCGATAATATATTTGAGGAAACATGGATAAACTCGAAGAAAACAATTCAACTTCTATGACCATTGGCGATATTAAATATGTCACCACCGGCAATATTATATTTTCGGACGAAAAAGAATATTTTCAAGCCGAAAGCGCGCTTTTAGGCCGGTTCGACGCCTTGATCGAGAAAGGGATCTTGTCGAACGGAATGAGCTGGCTCATGGATAAAGTGAAATAAAACCTACGCGGACTGCGGCAGAGTAATGATAAAGGTCGTCCCCTTCCCAGCGATGCTTCTCACCTTAATTGATCCTTTATGCTCCTCAATTATTCGCAGAGTTATCGGCAAGCCCATCCCTGTTCCAGTCATTTTTGTGGTAAAGAACGGATCAAACAGGCTCTTTAAATTATCATCGGAGATCCCTTCCCCGGAATCGGTTATTTCCGTAAAAATTACAGGGACCGGTTTTCCCATTTCTTCCTCTTCGCCCCAAACAAACTCCTCTCCTTTTTTGATCCCTTTTCTTTCGTGCATTTTTCCAAGTTTAATAACTTCACCCACATCTGTTTTAACGATCAATTCGCCGCCTTTCCCCCCCTGCATAGACTCAATTGCATTTTTTATGATATTCACATAAGCCTGGGAAAGCTGACCGGCATCTCCCGGTATTAGGGGAAGATCCGCTAATTTTTTTGTTACCCGGATATCGTGCTTTTTGCACTCGCTTTCAAACAAGAGAAGGACTTCTTCGAGCAAAAGATTCACATTCACGCGCGAAAACTCCGGCTTCATCGGACGTCCAAATTTCAACAGGCTTTCCGCGATCCGGTTTATTCTTTCGATCTCGTGGGGGATAATGCTTGAAAATTTCTCCCTGAATTCCTTGTCCTCCCATTTCTGTTGCAAAAGCTGGGTAAAGGTCCTAAGCGAGACCAAGGGATTTTTTATCTCATGCGCCATCCCGGCAGCCATGGTCCCAAGCGAGGCAAGCTTTTCTGAAAGGATAAGCCGCTCCTGGCTATCCCTTAGGTCCTTTGTCATCTGGTTAAAGGTCAGGGCAAGCTTCCCAATTTCATCTTCGGAGCTTACCTCGATCTTGTAGCCAAGCTCTCCCCTTGCGACAGCTTCAGCGCCCAGCGTCAGATCTTTTATCGGCTTTTCGATCGATTTCGCAAAAAATATCCCCGAAATTGCCGTAATAATTATCCCGGCAATAATAAAAAGAAGCGAATTTGTTTCCAGCCGGCGCATTTCAAAATAGGCGGAAGAGATCGGCTCTTCAATGACCAATCCGATATTGAATTTTCTTATCGGCAGATAGGCCCCGACAACCGTGCTTCCAAGCTCATCCTTAAATTCTCTGGCACCGCTCCCTCCCCGCACAAAGGCTTGTACTCCCTCATTCCCCATAACATTCTCTTTCTGAACCGCTCTTTTAACATCCGGATGCGCGAGCAAGTTTCCGTTTTTATCTACAATAAAGGCCACGGCGAAACTTTCCATCTCCCTTTCCGCAAGTATTTTTTGAAACTCCTCCATCGTGGGCAATGTGTCTTTTAATTCGATCCTTTTTACCATATCTTCAGCAGCTTTCAGATACGAGCTCTTGATATAGCGCGAAAGCGCCCCTTTGCTGATATTCATCGTCGCCAGCGTCGTTGCTTCGAACAAAATTACGATCAAAAGTACAAATATCAGCATTAATTTAAAAAGCACCCGCGTTTTCAAAAAGTTCAAGGGAGAGATCTCTCCCGCCATTTGCGCGGGGATAAGCTCGCTTAATAGAATTCCCGATATTGCCACAAAAGAGATCAGCAAAGCGGCAAGAAAAAAGGCCGGCTCTTCAAAACGGATATAATAAAACGAAAAGGCCATCGAAAGAAGCATTAAAAAAGCGGAAAGGGCAGAATAAAAAAGCTGGCGCTTCTCCCCTTTATTTTTACTCAATAGCGATTTTAATATTGAGAACACCAAAAGTCCGGTCCAAAAAAAGGCAAAGAAGGGACGCACGTAGGCTGGGTTTGAAAAGTTTACGATCGGCTCAATGATCCCTTCCCGATAGACCAGGCTGACAGACGCAAAAGACACATTAAATATTAGGAGTCCGGCGATCCCGGCAAATATCAGCGAAAAGATATGCCCAAAACGGACAGAAAACTTCTCTACAATGAACAGCCACAAAAAGAGAGCAGAAGCTAAAGTGCTGATCGCGACCGTTTTTTGGATCCAGATCAGATCGGACAGGCCCCTCCCCATATTAAACATAAGCTGCGAGGCAATGATCGATGAAACATAGGAAAAGAAAGCCAAGAAAAACATACTAAGAAAGATCTCTTTTAATTTCCTGCTTTTCAAAAAACTTCCAAAAAATGCAGCCGCGCCCGAGAATAATATGCCGGCCGTGAATATTTCAGCAAAAATACTGATAATTGTAAGTGTTGAAAACATTACCGCCCTACCTTTATGTCGATCTTGCCGCTCGCCTTCCCTCCGGCAGCATTGGCAACGGTCACCGGAATAGAATAATTTCCGGAAGAAATTGACGGCAAAATGGTAAATTGTACTTCCCAGATCGGATCAACAACATCATAATTTCGAAGAGCCTGCGCCCGCGCCAGGCCAAAGCGGCTAAGGTCAACGCTTACTTCGCTAACATCGCTCTCCCTCCCCGGGTTATCTATCCAGATCAATATTTTTGCCGGCGTAGTGCCGTCGGCAGACAAAATTTCCGGCTCGCTTTTAATCCCGGTAATTTTAGGGATAATGTCCACCACTAAACTGGCCTTGGCCAGCGCCAGCCAACCTTTTTTATTAGCGATCGAAACAGGAATGTCTTTCTCCCCCATCGCCGTTTTAGGTGAAACTGTTGCTTGCAGGGTATAAACGCCGTCCCCGGCTTTAGTATCGCCAAACATCCCATTGTCTACCAATGCAGTATTCGGCAATCTGCCGATCGGACCTAGATCTGCCCGGACACCAGCGATATTTGCCAGTCCATCCGGATCATTTACCGAAGCATAGATCCCAATGATCGTCCTTCCGTCCGGAGGGATCCTAAAGGGGACCGCTTTTACATAATTTACTATTGGGGTTAACCCGACCTTGTTTACTTTTGAAATATCATAGCCGACTGTCCAGGAAAATAGGTCGCCAATTTTCTTTTTCACAATATCCGTCGCCGAAAGGAGTTTTATCGCCTCATCTTTCGTTAGGTTTGCTTTTGCTGTCTCCCCAAAAACAGGGAAGATCAACAGGAAAAATAATATTATAAAATTAATAAACTTGCTTCTCATTTATAGCCCAACTTTTTAAATATTTTATCCCCTTCTTCTTTCGAAACTTCATCTTTCGGCCTGAAAGTACCATCAGCAAAAGAGGTCATTAAGCCTTGATCCGCCACCGCTTTTACATAAGGGGCGATCTGGCTGGTTTTCTCTACGTCAATAAAAACATCCTTATCGATCTTTGGCAATTCTATCCCGGCCGCCTTAGCGATCCAAACCGCCAATTCCCCCCGGGTGATATTGACGTTCAAGGCAAATTCCGCTTCGCTTGAGACATCGATCACGCCGAGCGTTACGAGGTCCTCGACTTTTGATTTTCCGTCGGAAATGATCCGCCCTTTATTCATATCTTCCGCAAGCTGGATCCTCGCCCGCCGCAAGACCTTGTATTTCCAGGTCTTATTTTCTCCTTCATACCGCGCATCAACTACGATCAAGTTCTTTCCCATCGCAAGCGGGACCGCTGTTTTAAAATTATTTTTTTCATCCAGCGCTGCTTGTCCGCCGTTAATATAGACCGCGACGCCGTCTTTTACTTTTCCCAAAACATCGATCGAGTCATTATATGTGGAGATGTTGTCTTCCAACGATATTTTTGTCAGCGCGTCTTCCAGCGCGATCGCCGGTTTATCAAACGCCAGGTTTTTGATCACGATCCAATCTTTCGGGAAGTATAATACCGATAGGCAAAATAAGTTTTGAGCGGTGATCGGGTCGCGATAGGTTGAAGCATCGACCCCCCATTCACCGTTTCGATAGCCCGCGCCAAAATTCAAATTTGTCGATACGCCGGTTTGGGCCCATTGCTGCATAAGACCGCTTCGCAAGAAAAAATTCTTATTGAATCCCCATTCGCCGCCAAGCCTTGCAAGCGCCGGTTTGCTTTTTGAAACATCCAATTCACCAAAGATCGACAACTCCCTGCCTTCCATAAAGACCGGAGAATCTATGTCGCCGATCACTTTCGCAGCGCCTCCCAATCGCAATACCGCTGGGATCCCTTCGGGATCGCCAACGTCCCAAACAACCTCTCCACCTCCGAGCATTTTCGCGGGCAAAATATTCTGCAAAGTAGCCCCAGCCGACCACCATGGCCCACCCTTCCAGAGAACGCCAAGGTCAACATCGTAGCCTGAAGCATTCCGGTCGGTTTGGCCGGTCCGCTTAAAGGTCTCCCCCAACAATGCCTTTATGGAGAGGCCAACGCCGATCCTTTGAAAAGCTTCGTTTTTTTCGTATAAAGCCGGCAAAAATGACAACTTCGTCCCATAAGAAAGCGCGATCAAGCTGCTATTTGAACTTGCCGTTCCACCAGAGATCGGAATATTTGTAATATTTGAATTTATTACCGCGAGGCCAAAAGAGGAGCCAAAACCGGTCGGATATGCCTGAATAACGGTTAAGTTCTCGATATCCTTGATAGAGGCTTCGATCCCTTTTGCCCACGCCAAGCCTCCCGGATTAAACAATATTGCGCTTGGGTCATCCGATGCGCCGGAAAATCCTCCGCCAATACCAAGCGGCCTTCCGACCAGGTCAGACCAAAATGGATTTATGCCAATTTCCCCAATAAGCGCCAAAGATTTGAGGCTTAAAAAGGTAAAAATCAACGCTATAACGATCGAGATCTTTTTCATATTATATTATATCGAGTACGCTTCTGGCTTTCCCTTCCCAACCAAGCTGGTCTGTTGCCTTAACAATGATCTCTTTGTTCCCTGGTTCTTTTGGAACAAATGTAAAATTCAACGAATATGTCCCATCACCGGCAACCTCATCGCCATTGGTCCCGTCATCAACCATTTCGGCGTCGTACGCTCCGCCAATTGAAGAGAGATCGACCTTAACTTTTGCCAAAGGAGAAAAACCCTGCCGCAAAGCGATCGCAGCGCGCATTTTAATTATAGCCTGCTCCCCCAACCTGGAACTCGCCGGATCGATCATGAAAGATTCCACTTCCGGCGAAACATTTATACCACAAAATTTACCTATCGTATACGAGCGATTAAAGTCCGATAAAAACTTCACTTGCCGCTGGACAGAAGGGAGTCTGGAAATTAAAATTACGGCTTGAGCCCTGGTCATTTCAGAAGTAGCGTCCGCCGCCGGGATGGCTGCTTCAGTTGATCCCTCAGCCCGGCCAAGGATCTCATCCGCTTCGCTTCGAGGGATCGGACTATCGATGCCTAAAAGATTATTCGGATATTCCCCAATATAGCGGGCTATTTTGGCCGCTTCGATCTGCGGCGCGCGCCAATGTTCTTTGGGAACATCAAAATAGACATCTTCATTCGGTTGTGCCAGCTTCAAGTTTTTTGCTTTAACGACCCAGGCTAAAAAGTCCCCGCGGCTTAGAACATCATCGGGATGGAAACTTCCGTCCGGCATCCCTTCGATCATCCCAAGCGTAGCCAAAACCAGGATATAACTTCTTGCGGAGTGTTTTTTGCCGTCTCCCTGATCGTCAACATCCGGAAAACCGATCATCCTTAGGATCCGCAGCTTTTTTTTCTCTTTTTCGTTCTTTACTTCTATTAAGTTTTTACCGGGATGAAGGATCGCGCCGCAGATAAACGATCCGTCGCCTTTTGGAACCATTGGAATATTGTTAATGGAAAACTCAAACGGGTTATTGGTGCTGCCGGAAACGATCTCCACGTCTGAAAAAGAAATTTTCATATCTTTCGGAATATCAATTTTAATTTCTGCAAAAACCGGGGAAAATAGAATAAATAAAACAAAGCACACAAAAGGTACTTTCATGTTTGGATTTTAGCATAGATTGTTGCCGAAGTTAAACATATTTGTTATCATTGCTTTAATGTTCCTTAAAAAGATAATACTCCGGGGATTCAAAACCTTTGCAGACCAGACCGAAATAGATTTTGGCCTTGAATCACGGATCACTGCCGTTGTTGGCCCGAATGGCTGCGGCAAGAGCAACCTGCTTGATGCCATAAGATGGGTCTTGGGAGAAGATAACTCCCGCAGGCTTCGCGTCTCCTCGCTTTCAGACATCATCTTCGCCGGGACCGCCAAAAGAAAAACGCTTTCCATGGGCGAGGTCAGCCTGATATTCGACAATACGGACGGAAAGGTCGCCATCCCCTATTCCGAACTTGGCATTAAACGCCGGACCTTTCGAGAGGGCGAGAGTGAGTTTTCCATCAATAAAAACACTTGCCGCCTGAAAGACATTAAAGACCTCCTTCTCGATACGGGGCTTGGCGAAGGAAGCTACGCAATTATCACCCAGGGAGAAGTGGATGCCATTCTTTCAAGCAAAGGCGAAGAGCGCCGCGCGGTTTTTGAAGAAGCGGCCGGGATCAATAAATACAAGACCAGAAAAGTTTCCGCCGAAAAAAAATTAATTGCCGCAGAACAAAACATCCTCCGTATAAGCGACCTGAAGATCGAGGTTGAAGAACATATCATTACGCTTGAAGACCAGGCGCGAAAGGCCAAAGAATACCTGGCGATACAAAAGAACGTCCGCGAACTAGAGCTCGGCATGACCAAGAAAATAATGGGGAATTTGATCGAAAAAAAGATCGTTCTTGAAGAGCAGCTTGCCGTTGCAAAACAAGCCACCGCCGCAAAAGAAGCCGAAGAAAAAAAAGGCGAAGAAGAGCTATTAAAGCTAAAAGCCGAAGTCCGAAAGATCGAATCCGAACTTGATTCTTTGTTCGGAGAGCTGGATCGGACAAAAGACAAACTGCGCGATTTGGAACTTAACCGCCGGTTCTTCGAAGGAGAGATCGAGCGCGACCGGAGAGCGCTTGCGGCGTTAAAAAATAAAAAGATCGAACTATTGGAAAAGATCGATTCCCTGCATAAAGCAGAAAAGGAATCGCTAAAGATCGATGCTTCCAACCTGCAAGTTGCAGAAAATATTCATGCCATCGCCGCGCACGCCAAAGAACTTGCCCGGCTCCTCGCATCGATCATTTCATTCTTTAATCAAGCAGAAACTTTTCAAGTGCTGGACCAGCTAAGCGGCGAAACCTCGTCAAGAAACATTAAAATTGAACTCCTTGAAGAAGAAGCCGGAAGGCTCGCCGCAGAGATCTCTCAAGGAGAGGTCCTTATCAATACTCGCACCGAGGAATTAAAAAAGTTATCCATGGCTGTCGGCGAAGATGCTGCAAAAGCGATCATTCTTGAGAAGATCTCCAAGCTAAAATTCGATAAAGAAACGATCAACAAAAAAGCATTTGAATTTGAAGAAAGCATCCATTCCAGCGAAAAACTGGATCGCGCCGCGAACGAAAAAATAACCGCGCTTGAGATCGCGATCGCCAAAATAGAAGGCGAAATGGTCGGCCTGCATGAAAAAATATTTGGCGAATACAATCTAAGCATGAAGGAGCTTGAAGAGCTCCCATACATCATTGCAAGCGTATCAAAAGCCAGGACCGAGATCGATGAAGGCAAGCTCCGCTTAAGGGAACTCGAGCCGGTCAATCTGCTTGCGATCGAAGAATTCGAAAAAAGTAAAGACAGGCTCTCTTTCCTTGGAGCACAACTTGAAGACTTAAACAGCGCCCGGGAAAACCTAAAAAACCTGATCATCGAACTGGATAAAAGAGCGGAAGAGGTCTTTTTAGAGACAATGCAGCAGCTCTCAGCAATTTTTTCAGAAACCTTTTCAAAATTATTTACCGGCGGTGAAGCAAAAATATTTTTGACGCCGAATATGCCGGCCCTTGAAGCCGAAATAGAGATCGAAGTGCGGCCGTCAGGCAGAAAGTGGCTCCCTCTATCCATGCTTTCGGGCGGAGAAAGGTCTTTATGCGCGATTGCGATCCTTTTTTCTCTGTTAAAGATCCGTCCCTCTCCTTTCTGCTTGCTGGATGAAGTCGATGCGGCCCTAGACGAAGCAAATATCGGCCGTTTTGTTACAATGCTAAAAGATCTAGCCGTTCAAACACAGATCATAATCATAAGCCACAATAAAAGAACGATGGAAGTTGCCGACAATATCCACGGCGTTACCATGCAGGAAGCGGGCGTTTCTAGGGTCATCTCTGTTAAGCTGGCAAATCTGTCCGCATGAAAATAAAAAAGATCGTACAATTTTCTGTTTCTTTTTTCGTGATCTCCTTTCTAGTGTTCCATACTTCTATTGGAAAAACTTCCGCGCAAAATTATGTAAAAAGGCCGGTCGCGGGATCCTTCCAAGACGCTGTCGCAGTATGGGGAACCAACGGAATTGAAATAAACAACTCTATCGGGAACACTCCCCAGATAAATCCGAAGATGATCGGCCCTTATCAAGGTTTCTATTTCATGGTTTGGGAAGACAACCGGAACGGATATTCAAATATCTATGCTCAAAAGATCGACGAAGCCGGCGCAAAATATTGGGGAAGCGAGGGCGTCCAGCTCTGCACCGCCAAAGGGAACCAAAACTTCCCCAGTCTGACAGAAGACGGAGCAGGCGGAATAATCGTTGTCTGGCAAGATTATCGGCATGGGAATACGGATATTTTTTCACAACGCATCGGCAGCCAGGGAAACCTGCTCTGGGAAAGAAATGGGGCGCCGATCAGCACCGCAGCCGCCGGACAATTTGCCCCGGAAATAATTTCAGACCTTGCCGGAGGAGCCATTATTGTTTGGCATGACTACCGAAGCGGAACAGGTGAAGACATTTTCTCCCAAAGGATCAATAAAGACGGCGAAAACTATTGGCAGCAGAACGGGATCCCGGTTTGCGACGCGCCCGGAACACAGTGGTATCCCAAAATCTCTCCGGATAATAGCGGGGGAGCGATCATAGCCTGGACCGATGGAAGAGGCGGATCATCAAACAACGATATATACGGCCAAAGGATCGATCAAGCCGGCCGGCTCCTCTGGCAAAAGAATGGGATCGCTATTTGCCAGAATTCGCGCAATCAGGAGCACCCCAACATCCTTTCTGTTGATGACGGAGCCATCATTGTTTGGGATGATTCAAGAGGCGGCGCTCCAAACATCTATTCCCAAAAAATTAATTTTGAAGGGACCCCTTTTTGGATAAAAGACGGAATAGCGGCAACAGCCGCAAGCAATTCACAGCAGGGGGCAAAACTTGCGCCTGATGGCAGCGGAGGCGCCGTATTGGTCTGGGCTGACGGACGGCAGGAAGAAAGCATAGTATTTACACAAAGATTATCGAGCGGGGGAAATTTAATGTGGGGAGACAACGGCCGATCCTTCGGCAAAGGGGCAGCTAGGCAAGAAAACCCCTCCGTCGTAAAACTAAAAGGTTCTGAATGGGGGATAATTTGGGAAGACTATAGCGAAGGCGAGTCCAATATTTATGGGCAAAAGATAAACAGCTCTGGAATCCCGATCTGGCAGGAAGGCGGGCGCCCACTGGCTCCTTCGGCAAAGTCTCAGGAAAAGGGATCTATCGCCGCAACTCCCGGCGGAAATTTATTGGCCGTTTGGCAGGATAAACGTTTTGGAAATTATGACATTTATTGCCAAAACATCGCATCGTCAGGAACGCTGCTTTTTGGAAATACCGGACTGCTCGTTTGTAGCGCAGCCGGAGCAGTGCTGCATCAGAACATTTCAGTTGTGCCCTCTGATTCACAGTCGGTTATTTTATCTTTTGAAGATGCGCGCTCGGGATATAAAAACATATATTTGCAAAAAGTCAGCAAAGACGGGACCTCTCTTTGGGGAAGGAACGGGATCGCATTAGCAAAAATAAAAGAGGAACAGGCCAATGCCCAGCTCTGCGCTGACGACGAGGGCGGAGTCTTCGTCGTATGGGAAGACGGCAGAAACAACGGCATTTCAAAAGTTTTCAGCCAAAAGATCAATGCGGCCGGAAAAAAATTGTGGCCAAAGGCCGGTGTCCCCATGACCGCGATAACTTGCCGGCAATCCGCGCCCCTTATCAAGCCCGACCATGCTGGCGGACTTTTCGTATTTTGGCAGGATGAAAGAGACACGCTAAGCCAGAAAGACCTCTATGGGCAAAGGCTTTCCAAGAATGGGGAAATATTGTGGGATAAAAACGGGACAAAAGTATGCGGCGAAAATGGCGATCAAACAGAAGCCGCAATTTGCACGGACAAGGAAAATGGCTTGATCATTTCATGGTGCGATTACCGCCGGGGAGAACGCAACCCCGACATTTACGCCCAAAGAATCAATGAGTCTGGAAAACTTCTCTGGAAAAATGACGGCGTCATCGTTTGCGGCGCGCCGGATATCCAAAGAACCCCTCAAAACATTTCGGATGGACAGGGAGGCGCTATCTTTGTTTGGACGGATAAAGGAGCGGGAAGCTACGACATTTATGCCCAGCGGCTTAATCAAGACGGAAAAACCATGTGGCTTACGGATGGGATCGCCATCAATCAATCGCCGAGAACACAGCAGCGCCCAACTCTGTGCCGCAGCGGCAAAGAATTCTCCGTCATCTGGGAAGATTACCGCTACGGTAATTGGGATATTTTTATAAACAAATTTTCAATCGATGGAAAACTTATATGGAAAGAAGAAGGCATTCCATTGGTTGC
>Ga0172379_10002761_pt1 | contig 29955 bp, 27 predicted proteins | sample GrowelOW334metaG_FD_119756 | JGI IMG/M metagenome (GOLD analysis project Ga0172379, IMG submission 119756) | Groundwater microbial communities from an aquifer near a municipal landfill in Southern Ontario, Canada - Groundwater well OW334 metaG | ecosystem: Environmental > Aquatic > Deep...
GTCTTCTCTCAGTACTTCTATTGCCACTGTTAACTCTACTGGTTTAGCCACTGCAGTTGCTAGTGGTTCTACTTCTATTCGAGCTACCTACAGCAGCCTTACTGCCTCTGCTACTATCACAGTAGTTAGTGTAGTCATGTCTGGTTCATTAACTGCTTCTAATTGTACTATTGCATTTGGAGCAAGTAGCTGTAACACAAATTTAGTTTGGAGTATAAACAATACAGAAGCAGTTCCCTCAGCCATAACTTCAAGTGGAATGGCTGACATAACTCTAAGTACCCCAATAATAGGGAACTCCTATTCAGGTACTAAATCTTACACTTTCACTTCTCCTGCTACTAGAACTTTTTATCTTTATAATAATGGAGAACCACCTCTTGCTACCGCTACCGCTACCGCTACTGTTTCTAATACTCTTCCCCTTGGTAACCTTGACGGTGCTGATTGTAATAGTTTTGGAGGTTGGGCATATGATTCAGATACTTCTTCAACTTCAATAAGTGTGGGTCTTTATGATGGTATGCCTCCCACCGGTACTCTTGTGGGTACTTATCCTGCCGACATATATCGTTCTGATGTTAATGATTATTTTGGGATAACAGGTAACCACGGATTTTCATTTCAAACACCAGCATCATTAAAAGATAATGTAGCCCATTCTTTATATGTTTATGCAATTGATTCCAGTGGAGGAACTAATGCGTTAATAGGGAATAGTCCTACATCAATGACTTGTTCCTCTGGTATTCCTCCTTCTGAACCTTGTTCATCTCCAGCGGTGCATTATTTATGTGGCGATGGGAGTAGCGGCACAAATCAAATAAGCAGTCCTTCTAAGTGGGTTTGGACTTGTGGAACTACTTCTTGTTCAGAAAAGAAAACTCCAGGGTATATAGAACAGTAAAATATTTTAATTGTTAGCAAAAAATTCCCCTTGAGGGGAATTTTTTGCTATAATGTAAGAATGGTTATCAACGAAGAACAATTAAAGAAATTTATTTTAGATGAAGGGCTGGTGTCTAAAGCAGACCTTGATGATGCGTTTAAAAAAGCCGAAACTAAAAAACAAAAAATAGGTGATATTTTACTTTCTGATGGAAAAATATCGGAAACAGATTTGAAACGAATAGAAGCTTCTATTTTAGGAATACCATTCGTTAGTTTGAATAATCAAAAAATAGATTTTTCCGTACTTTCTTTTGTTCCTGAACCAATTGCGCGTAATTATAATATTGTTGCTTATAAAAAAAGTGAAAATAGTTTGGAGGTAGCAATGCTTGATGTTGATGACCTGCCAGTTATTGATTTTATAAAAAAACGTTCTGGGTTAAAAATTTTACCTAGGCTTACTGATACGATTTCTATCAGATCTGTTTTGGTTCAATATCGGCAGAGTTTAAAATCTGAGTTTCAAGATATTATTCAAAAAGAAACTGCCGGAATAAAAACTTATTCTGGAGAAGAGGGGGAAAGATCTGCAGAAAAAACTGAAAGCGAATTAAAAGAAATGGCGGAGGACCTGCCAGTGGTAAAAATAGTTGACTCTTTGATTTTTCACGCAATTTTACAAAATGCATCTGATATTCATATTGAACCTGGAGAGAACGAACTTACAGTACGTTATAGAATAGATGGTATCTTGCATGATGCCATGGTTTTGGAAAAAAACGCTGGCTCTGGGATTACTGCGCGTATTAAAGTATTATCCAACTTAAAATTAGATGAAAAAAGATTGCCCCAAGACGGTAGATTTAAAATAGAACAAAATGGAGAAAAAATTTCTTTTCGCGTTTCTACTTTACCGACTTTCTTTGGAGAAAAGACAGTAATTAGAATTTTAAAAGAAAATGCTCACGGTTTTTCTTTAGAAGCACTTGGTTTTCATGGTGAAGGATTAGAACGAATACATAATTCATTGAAACAAAAAACTGGTATGGTGCTCGCTACCGGTCCGACAGGGAGTGGAAAGACGACCACCCTATATACTTTACTTGATATTTTAAATAGGCCAGAAGTTAATATTTCAACAGTGGAAGACCCTGTGGAATATCAAATGCCGAGAGTTAACCAAACACAAGTCAAACCAGAGATTGGTTTAACTTTTGCAAATGGACTTCGTTCATTATTGCGTCAAGATCCAGACATAGTAATGGTGGGAGAAATTCGTGATGGAGAAACAGCGGATTTAGCAGTTAATGCTTCGCTTACTGGTCATTTAGTTCTTTCTACCATTCATACCAATTCTGCCTCTGGGGCGATTCCAAGACTTATAGATATGGGGGTGGAACCTTTTTTAATAACGGCAACTGTGAAGACAATCATTGCGCAAAGATTAGTGCGTAAACTTACAGCGAATAAAGAAAAATATTTCTTGTCTGCTGTTGAGATAAAAGATCTTGAAAAGATTGTTGATTTAGACAGAGTGTTAGATTTTTTAAAAACCGAAAACATTATAAAAGAAAAAGATACTTTAGATAAAATTCCTTTTTATAAACCAGTGAAAAGTACTGAATTTGAAGATGGGTATTCAGGGCGTGTCGGAATGCATGAAGTACTGAAAGTAACGCCTACTATTAAGGAAATGATCATCAAGGGAAGTTCTCAGGATGATATGGAGGCGCAAGCCAAAAAAGAGGGGATGATGACAATGATTGAAGATGGAGTTTTCCAAGCGGTCCTGGGTGTTACTTCTCTGGAAGAAGTGTTCCGTGTTGTTTCGGAGTAAGTTGAAAAATTATAAATAAAACTTTTTTCGGTACGGATTTTTTGAAGCTTAAAAAATCCTGAAATTCTCAGCTCGTCAGCTTCGAAACCCCTTCAAAAGTTTATTTTTAATTTTTAAGTAAAATTATGCTTTTTTCATACAGCGCAAAATCAAAAACAGGAGAAATTTTAGAAAGCATTTTGGAAGCCACGGATCGCTATGCTCTTGCTAGGGATTTGCGTTCTCGCGGTTATATTCCGTTATCAATTACAGAAAAAAAAGAAGATTTCACTAATAAATTTTTAACATTATCTAGTATTTTTTCAAAAGTGAAAATCGGAGAACAGATTATTTTTACTAAAAATTTAAGTGGGATGATCAAAGCAGGGCTTTCACTCTCTAGAGCTTTGTCAGTTTTAAAAAAGCAAACAAAAAACCCTAAACTTAGTAAAATTTTGACTTCTCTGACAAATGATATAGATTCTGGAGAAACTTTTTCTTCCGCTCTCTCAAAATTTCCTGATGTTTTTTCAAAACTTTTTGTTTCAATGGTTTGCGCTGGAGAAGAATCAGGGAATCTTGCTGGAGCGCTCTCTGACATTGGGTTAAATTTAGAGAAATCCAATTCTTTGACTAAAAAAATAAAAGGTGCGCTCATTTACCCTAGTGTGATTATGTCGGCCATGGTTGTTATCGGTGTTTTGATGTTTGCTTTTGTGGTTCCAACCTTAGCAGGTACATTTAAAGAACTCGGAGTGAAATTGCCTCTTTCTACTCAAATTCTTATTTTTGTTGGTAATTTTTTCTCACATAATTTAATACTTACTTTTATAATTATCTTTTGTGCAGGGTTTGGTATCTTTTCTCTTTTTCGTGCTAAATTTATGGCACGGTATATTGATTTTTTTATTTTAAAAATTCCAGTTGTTAATAATTTAACAAGAGAATTAAATACTGCTCGTACTGCGCGCACTATTTCTTCACTTTTACTTTCTGGTGTTTCTTTAACGCGAGCAATTGAAATAACTATTGATGTGGTGCAAAATATTTATTATAAAAAAGTTTTAAATGAAGCAAAATTAGCGATAGAGAAGGGAGAACCTTTTTCTAAGGCATTTGAAGCTCACCTTGATTTGTATCCTGTAATGATGTCAGAAATGATTCAAGTCGGAGAAGAGACAGGAAAACTGTCTGATATGTTGTTGGAGATTGCTTTATTTTATGAAGGGGAGGTTGAAAATAAAACTAAAAATCTTTCCACTATTATTGAACCACTGCTTATGATTGTCATTGGGGCGGGAGTTGGATTCTTTGCTATTTCCATGATTTCACCACTTTATTCTATTTTAGGAAGCATAAATTAAGATGAAAAATTTTTATAAAAATGGAATGACGGTCATAGAAATATTAGTTGTCATTGCTGTTTTAGGCATTATTTTTGCAGTTGTTATTCCACAATTTTCAAAATCAAGAGAGATGCAAGTACTCAAAAGTGGAGTTGCCGATACATTATCCTCTATAGACAAAGCGCGCGGAAACACGCTTTCGTCTCTTAATTCATCTTCTTATGGGGTGCATTTTCAATCTGATAAAGTTATAATTTTTAAAGGTACGGATTTTTCCACTAGGGACACAACAAAAGATGAAACAATAAATATTGCAACGCCTGCCGTTATATCTAGTGGCACGCTCGCCTTGCCGGTGAATATTTATTTTAACCGTCTTTCTGGTTTACCTAGTGCTTCTGGCACTATAATTATTTCTACTGACTCTTATTCAAAGACTATTACAATTTCTACCACTGGAGTCGCTAGCTCGAATTAAAAGGATTTACCCACACACTAATTTTTGTCTCGTTGCATTGTGTTTTAATAAAATTAATTAGATATTATAAAATATGAAGAAATTATTTAACCTACACTTTTCCTTACGATGCAACAAAAACACAAGACAAAAATTAGTGTGTGGGTTTATGGTGGTTGAAGTACTTATAGCTGCTTCAATTATTACTGTTTCTATTTTAGCAGCGACGATGGTTGCTCAAAAATCCATTTATGTTTCTCGTCAAGCTTTTCATACCACTCAAGCATCATTCTTATTAGAAGAAGGAGCAGAGAATGCGCGAATTGCCAGAGATAACGCTTGGAGTAATGTGGATACTCTCAATTCTTCAGAGCAAATAGGTATTTTTACTAGAACAGTTGTCGCTTCGAGTGTGAACCGTGACGATACCACTAAAGATATCGTTAGTTCTGGGGGGACTCTAGATAATAGAACAAAACTAATTACGGTTACGGTATCTTGGTCGGAAGGAAACACTACCATCTCTAAGACGTTACAATTTTATATAATAGATATTTTTCATGATTAAGATTTTTTATAAAAACAAAAAAGAAAATGGCCTACCTACGCAGGCAGGTTATTCTGTTTTAGAACTTCTTTTTTATATTGCTTTTTTTTCGGTTCTTTCTTCATTAGTGATCAATGCCATGATTACAATGGCTAGATCATTCAAGGAAACTACTATACAGGCGCAGTTAGTACAAAGTGGAAATATAATGGAAAGAATGTCGCGAGAAATTAGACAAGCGAGTGGCATTGTCTCAATTAGCGCAAATGATTTAGTGCTTGATATGGGAGCAAGTAAAACTATGGAATTTAAATTTGTTGATCCAAATATTCAATTTTGGGATACCGGTAGTAATATTGGAAACATAAATTCACCAAATATAGTAGTTACTAATATTACCTTTACTCAAATAGATACAGTAAAAGGAAAAGCTGTTAAAATAGTTTTAACTGTTAAACCTACTAATGATCCATCGGGTAATACTCAAGATTTTTACGATACGATTGTATTAAGAGGGAGTTATTAGAATTCAAAAGAACTGTCCTTAGAAAACAATAAAAAGAAAAAATGAAAAAAGAAATAAAAAGAAAAATTAATAAGCAATCTGGCGCAGCGATGCTCATATCTGTTTTATTTTTTCTTTTTATCTCATTGGCAATAATTACTGGACTGGTAGGCCCAACAGTGCAGGAATTTAAAATATCTAATGATCTAATAAAATCTCATCAAAGCTTATTTTTATCTGAATCAGGAGTGGAAGATGCTTATTTTAGATTAAAAAATTCGATAACAATTAATTCTCCAGTTTCTATTAATTTAGGAGGGAATACTTCAGTAACGACTATAACTGACTCAGGTTATAATGAAAAAACTATTACCTCTTTGGGAGATGTTTCTTCTAGGCAAAGAAATAGCGAAATGATTTTGTCGGCGGGGGATGGAGTTTCTTTTAGTTATGGGATTCAGTCTGGGGTAGGAGGATTTGAGCTTGGCAATGCGATTGTGCACGGAAATGTTTATTCAAATGGAAATATAACTGGAGCACAAGGTGCTAGGATTACCGGCTCGGCATTTGCTGCGGGAGCGTCTGGGGTTATTAACAATATTGATGTTGGGGAAAATGGTGAGGGAGATGCTAGAGCGCATACTGTGAACAATTCCACTGTTTTAGGTAATCTTTTTTGTCAAAGCGGATCGAATAACAATAAATCTTGCAACACTTCCGAGGAGGATCCGGTTGCTGCGGATATGCCGATAACAGAAGTGATGATAAGTAAATGGAAACAAGACTCTGAGGCAGAAAACGATATTATTATCGGTAATTTAACCATTACGTCTCCTCAAAATTTAGGGCCAGTAAAAATTACTGGAAACTTGGCGATCAATGCTGATATTACTGTTACAGGGACTATTTATGTTATGGGGAATATAACCACCAATAATGGTGCCGAAATCACCTTGAGTAGTTCTTATGGTTCAACTGGGGGAATTATTGTTACCGACGGGAGAGTTACGCTGTCAAATAATGCAGAATTTTTTGGGTCAGGGGCCCCTAATACATATATATTATTGGTAACAACCAGTACTTGTCCCTTAGGATGTTCTGGGTTGAATGCCATTGAGATTTTAAATAACGTGGGAGCTATACTTGTTAGTGCTCAAAATGGCACAGTGCGTCTTCATAATGGAGTAGAATTAAATGAGGTGGTGGGAAAGACTATTATTGTAAATAATAGTGCGGAGATTTGGTATCTTTCAGGTTTGGCAAATCAAAATTTTACTTCTGGACCGACTGGTGGTTGGAATATTAAAAATTGGGAAGAGGTTCAATAAATTTAATTTTTTAAAATGTGATACAATTTCTCTATGTCTAAGAAAATTATTATCGGTAATTGGAAAATGAATCCACGCACTTTGAAAGAAGCGGAAAAATTATTTTCTGCAGTGGCAAAAGGAATTTCTGGAGTTAAAAAAACAGAAATTGTGATTTGTGCGCCCAGTATTTATTTAGAAAGATTAAAAAAAATTAGAACCAGTAAAATAAAGATTGGTGCGCAGAATGCATTTTTAGGTGACACTGGCGCTTTTACGGGAGAAGTGTCTCCTTTTATGCTTTCTAATATTGGTGTTAAGTATGTGATATTGGGGCATTCGGAAAGACGTAGTCCGCCGGCTGGTGGAGGAGAAACAAATGAAATAATAAATAAAAAAATAAAATCTTCACTTTCAGTTGGACTTATTCCTATACTTTGCGTGGGTGAAAATGTTCGTGATGAAAGCCATAGTTATTTTAATTTAGTTAAAACACAATTAGAAGAATGTTTAATGGGAGTTTCTAAAAATTCAATTTCAAAAATAATTATTGCTTATGAACCAGTCTGGGCTCTTTCAAGTACTGTTAATCGTAGGGATGCTACACCTCTTGATTCTAGGGAAATGGCTATTTTTATTCGTAAAATTCTTTTTGATAAATTTGGTAGAGATGCATCTAGTACTAGGATTATTTATGGTGGTTCTGCTAATGAAAAAGATGCGGAAGATTTTCTTAAAAATGGAGGAGTGGAGGGACTACTTCCTGGTCGCGCTAGTTTGAATGCAAAAAAGTTTGTAGAAATTGTAAAAATATGCGAAGCATTAAGTCAATAAAAAATATAAAAGGAAAGACAGTACTTTTGCGAGTAGATTTTAATGTGCCTATTAAAAATAGAAAAGTAGAAGATGGTTTTAGAATAAAAAAATCTTTACCGACCATTAAGTTTTTAATTAAAAAAGGGGCTAAAATAATTTTAATTACTCATCTTGGAAAAGATGGCACAGCAAGCCTAAAACCTGTGATAAAATATTTTTTTGCAATTTCAAAAATACCTAAAAATAAAGTTACTTTTTTTGATAATATTAGAAAATTTCCTGGTGAAATGAAAAATGATGAAGCTTTCGCTAAAAAACTTTCAATTATGGGAGATATTTATGTGAATGACGCTTTTTCAGTTTCTCATAGAAAACATGCTTCAATAGTAATGTTGCCTAAACATCTACCAAGTTTTACTGGACTGGAGTTTGAGAAAGAAGTAGAGAATTTATCTCATGCTTTTAAGAAACCCAAACATCCATTTTTATTTATTTTAGGTGGGGCTAAGTTTTCTACTAAAATGCCCCTTATAAAAAAATATTTAAAATTAGCAGATTATGTCTTTGTCGGTGGAGCCCTAGCTCATGATTTTTTGAAAGCTGAAGGTTGTGAAATCGGGAAGTCTTTGGTTAGTAATAATAATTATGGAATTGCAGAATTGTTAAAAAATAAAAAATTAATTTTGCCTGTTGATTTTGTAATGAAAGATGAGGCTATTATAGACATAGGTAAAGAAACAGTAAAAAATTTAGCGCCACTGATAAAGAAATCAAAACTTATACTTTGGAATGGTCCACTTGGTAGATACGAAGACGGTGGAGCAGAAGCCACTCTAAAAGTGTTGAGGTTAGTCGCAAATTCTAAAGCAGAAAGTATCATTGGTGGAGGAGATACTGTGGATTTAATAGATAAGATGAATCTAGAAAATAAATTTTCTTTCGTATCCACTGGGGGTGGGGCTATGCTTGATTTTTTAGCAAATGGAACTTTGCCAGGGATTAAAGTGCTCCGCTGATTTTATCAGCAGCTTCTACTGACTCTTTGTCTTTGTATGTTTTTGTTTGGAACATAGGTAAATTATCTTTTAAATATCTTGGAATCAAGTGAATATGAAAATGTGGGACATCTTTTCCGACGATGGAAAGCTGTACATAATCACAACCGATTCCTTTTTTTATGGCAAGCATTAATTTTTTAGCTAATTTAAAAATTTCGCAGATTGTTTCATCATTGGTGTCTTGCATCCAGACGATATGTTTTTTAGGAATTATTAAAAGATGTCCATCTGAGACTGGTTGGATATCCAAAAACGCTAAAAAGTTTTTATCTTCATAAACTTTTGTGCAAGGAATTTCTTTTTTTATTATTTTGCAAAAAATGCAGTTTTCCATATAAATTTAAGTAAATCAAATTTTTCTCGGGTCCTCGGCTTGGGTCCAGACCAGCTCGAAAAATTTATTTACTTCAATTTATATATTGTATGCTAAAATTCAACTTATGCAAAGATATAGCGAATTATTAAGGACACTTCTAGAAAAAAGGGGAGTCGCCGATGTGGAACAAGCAGAAATTTTTCTTAATCCAAATTATGAGCGAGATTTTTATGATCCTTTTTTGATGCGCGATATGGAAAAGGCTTGTGTCAGGCTATATAAGGCTATAGAGAATAATGAAAAAATAATCATTTATGCAGATTATGATTGTGACGGGATTCCAGGGGCGGTAATTTTTAATGACTTATTTAAATTAGTTGGATATAAAAATTACGAAATTTATATACCCCTGAGAAATTCTGAAGGATATGGACTTAATCTTGATGCTATAAAACAATTTTCAGAAACTGGGGTGAAATTGTTGATTACTGTTGATCTTGGAATTACAGCAGTGGCTGAAGTGGCTCAGGCGGAAGTAGATGGTATTGATGTAATAATTATTGATCACCATTTACCTTTAAAAACTTTACCTCGCGCTTTTGCAATTTTGAATCCAAAAATAGATGAGTATCCAGAAAAAATGCTTTGTGGGGCGGGTGTTGTTTTTAAATTTATGCAAGGTTTTATTAATAAATACGGTGAGTATTTTGGTATTAAAAAAGGTTTTGAAAAATGGATGTTGGATATGGCAGGTTTGGCGACACTTTCTGATATGGTGCCACTTGTGGGGGAGAATAGAACCATCGCGCATTTTGGAATGAAGGTATTAAGGAAATCTCCTCGTCCAGGTTTGCAAAAACTTTTAGCAAAAATAAAAATTGAGCAGAAATATTTATCAGTGGATGATATTGGTTTTATGGTAACCCCTAGATTAAATGCGGCATCTAGGATGGATGATCCTATGCGAGCTTATGAAATTCTTTCTACAAAAGATGAAGCAAAAGCAGATGTATTAGCCAATCATTTATCAAAAATAAACGATGAAAGAAAGAATATTGTGAAGGGTATCATGCGTGATGTGAATAAACATATAGATAAAAGATTAGAAGGGGAAGAAATAAAAGACGTAATAGTGATAGGTAATCCACAGTGGAAGGTGGGAGTTTTAGGATTAGTAGCAGGAAAAATATCAGATAAATATAAAAAATCTGTTTTTGTGTGGGCGAAAGATGAAAATAATTGTATTAAAGGTTCTTGTCGAAGTGATGGGTCAATCTCTGTCGTGGAGCTTATGAGTGAAAATAGCGAATCATTTGCAGATTTTGGCGGGCACGAACTTGCAGGAGGATTCACCGTTCATGATGATAAAATTCATTTTTTAGAAGAAGCATTGTCTCTTTCTTTTCATAAAGTAAAAAGAGATAAAAAAGAAGATGTTGGAAATTATGATATCAAATCTGATTTAGGTATTGTAAATATGAAAAATTGGAAGGAAATAGAAAAAATGACGCCTTTTGGAATAGGAAATCTTAAACCAGTTTTTCTCTTTCCTGACATCAAAATAGAAAAAATAAAAAAATTTGGGAAAAATGGGTCTGGAGAACATTTGGAAATTATTTTTTCTGACTTATCTGGCAAAGCTACAGCTATTTCTTTTTTTTCTGATCATGATTCTTTTGATGTACCTATCGCGGAAAATAAAACAGTTAATCTTTTGGCCACTTTTGATTTATCTAGATTTAGAGGGAGAGAAGAGTTAAGATTAAGAATAGAGAATATAATATAAAAAAAGATGGAAAAAGAATACAGTATGAAAATTTATACAGATGGGGCGGCGAAAGGGAATCCAGGGAAAGCTGGATGGGGAGCTGTTTTTATTGTAATGAATAAGGTTTTTGAAATCGGTGGAGGGGTAGATCATGCGACAAATAATCAAATGGAATTAACTGCGCCTATCGAAGCGTTGAGGTTTTTATTTAAGCAAGGATTAGTCGGGGATGACGTGGAAATTGTTTCTGATTCTAAATATGTGATCTTGGGAATTACGGAATGGATTTTTAATTGGGAGAGGAATGGATGGCGTAATGCTAAGAAAGAAATAGTTCTAAACCGCGCTCTTTGGGAAGAACTATATAAACTTACTCAAGAGTTTGCAAGGCTGCCGAATAGAGAAAAAATTAAATGGACTTATATCAAAGGACATAATGGAGATAAATATAATGAAAGAGCGGACGAAATAGCGACGAGTTTTGCGGAAGGGAATCCAGTAAAATTGAAAAGATAATTAACCCTATAGGAATAACCCCATAGGAATTTCCTATGGGGTATGTTAAGATTTATCTATGGCAGAGCGCAAACAATCATTTGCTGTAAATGAATATTATCATCTCTACAACAGAGGGGTTGAAAAAAGGATTATTTTTCAAGACAAGCAAGATCGTGAACACTTTCTTTTTCTTATGTATATCTGTAACACGACTAGAAGTATAGCTCTACGAGACATAGGAGAAAATTTTGACAGGAAAGAAACTATTATAAACATAGGAGCGTATTGTCTTATGCCAAATCATTTTCATATCCTTGTTTATGAGAAAACGGATGGTGGCATTTCCACGTATATGCGAAAGCTTATGACTGCGTATTCAATGTATTTTAATAAAAAATACAAACGTACAGGGAAATTATATGAAAATGTTTTTAAGGCTACCTATTGTGATAATGATAATTATTTAAAATATTTATATTCATATATACACTTAAATTCAGCAAAATTAATTGATAAAAATTGGAAAGAAAATAAGAATAAAAATATTACTCATCTTTTAGAACATGTTTTCTCTTTTCGTTATTCAAGTTTGCAAGAATATTTGAATTCTCAATATAAAATTGTTAATCCAAATGCGTTTCCTTTATATTTTAAGAAACCAAGTGAACATAAAAGGGAACTATTTGAATGGCTTAGTTTAACCCCATAGGAATTTCCTATGGGGTTTCTGGGTTTTTCTTGTTAATTATTTTAATAAGAAGTAAAATAAAAATATGATAAATCAACAACTGCTTGATTATATCAAGCAACGATCACAACAAAATGTTCCTAGAGAGCAAATTAAGAATTCTCTTGTTGCTAATGGTTGGGAAGCTTCGGATATTGAAGAGGGTTTTGATACAATTGGATTTCAATCTTCAGTGACCCCTACACCTCCAACTTTTAACTTACAATTAACAACAAAAGTTAAAAGATCATACAATCCATTCAAAATGTGGGGAAGTTGGGTTGGATTTGGAATAGGAGTAGTAGGTACTTTGGCATATGTAACAAATTCTTATACTTATATGTTGTTTACTAATTTTATGCCGGGTAGGATTTTATTAAATATGCTAGAAAAGTTGGGTAGTTCTCTTCAATTAGCTAATCCCTTCATATGGATATTCATGTGGCCTATTTTTCCAGTAGTATTACTTACGCCAATAGTAATGTTTTTTTACGGTTGGGGGATTCATTCTATGTTTAGAAAATTAAAAACTGTGAATTTTACTCTCTAGATGCGCGATAGAGTTTTTTATACAATTTGTTTTGGTTTTTTATTTGGGGTGCTTTTACGCTCTTTTTTCTTGGTAGATTTATATTTGATTATTTTATTTAGTGTAATTGCTAGTGCTTTATTTTTGTTTTTTATACTTATCTCTAAAAATAATTTGGGAATCTTGGTTTCGATTTTTATTTTAACTTTTTGTTTAGGGGTTTTTAGATTTAATATGGTTGATATTTCAGCCCCTAGTATTTTTGAGTCGCAAGTAGGGCAAAAAGTAACTCTTTCTGGAGAAATTATAGATGAGCCGAGTATTAAAGAAAATAGTCAGCAAATAATTATAGAAATAAAAACAGGGAAAGAGAAAGTAGGAATTTTATTATCTGCAGATTTGAGTGAAGATTATAAATATGGAGATGAAATAAATTTTTCTGGGAAATTAGAAAAGCCGGAGAATTTTATTACGGACCAAGGAAAAGAATTTGATTATATAAATTATTTGCGCAAAGACGGGATTTTATATGTAATGAGTTATCCAACCATTTCCATTGTTTCACGTGGGAATGGCAATGTTATTCAAAGCGTATTATTTTCTATTAAAGATAAATTTTTAGAAAAAATGAATTTTGCCATTAATGCTCCTGAGAATCTGCTTATGGGCGGGCTTATTTTGGGTGAAAAATCTTCTTTTGATCAAGATTTACGGCAGAGTTTTGTAAATACTGGTACGATACATATCGTCGCTCTTTCTGGATATAATGTGACGATCGTTGCTGAATGGATTATGAAATTATTTGGTTTTCTTCCAAAAAATTTCGGTATTGGAATAGGAATTCTGGCAATATTTTTATTTATTATAATGACTGGCGGGAGTTCGACTGCTATCCGAGCGGGGATAATGGCGATTTTAGTATTGGTGGCTCGCGCGACAGGGCGTAATTATGATGTCGCGCGGGCATTATTATTAGCCGGTGTATTTATGATTATACTCAACCCTTTTCTCCTTGTGTATGATGTTTCTTTTCAGCTTTCATTCCTCGCGACAGTCGCTGTGATATTTCTCGCACCGAGAATTGAAAAATATTTTCTTTGGGTGCCTAAAACTTTTGAATTGCGAGACATAGTATCTGTCACTTGTGCTGCTTATGTTTTTGTTTTTCCATTTATTCTTTATAAAATGGGAAATTTTTCGCTTGTGGCCCTGCCAGCCAATGTTTTAATTTTACCTTTAATTCCTTTTACGATGATGCTTGGTTTTTTCACTGGTTTTCTTGGGCTTATTTATTATGTATTAGCAGTGCCTGCGGGTTATCTTTCTTATTTATTTTTACATTATGAGCTTGGGGTGATAAGTTTCTTCTCTAATCTACCATTTGCATCTTTTACCTTTCCAGATTTTCCGTTTTTTCTCACACTAATAATATATATCTATTTTATTTATAAACTTTTTGGTAGGAATATAGAAAAATTCTTTAGAAAAAATCAAGAATAATGTTTTTAAGGGGTTTTGCGAGCGACGGCGAGCAAACTTCAGGATTTTTCAAACTTCGAAAAATCCGTACCGGCAAAAATATTATTCTTGATTTTTTACAAAACCTTTTTAAAATTTTCTTCTATCACTTCCCAATTTAGATTTTCAAAAAATGCTTCCACATATTTTTTCTTTTCAGAAGTTGGGTAATCATAAATATAAGCATGTTCCCACATATCAGTACCGAGAATCCATTGAAGTCCATTTAGTTGTCCTAAGTGATGTTCATCTACCCAAGCAGATATAAGGTTTTTTGTTTGTTTGTCGTAATAAAGTACTGCCCAGCCAACCCCTCGAGTCATCACTAGATTTTTAAAACTATTAAGCCATAAATCAAATGTTTGTCCTTGTTTTTCTATGGCTATTTTTAGTTGAGAATTTTCAGGTAGAGGTTTTGTTCCGCCTTCTAGAGACTTGAAATAATATTCGTGATTTCTCATTCCATTGAATTCAAAGCCGAATCTTCTATGTAGCTCTCCAACTAAATAAACAACACCTGGCGTTAATTCTCTGGTTTCAGACATTTTGTTGTATTCTTCAAGTTTTTCAATAATTAAATTTGTGTTTTTTACATATCCAGCATAAAGTTTCAAATGTTCTTCAATGTTTTTTGAAGATATGCCTTTTAAGGTTACGATACCTGCCTCGCTGGTAGGCAGGTTAAATTTTATTTCTTCAAACTTCTTCATGTTAGTATTGTAACATGTCTAAAAATATCAAACAGTACTGGATGTTAATTCTTGTACTTTTTCTTTTATTTACAACATTTTTTCTATTTTATTTAGATTGGCAAAATTCTCATCGAGGTTTTACTTTTACCATGCTGGACGTTGGTCAAGGAGATGCTCTTTTTATAGAATCTCCGACGGGGACGCAAGTCATGTTTGATGGTGGCCCATCACGTAAAGTTTTAGGTCCACTTACAAGAGTGACGTCTCCATTTGATAAAACTATTGATGCGTTGATAATTACTAATCCAGATGCTGATCACATTGGTGGGTTTTTAGATATTTTAAAAAATTATAAAGTTGATGTCGTGTTTGAGTCGGGGACTTTGACAGATTCTAAAATTTATCAGAACCTGAGAGAAGAAATGAAGAAGCAAAACATTCCTGATGTTTTAGCCAGAAGAGGAATGAGATTAGATCTTGGGGGCGGAGTAATGATTGATATTTTATTTCCAGATAGAGATGTTTCAGAGTGGGCGACCAATGATGGATCGGTCGTGGCGCGACTTTCTTATGGAAAGACGTCTGTAATACTTCCCGGTGATGCTGGTACAAAAACAGAACGAATAATTCTTTTGGAAAATTCTGAATCTCAATTAAAGAGCACTATTTTAAAAGTCGGACATCATGGCTCTCGAACTTCTTCATCTCTAAGTTTTGTAAAAGCTATTTCTCCTAAATTTGCAATTATCTCAGATGGAAAAGACAATAATTACGGTCATCCACATCAAGAGACACTTGATACCTTGGCTAAATTGGGGGCAAAAATTTTCCGTACTGATATGTTAGGTACGATTGTTATGAAATCTGATGGTCAGAATGTCAATTTTTTATTCCACAAGTAGATAAAAATAAACGTGATATACTTATTTTATGAAAGATAAAAAAATAGAAAAACTAATAAAAAGTGAAGAAAAAAGACAAAAAAGTGTGATTAATCTTATTCCTTCGGAGAATTATGTTTCTAAAGATGTTTTGACAGCGCTTGGCTCAATTTTTGATAATAAATATGCTGAAGGATATCCACATGCTCGATATTATGGAGGCCAGAGATATACAGATGAGCTCGAGATTCTTTGCCAAGATCGAGCTTTAAAACTTTTTAAATTAAAAAAAGATTTATGGCATGTAAATGTTCAGCCACTTTCAGGATCCCCTGCAAATTTAGCTGTATATTTAGCGCTGGTGCCCAAAGGTAGCAAGGTGATGGGATTACCTCTTTCTTCTGGTGGACACCTTACTCACGGTCAGAAAGTCTCCATTACTGGTAAAGTATGGGAGCAAGTGCCTATCGGTATAGATTTAAAAACTGAACTCATTGATTATAAAAAAATGAAAGAAGATGCTATTAGGGAAAAACCGAATCTTATTATCGTCGGCTTTACCGCATATCCTAGAATTGTTGATTTTAAAAAATGTCGTGAAGTAGCTGACGCTTGTGGAGCGTATTTAATGGTGGATATGTCTCATTTCGCTGGATTGGTAGCTGGTGAAGCTTATCCTACACCTTTTGAATATGCAGATGTTGTTACGACCACTACCCACAAGACTCTTCGTGGTCCAAGGGGCGCAATTATTTTTTCTAGAAAGGATAAAAAATCTGGAGATAAAGATATTTCAGTTTTAATCGATAAAGCTATTTTCCCAGGTTTGCAAGGAGGTCCGCATATGGGGCAAATTGCCGGAATTGCAGTAGCTCTCAAAGAAGACGATTCACCGGCCTTTAAAAAATATGCTAAGCAAGTCATAAAGAATGCAAAAGTATTAGCTGATGAACTTATTCGTTTGGGCTGGAGAGTAGTTTCTGGTGGCACAGACTCGCATCTTATTTTGGTGGATGTTTGGATGAATGGAAAAGGTATCTCTGGGAAAGAAGCTGAAGCAAAGCTTGAAAAAGCCGGGATTATTTGCAATAAAAATACTATTCCAGGTGAAACTCGTTCGCCGTTTGATCCTTCCGGGATTCGTATCGGTACGCCAGCTGAGACTACTTTAGGCAGAAAGGAGAAAGATATGATCGATATTGCTAGAAAAATAGATAAGGTTTTAAAAGGGGAAAAAATAAAAATTTATGAATTTAAAAAATAAAATTGTTGTTATTACTGGATCAACAAAAGGACTCGGTAAAGCTTTAGCTTCTGCGTTTTTAAATGAGCAAGCCAAAGTTATTATTAATGCTCGATCTAAAAAAGAACTTCAAAAAACAAGTAAGGAAATAGGAACTATTGGATTTCTTGGTGATGTTACGAAAGAAAATGACATGAAAAAGCTTGCAAGTTTTGCTATAAAAAAATTTAAGAAAGTAGATATATGGATTAACAATACAGGTATTGGTATGGCACATTTACCAATTGAAAAAATTGATTCTAAACAAGCGCACAAAGTCATGGAAGTAAATTTTTTTGGAACCTTTAATGGTTCTCGCTCAATAATGAAATATATGAAAAAACAAAAACATGGAACTATTGTAAACATAATTTCCTCTAGAGCTATTATTCCAAGTCCTCTTTCAGCTGTTTATTCATCAAGTAAATGGGCAGTACGAGGATTTACACAATTACTTCGTGTGGCTCTTCTACCAGAAAATATTTCTGTAATTGCAGTATATCCAACAGGAATGAAAACAAATTTTTTTGGAAAAACAAAACCAGTAGATTATAAAAATTATATGGAATCTTCTTATGTGGCTGAAAAAATAATTCAAAATTTAAAAAATTCAAAAATAAAAGAAGAAATAAATATAGGAAAATAAAATGGCAAAAAGAGGCAAACTCATAGTTATAGACGGCACCGATGGGAGTGGGAAGGCGACGCAGGTAAAACTCTTGGCAGATAGATTAAAAAAGGAAGGGAAGGTTGTCAAAATAGTTGATTTTCCGGAATATTATAAGAATTTTTTTGGAGCTTTTTTGGGGCATTGTTTATCAGAGCAGTATTATAATTTCTTGAATGTGCATCCTAAAATTGCTTCGGTATTATATGCAGCTGATCGTTTTGAATCGAGTGAGGAAATGAGAAGTTGGCTTAAAAAGGGATATATTGTAATTGCGAATCGTTATGTTTCTGCAAACCAAATTCACCAAGGAGGCAAAATTAAAGATACTAAAAAACGCAATAATTTTATAAAATGGTTGGATGAAATGGAATATGGAGTCTTTAAAATTCCTCGCCCGGATATTACTTTGTATTTGAGTTTGCCGATTAATATTGTTTTACAGCTTTTAAAACATCGCAATAGTAGTAAAATGAAAAGAGCTTATTTAAAAAAGAGAAAAGATGTGCATGAAGCAGATATAAATTTTCTTAAAAATTCTATAAAAAGCGCTTTTAAACTAGAAAAAGAAGTACCTCATTTTATTAAAGTTGACTGTGCCCCGTTGGGGAAAATCCTCTCTCGCGAGATAATTCACGAAAAAATTTATGAAAAAATTAAAAAAATCATCAAAAAATAATTCTTTGTTTAACGTGGTGATAATTTATGGAACTGTGGCTGTGGGTAAATTAACCGTTGCTAACGAACTTTATAAATTAATAAATTATAAATTTTTCCACAATCATCACACCCATGATTTAGCCAGACATTTATTTGAAAGGAATGATTTTCATCTAGATAGAATTATTGAAAACACAAGACTGCTTATTTTAAAAGAAATATCTGAAGCAAAAATAAATGTTATTACAACTCATACATATTCTAGAGACTTTGTTTCCAAGACAGGATTGGCTGATCCGGTTTATATGAAAAAAATTGAATCTATTATTGAGAAAAATGGCGGGAGAGCATGTTTTGTTCATTTAATTGCCGATGAAAAAGAAATATTAAAAAGAGTTTTAAGTGAATCAAGAAAAAATTATAAAAAATTAAGAGATAAAAAAATTTTGAAAGAATATTTAAATAAAAATGATTATAAAACTATGGCTCCAGTAAAAAATAATATCCAAATAGATAATACAAATATTTCGGCTAAAAAGGTCGCTAAAATAATTAAAAAATATTTTAAATTATGATAATTAAAGTTAAAAAACTTAGAGAAGATGCAAAATTACCGACGCATGGACATCCGGGGGATGCAGGGATGGATTTCTATTGTGTAGAAGATGTTATTTTTCCGCCTGGCAAACAAGAAACAGTTCGTACTGGGGTAGCGATAGAAATTCCAGAAGGTCATGTGGGGCTCATTTGGGATAAATCAAGCATCTCTTTTAATTTGGGGTTAAAAGTTATGGGTGGAGTGATAGATGCAGGTTTTAGGGGCGAGATTACTATGAATTTTTTGAATGTTTCAAATAAAGAAGTATTAATGACAAAAGATCACAAGATCGCTCAAATGATAATTCAAAAATTTGAATATTGTGATATTGTAGAAGTGGACGAGCTTTCAGAAACTGTGCGGGGAGAAGGGCGTGAGGGAAGTACAGGACGAAAATAATACAATGTTCTGATGAAAAATTTCTGAAACTGCGCGCTTAAAATTTTATGGAACAAGAAATAAAAAATTTAATTAAAGATGCACTTAAGAATCTCAACATAGAGGTTAGTAATATTGTTCTCGAGCATCCAGAGGATTTAAATAATGGAGATTATTCGACGAATGTAGCTTTAGCTATAGCAAAAAGTGTTGAGAGAAATCCTAAAGAATTAGCAGAAAAAATAATTACTGAAATAATTAGGTTAAATCTTGATAAAAATATAGAAAAAATAGAAGTTGCAGGCAATGGTTTTATAAATTTTCATTTATCAAGAAAGTTTTTCGCAAATAGAGTTGAGGAAATTTTAAATAATCCTGAAAATTTTGGGAAAAATAACTCACTGAAAGGAAAGAAAATAATGGTTGAATATACGGATCCGAATCCTTTTAAGCCTTTTCACATCGGACACTTGATGAGCAATGCTATTGGGGAATCAATCTCGCGCTTAGTTGAATTTTCTGGGGCTAATGTTGCTCGGGCTAATTTTCAAGGAGATCTCGGTCTGCATATAGCTAAAGCTATTTATGGACTTTTGGAGAATAAAAAATTACAAAGTAAGGCAGGATCAAATGCGCTACAAGCAGCGAACATAGGGAGAGCTTATGCTAGAGGCGCGGAACTTTATGAAACTGATGAGAAAATAAAAAAAGAAATAGATGAAATAAATAAAAAACTTTATATAAAGGATGATGACAAAAAAGACAAAAAAATAAATGAAATTTATGAGTGGGGTTTTAAGGTGACGATGGAAGCCTTCGAAGATTTATACAAAATGCTTGGCACAAAGTTTGATTTTTATTTTCTGGAAAGCGCGATGGCGGATATCGGGCGAGAAATTGTGAATGCAAATATGGGGAAAGTTTTTGAGGAGTCTGATGGGGCGATTGTTTTTAAAGCAGAGAAGCATGACCCTAAATTGCATACTAGAGTTTTTATCACTTCTGCTGGGTTGCCTACTTATGAAACTAAAGATCTCGGATTAGCAGAAGAAAAATTTAAAACTTATCCAGATATGGATTTGTCTATTATGGTTACCGCTAATGAACAGATGGATTATATGCGGGTTGTTATGAAGGCTATTTCATTAATTAATAGAGAGCATGCACAGAAGATGAAGCATATTACTCACGGGATGATGCGTCTCGCTACTGGCAAGATGGGGTCTAGAAAGGGGAACGTAATAACCGGTGAATCACTTTTGAATGATGCTCGCGATGCTATTTTGGAAAAAATGACAGATAGAGATTTTTCTCCAGAAGAAGAAGAAAAAGTGGCAAATGGTGTGAGTGTTGCTGCTTTAAAATATTCTATCCTTAAACAAGGAATTGGCGGGGATATTATTTTTGATTTCGAAAAATCAATTTCTTTTGAGGGGGATTCTGGGCCTTATCTGCAATATTCTTATGCGCGAGCAAATTCAATTTTAGAAAAAGCAAAGATCAAAAACATCTTGCCGGATCCGCATACCTTCCCAGCGGAAATTTTTGAAGTAGAAAAATTATTATACAAATTTCCGGAAATTATGTCTCGCTCTGCGAGAGAATACGAACCGCACCATATTGCCAATTATTTAATAGAAGTTGCTCGTGCTTTTAATGGCTTTTATGGCAATACTGTTATCGTGAACAAAGAAGACCTTAGTTCAGGATATAAAATTGCTCTGACTTATGCGTTTTCTTTTGTAATGAAAAATGGCTTGTACCTTCTAGGCATCGTATCGCCGAAGAAAATGTAGAAGCTTTCTATATTTTTTATGTTTATGTTATGCTTTAATGTATGGAAAATTTAGATTTAGAAAAAAATTTTTTAGACAAATCAATAAAGAATACAAGTGAAACAATTCACAACGAAGAAACTGCGGAAATAATAGAAGCAATTATAAAAATTAAAAGGAGTGCAGATGTTAGTCCTGATCAAATAAATATACATCTTCAAAATATTCCTGAGCCTATTCTAAGGAGTGCTTTGGAAGATGATGATATTAAGGCTTATAAAAAAGTTTTTATTACTGGTGAATGGAATGAAAATTCAGAAGGTTTAAAAAACTATGAAAAAAAGATTGTGAATTGGGAAAAATTAGCAAAACAAGATAGTGGTATATCACCTAAAATTAATGCACGAAGACAATTTTCTACCATGATTAGACATTATTTGATTGATAAAATGGTTACAGAAAAACTTAGATTAAGGGAAGAAAAAAAACAGCAAGGAGTAAATACAAGCAATTGAGCCGTTCCTGTTTTTGTGTTAAAGTTGGTTTATAACAGCAATGGAAACTCAAGAAGATAAAAGTAAACCAGAAGCACCTTTGCGTAAATACACAAAAGAATTTCATAGTGAGGAACGTTTTTCAGTTGCGATTGAGATTAAAAAAAACAGAAAAGATTTTTTTGATCAAAAGAAGGAGATCAGGGAAAAAATTAATTATATATATGAACAATTAAAATCAAAGCAACCAGCCTTGGATGTCTTGCAGGTTGATTTGAAAGAGCTGGAATCAAGTATTAGTGAAAAAAGTAGCTCGGTAATTTCACGTGTCTTTGAATATTTTAGAATAAAAAAACTAGAGAGTGATTTAGGAGTTAAAAAAGAAGATACAGAAAAATTAAAACAAGAAGTTTTTGAATTATTAAATCAACAAGAATCTTTGGAAAAGCAATTAATGGAAAAACAGGATTTTAATAGACTTAAGGAAATTGCACAAAAATTTTATGATTCACATATAGATGATTTTAAATCTTTTAAAGAAAAAAAACGTGTTGAAGAGCTAGAAAAATTTGAAATTGAAGAAAAACAGCGTCAAGTTGAACAAATTATGGCTCATTATAATGGATATTTTGTACATGGAATTTCACATCAATCGTCTCCGGGAGGGAATTCATTAATGCAAGACGGTACTTCTTTTGAGGCTAAATTGAAATTGATGCTTACTTTGGATCCAACGATTCCTACTTCAGTTATTCAAAAAGGTGATGGTGGTAACGATATGTGGGCGCAGATGGGTGTTTTAGTCACTCGTGGCAGGGTAGATGCAGCACATGGTCGTGATGCATCTAGTATTGCTCTTGGAGTAACAGAGCGTCATCATGGTTTTGCTAGTGATACTGTAGATGCCATAGAGAAAAGTGTTTCTGGGGGAGCAGGAGGTAGTATGAGTTATAATGAATTCCTTATATCGTCCCCACAAGTTGCGGGTATGTATTTGTCAGATTATCGTAAAGATAGAAATAATACAATTTCAGATAAAGAATTTTTTTATTTAGCTGAACAGGTAGGATTACCAACGTTCTTTATAAAAGGGGGGGAAGTTTTTGCTGTTGCGTATGATGAAAAGAAAGATCAACTTGTAATTGGTGAAAAGATAGATCCAAAGACACTAAGTGAGCAAGTGCATAAATTTACAGAACAAGAAAAAAAAGAAATACTTGATGAGGTATTGGAAAAAGAAATGCCGTTTGATATTGAAAGATTATTACCAGAGGCACTATTATTTTCTGCACGTAGTAGTGGTATGGAACAATATTTAAAAATTAAAGGAAATGAATTTGCAAAACTTGAAATTGGGCAAGTAAAAAAGACTAGTGATCTAGGAATTGATCATAAACAAGAAGATTATAATAAAAAGCTATATTTGAAAGGAGAAAAGGTGCGGATAATAAAAGAAGTTGTTCATCCGAATGGTGAGTTGAAACGTTATTTTGAGAACGATGGAAATATATTTATTCAAGGTTGGGACCATGAAAAGAAACAAAATACACCTGAATTCAGTACGATGAAATACGAGAGATCTAATTTAGAAAATAATTCTAAATATTTTAGGATTAGTAAATATAATACTTGGAAGTTAGATCAACCAGCAAATACAGTTGATACTTATTTGAGAGGAATGGAAAATGAGTTGCTTAGACTTAAACAGGAAAATGATGTAATGGATGTCAAAAATGAAGAAAAAAGGATATTTAATCAAAACATAATCTCAAGATTAATATACCATCTTTATGGATTTGCGGATGTTGCGAAAGAATTAGGGGACGATGAAACATACCAAACAGCGATAAAAATTGCCAACTCAGTGTTGTCTTTGGAAGAATATCAGGCTAGTGTAAAAAAGAGAATTGATGTAAGAGGAAGATTTTTAATCACAAAAGAAGATATTATTTAATATATTCTTTTTTTATTTTACGACAACGGCTTAAATGATAGGAATTGAGCCGTTGCTATTTTTGTGTTAAAGTTAGCTAATAATGGCTGAAAGAGAAAATGCTAATAAAAAATCTAAAGTTGCTCTTCGTGAAGAGAAGATTTTAGAGTTTTGGAAAAAAAATAAAACTTTTGAGAAATCTTTAGAAAAAAAGTCACCTAAAGGAGAATTTATTTTTTACGAAGGTCCACCGACGGCAAATGGCAAACCAGGTATTCATCACTTGGAAGCTCGGGCATTCAAAGATGCGATTCCTCGATATAAAACTATGCAGGGTTTCTACGTGCGGAGAAAAGGCGGATGGGACACTCATGGATTGCCGGTGGAATTACAGGTAGAAAAAAAGCTGGGGCTTAATTCAAAAAAAGCGATTGAAGAATATGGAGTTGCTAAATTTAATCAAGAATGTAAAGAAAGCGTTTGGGAATATTTAGATATTTGGAATAAATTTACTCATCGCATTGGATATTGGGTGGATCAAGAGAATCCATATGTGACTTATCACAATGACTATATTGAATCTGTTTGGAATATAGTTAAAAAAATAAATGAACAGAATTTACTTTATAAAGATTATAAAGTGGTGCCTTGGTGTCCGAGGTGTGGCACGGCCTTGTCTTCGCACGAGCTTGCACAGGGATATGAAAATGTAAAAGATCTATCGGTGTATGTGAAGTTCAAAGTGTCCGTGCCTGATACTTTTGCTCAGTCGCTCGGTCCCTCGCTTCGCTCAGCCACTCCTTCGCAAAAGCATGCAGGCACGAACACTTTTATCCTCGCTTGGACTACCACACCGTGGACTTTACCGGGGAATGTGGCGTTGGCAGTAGGAGATAATATTGATTATGTAAAAATAGAAAGAGAAAAAGAATTTTTAATTTTAGCCAAAGAAAGACTCTCAATAATTAACGGAGAATTTAAAATAATTGAAGAATTTAAAGGCAAAGATTTAATTGGCTTAGAATATGAACCGCTTTACCCATATCTTCAAAACACAATTTCTGAAAGTGAAAAACCTAAATTAGAAAAAGCTTTCAAAGTTTACGGAGCAGACTTTGTGACGACTGTTGATGGTACTGGCGTCGTGCATACAGCGGTGATGTACGGTCAAGATGATTTTGAACTTGGCACAAAGGTTGGTTTGCCGAAGCACCACTTAGTCGGACTTGATGGAAAATTTTTACTGGGTACAGAAATATTTGAAGGTAGATTTGTGCGAGATGAAAATGTGGCAGTAGATGTGATAAAAGATCTAGCGCATAGAGGGCTTTTATTTAAAAAAGAAAAATATGAACACTCCTATCCGCATTGTTGGCGCTGTCATACAGCACTTATTTATTATGCTCGGGATTCTTGGTATATAAAAGTCTCTGATCCTAAAATAAAAGAAAAAATGATCTCCGAGAATAAGGAAATAAATTGGGAACCTCCCCATATCCGTGACGGGCGTTTTGGTGAATGGCTTCGTGAAATTAAAGATTGGGCAATTTCTCGTGAGCGATATTGGGGGACACCGCTGCCAGTTTGGATTTGTGAGTCTTGTAAAAAAGTAGATGTCATTGGAAGTATTGAAGACTTAAAAAATAAAACAAAAAAGTCCGGAAATAAATATTTTGTAATGAGGCATGGTGAAGGGGAACACAATGTGCTTTGTGTGTATTCTTCAAATCAAAAAATAAATCATTTAACAAAAAATGGGCAAACTGAAGTTAAAAAAACAGCGCAAGATCTTTCGAATAAAAAAATTACCAAGATTTACTGCTCTCCTTTTTTAAGGACTCGAGAGACAGCTGAAATTATTGCAGGGGAAATAAACTTTCCAAAAGATAAAATTATTTATGATGACAGAATTCGAGAACTAGAATTTGGTAATTTTTCTGATAAACCAGAAAAAGAGCTTTGGGATTATATTAAAAATAAAAATTGGGAATTTGACTCAGTTATTCCTAGTGGGGAAAGTTATCAAGATGCAAAGAACCGGATGGGAGATTTTCTTTATGAAATTGATCAAGAAAATAAAAATGAGATAATTTTAATTATTTCTCATGGTTTAGCGGTTGAAATGATTCCGGCCATTATTAAAGGGGCAGACAAGAAGCAGTCGCTTGAAATTTTCCACTCGCATATGTGTGACAAACCAGCCTCACTGCATAAGGAACACATATTCGTTCCTCTTCCTCATAATGCAGGCTATGAGCTTGATTTACATAAACCTTATATTGATGAAATTAATCTTTTTTGTGCCCATTCGACTGGCTCAGGGCAAGCCTGTGGTGGTAAATTAACACGTACTCGCGAAGTAATGGACGTCTGGTTTGATTCTGGATGTATGCCTTTTGCGCAAGACCATTATCCGTTTGAAAACAAAAGTTTAGTAGAAGGAGCTGGATATCCTGCAGATTTTATTTCGGAAGCAATAGACCAGACTCGTGGATGGTTTTATACTTTACATGCAGTCGGCATACTCATGGGGCGAGGAAAGGCATATAAAAATGTAATTTGTCTCGGGCATTTGATGGATGCTGTTGGTAAAAAAATGTCTAAATCTCTCGGTAACATTGTAGATCCTTGGGAGATGATAGAAAAATACGGAGTGGACACATTGCGTCTTTGGATGTATTCAGTAAATCAGCCAGGAGAATCAAAAAATTTTGATGAGAAGACAGTTGCCCTGCTTCATCAGCAAGTTTTTGGGTTGCTTTATAATGTGCTGGCGTTTTATGAATTATATAGAGATTCTTCACTAGAAATTAAAGCCTATAAGCTAGAACCTAATTCAAATATTTTAGATCAATGGATTTTGGCGCGATTGGATGAATTAATTAATGAATCTACAAAAAAAATGGATGATTATAAATTACTCGAACCAACGAGAGCAATAAAAGATTTTATCGGAGATCTTTCTACTTGGTATTTGCGTCGCTCGCGAGAAAGAATTAAGGGTGGGGCAGCAAACCCCGCACTAGAGCAAACTCAGTACGGGGCAAGACAAACTTTGTATTATGTATTAAAAACTCTTATAAAACTCTTGGCTCCTTTTGCCCCATTTACAGCCGAAGATATTTGGTTGAAATTAAAAACAGATAGCGATGAGGAAAGTGTGCATTTGGCTTTGTGGCCAAGTGATAAGGTTCTAGGTTCTAGTGAAAAGGTTTTAGAAAATATGGAAAAGACAAGAAATATTGTTACATTAGGACTTGACGCTCGTCAGAAGGCCGGAATAAAAGTTCGACAGCCACTTAACCAATTACGAATTAAGAATTGTGAATTAGGAATTGAGTATACAGAATTAATAAAAAATGAATTAAACGTAAAAGATATAATACTAGAACCTAGAACCTCAAACCTAGAACCTAATATAGAGCTTGATACAAAAATTACTCCAGAATTAAAACAAGAAGGGGATTATCGCGAGCTTGTGCGAGCTCTTCAAGATATGCGTAAAAAACTTGGTTTTACCCCAAATGATGTTATCTCAGTTATTTTTGAAACTAACGATACAGGTAAGAAATTAATTCAAAAATTTGAAAATGATATGAAAAAAACTGTATTGGCTTCTGAGATAGAATTTTGGGAAAATGGTGGCCTGCCTGCGCAGACAGGACAAGAGATAAAAATAGATGAGTTGTCTTTTAAAGTAAAAATTGATAAAATAAATATATGAAAATCAAAAAACTTGGGCATTGTTGTTTAGTGATAGAGACGAATGGTAAAAAAATAATGACTGATCCTGGTCTCTACACTAAGGAGGAACACGAAAAAGAACGTAATATTGATTTAGTTTTAATAACGCATGAGCACTCAGATCATTTAAATATTGAATCTTTAAAAAAAATTATAGAGAATAACCCAAACGCTCTTATAATCACGAACGATGGAGTGGGGAAGTTGCTGACGAAGGAAGGTGTTAAATATGAAGTCTTAAAAGACAAGAGCCCTAAAGATTTTTCTGGCGTGGAGATAGAAGCTCATGATTGCAGGCACGAAGAAATTTTTCAAGATTTTGGACAAGTTTTAAATACAGCTTATTTTATTGACAAAAAATTATTTTTTGGAGGAGATTCTTTTTATAATCCAGGCAAGCCAGTTGAAATTTTAGCTTTACCTGTCGCTGGTCCATGGACTAAGGTGAAAGACACAATAAAATATGTCATTGAAATAAATCCTAAAACCTGTTTTCCAGTGCATGATGGAATGTTGAAATCTTTCGGCTCATCTCATGAAGTACCAAGTTTTGCCCTTTCGATGTTCAATATTGTTTTCAAAAATTTTGAAGAAAAAAACGAGGAGGAATTTTAATGCATCACATTTATCACACTGAGGGGATAATATTAGGTAGTAAGAATTCTGGTGAATGCGGGAAATATTATTATATTTTTACTCGCGATCTTGGGATGGTTTATGCAACGGCGGCTGGTGTGAGGAAGATGTCTTCCAAATTGCGTTTCGTTTTACAAGATTTTACTTATGTAAAAATTGATCTTGTGCAAGGGTTAAATTTCTGGCGGGTTACTAGTGCTTCAAAAACAAATGCCTTAGAACACCTTACTGAAAATCCTAAAACTTTTGAAGTTTTTTCCAATATCGCTAATTTATTAAAAAGATTACTTGCCGGCATTGAGCCCAATGAAGCTTTGTTTGTTGATTTAATAAATGGCCTTTCTGTTTTAGAAAAAATAGAAAATAGAGATTTAAGAAATATTGAAGCTATTATAGTTTTACGCATACTTAACAACCTAGGATACATTGGAGAAAATAAAACATTACAAAATCTTATCAAATCTCCATTTGAAGAAAGTTTAGTGTTTGAAATTTCCAAATCAAGACCTGAAGTACTACATCAAATAAACAAAGCTCTAAAAGAGACGCATTTGTAAAAAGATGTTATTATTGCATATATGCCATTAGATGACATGAAAAAGCTTAATAAGATTGAAGACTTAAAAAGTAAGCTTTTTAATAAAAATTATAAGACAAAAATAGAGCATCGAGATGTATTTTCTAATTTATGTAAAAATGAAGCATCAGATTCTTGGAAGACAAATGAAGAAATTGAATCTAAGGATGAAGATAAATTTTTTATGAAAACATCTAGATTTAAGAAATTTTTTATTTTTTCAATATTTTTTTTTATTTTAACCTTGGGTTATGCCGGTTATGTATTTTTTGTTGGGGGGAATACTGTTTCTAATAATAATATTGATATTTCCATACTTGGAAATAATTTTACAGCTGGAGGTGAAGATCTTTCACTTGTTATTGGAATTGTAAATAGAAATAATTCCGCATTAGATTTAGTAGATCTTGTTATGGAATATCCTAAAGGAGGAGCCGTAGACCTATCTTCTGATACTGAACATTTTCGCACCTCTTTAGGAGAAATTCCAGCTGGAGCAACTCGTAATGAAAATGTAAAACTGGTTCTTTTTGGAGAACAAGGAAGCATTCGTCCAATAAAAATAAGTCTTGAATATCGAGTATCAGGGTCCAATGCTATTTTTGTAAAAGAAAAAGATTTTAAAGTAAATATAACTTCTACGCCGATAAATCTAGGAGTAGACGCTCCTCTTACTATAAGCCCGAATCAAGATATTACCTTAAACATAAAAGCTACATTAAACGCCACCAAAGCAATTCCCAAAATACTTGTTAAGGTTGATTATCCGTTTGGTTTTACTTTTAAAAATTCTGTGCCGGCACCTTCTTTTGGCAATAATGTTTGGGATCTAGGTGATCTTGCGCCTGGGGCAGAACACAACATCGTTATAACTGGTAAGATGGTTGGTGTTTTCGACGGAGAAGAGAAAACTTTTAATATTTCAAGCGGTTCGCAATCCGATACGAATAAGTCTACTATTGATGTTGTTTTAAATTCTATAAAGAATATTGTGTTAATTAAAAAACCTTTTATTGAAGCGAATATTTTTATAAATGGTGTATCCCAAACAGAATATGCAGTAGATGCAAAGACACCAATCAGAGCAGAAATTCATTATTTAAATAATTTAGACACAAGGGTGGATGATTTACAAATAAAAGCAAAGATTTCTGGAAATGCTTTTAATCGTAGTACTGTAAATGCGCAACAAGGTTTTTATGATTCATCTAAGGATACAATTACTTGGGATAAAAATTCTCAAAGCCAATTAAAAGAATTGAACCCTGGTGAATCTGGTTCTGTTTCTTTTTCTGTTTCTTCGCTTGCTTTATTTTCTGCAGCTAACGGAATATTAACAAATCCAACTATCAATATAGATGTAAGTATTTCCGGCAATCAGGCGATTGAAGGTTCTGCTCTAAATGAACTTGATAATTCAAGTGGAACATTTGTTCACATCATCTCGGATGTCGGTTTTTCTGGGAAGGCGCTTTATTATTCTGGATCTTTTACCAATACTGGTCCGATACCTCCAAAAGCCGAACAAAAAACAAATTA
>Ga0172379_10002762_pt1 | contig 29953 bp, 18 predicted proteins | sample GrowelOW334metaG_FD_119756 | JGI IMG/M metagenome (GOLD analysis project Ga0172379, IMG submission 119756) | Groundwater microbial communities from an aquifer near a municipal landfill in Southern Ontario, Canada - Groundwater well OW334 metaG | ecosystem: Environmental > Aquatic > Deep...
GGCTTATTTCATCGAAAACAAAAATCTGGTTTCGGAAGAGGTCCTAGACAGCCTGAAGCGCGAACTCATCGCACTGGAAAAAGAGCACCCGGACCTCATCACTCCGGACTCGCCGACTCAGCGGGTCGGTTCCCCGCTGGACGGCAGGCTGCCGAAAAGAAAGCATATTTACCCGAAAGAATCATTGCAGGATGCTTTTTCCAGGGTCGATCTGGATGACTGGATCGATCAGATGAAACGGTCGCTCGGAAATGAAAACGCGGCGTTCGAGTTTGAAACCGAGCTGAAAATCGACGGGCTTAATATGTCGCTGGTCTACGAGCGAACTCCATCCCTAACCCAAACCCAAACCCTTCGCGGGGGAGGGATTAGGGTTGGGGTTGGGGTTGGGAAGGACGGAGGGACGTACCGATTCATCCGGGCGGTGACGCGCGGCAACGGAGTCGAAGGCGAGGATGTTACGCACACCGTCAAAACCATCGAGAGTATTCCGCTGAGCTTTAAGCTGCCGGATGAATATGCGGGGAAGAACCTGCCGAAACTCATGGAAATCGGCGGCGAGGTTTATCTGGAAAAGAAGAGCCTGGAGCGGATAAATGCGACGCTGACCAAAGATGAACGGTTCGCCAATCCCCGGAACGCCGCCGCCGGTTCGGTGCGCCAGCTGGACCCGAAAATAGCGGCTTCCCGCGACCTGAAAATGTTCTGCTACGCACTGGATACTTTGAGCGCGGACGAGCTTGGCATCACAAAACAGAAACAACTGATGGATTTCTTGCATGGCTTAAGCCTGCCGGTCCAGCGGGATTACAAAGTTTACAAGTCGATCGATGAAGTGGAGACGCTCTATAAAAAAATCGGCAAGGACCGCGAAAAATTGCCCTATGACATCGACGGGCTGGTGATAAAGATCAATGACCGGCGGATGCAGAAAGATCTCGGATCCACGGCCAAAGCGCCCAGGTTTGCCCGGGCGCTGAAATTTGAGGCGCAGCAGGCGACAGCCGAAATACTGGATATAGAGCTGCAGGTCGGCCGCACCGGCGCGATAACGCCCGTCGCGCACCTAAGCCCGGTACAGCTCGCGGGGACAACCGTAACGCGCGCGACGCTCCACAACGAAGACGAGATCCTCAGGATGGATATTCACATCGGCGACACGGTCATAGTCCACAAGGCCGGAGACATAATCCCCGAAGTCATGGAAGTGCTCACAAATCTCAGAAAAAAAGGCTCGAGCCCGTTCCATTATCCCAAATCCTGTCCCAGCTGCGGCTCGGGGCTCATCCGGCCCGAAGGCGAGGCCGTGCACCGCTGTCCCAACCCGGATTGCGCCGGTATCCGGCAGGAACGGCTGACGCACTTCGCTTCGCGGTACGCGATGAATATCGAAGGTCTGGGCTTCGAGACAGTGGACGAGCTGATCCGCGCAGATCTGGTCAGCGATGCCGGAGATGTCTTTTTCCTGAAAGAAGAAGAACTGCTCGGCCTGCCGCTTTTTAAGGAGAAAAAATCCGGGAATCTGCTGGCTTCCATCGACCGGGCCAGAAACGCGCCGCTGGCGAATTTCATCTTCGCGCTGGGAATAAGGCATATCGGTCGTGAAACGGCGGACGTACTGGCCCGTTCCATCCCCTGGCCCAAACACGGAAATCAGTCGCATATTTCCCCTTCGGAAATCGGCAAAACGCTGAAAGACCTGAAGGAAGAAGACTTGTTCAGCGTCGATGGCGTCGGTGAAGTGGTTGCGCAGTCGATCGTTGCCTGGGCCGGGGACCCGGACAATCAGTCACTGCTCAAGAAACTGGAAAACGGAGGCGTCGTCTGCCTGCTCCCGCAAAGCACCTCGGTAAGCCAGGTCTTCGTCGGAAAAACTTTCGTACTGACCGGTACGCTGCCCTCCCTCGGACGCGAGGAAGCCAAGACGATGATCAAAGAACGCGGCGGCAAGGTAAGCTCTTCGGTAAGCCGCAAAACGGACTATCTGCTGCTCGGCACGGAGCCGGGAAGCAAACTGGATGAAGCGAAGAAGTTCGATGTGAAGATCATCGAAGAAACTGAATTTAGAAAGCTATGTTAAAACAAAGCGATTAGCGGCTGGCGAATAGCAATTTCTCTGTTAGCGATAAATATTTGGCACCAAAGGGCGTGCCGCCACCGGGGGTCTGCGGTCTGGCACGTCAGTCGCAACTGACGTGCCGTGGGATTGGCGGCACAGCTTTTTTCTTTGCTTCTTTCTTTTGTAGCGAGTAACAAAAGAAAGAAGGGTTTGCTCGGACAAAGAAAAGAACGGAAATCCGCGCAAAGCATTACGCTCTAAATGAAAAACCCTTCAATCATTGCCGAATGCGGATGCGATCCGAAAAAAATATTTGACACCCGGACAATTATCCCTATTCTTTCGCCGTGAACTTTCCGCGCCCGCTCTCCGTTCGTCGTCTCCCCGCTTCCAGCGAGGTGATGGCCTAGGGCGCACACTCAGAATCCCAACCACACCTCTCTGGAAAATAAACCGGAGATTTTTTTAGTTCTGCTATCCTATCCCCCCTCCATGAATCCCAGAGCATTACAACGAACATCGGAAACATACTGGCAGCAGAATGCCGGCAATATCTTCGTGAGCAAGGCATCCGGCACAGTCTTTCATCGCGATAATCCGGGATTGGGAATCAAGCTTCTCTCCACCATAGCCGCGTTCCGCAAACACGGCATTCAAAATGTATTGGTCCACGGCGGCGGCAAACAGCTTGACGAGATCATGGCTGCAGATGCCCCAAAAAATAAGGTTACACAGCTTCGGATGACACCAAAGAGGCTTATTTCGGCTGTCGAGAGAGAGAGGCAGGCAGTCTCGGATCAAATTGCCTCGCTGTGCCAAGAAATAGACTTACCATGCGAAATTCTCCCGCCATCCGTCGTACGAGCCGAACGCATTCTCGGCCATGGAGAAACCGGCAGAGTTCGGCATATTGTCCGAGAAAAAATCGAAGACGTGCTGCGGCAGGGAAAGCTTGCAATCGTCCCGTTTGGCGGAGTCGTCGATTCGGAAGAAGGGGAAGAATATTTGAACGTCAATGCCGATGAGGATGCTGCCGAAATAGCGAGAGCGCTTGGAGCCGCAAAACTCATCTACGTGACCAACGAAGACGGTATCCAGCGGCCTTCGCGAAATGGAAACGGCGGGTCAAGAAGAATCAGCTACCTCGACTACTCGGCTGCGACCCGGCTGCTAAGGGAACAAGATGACCAAGGACGGTTCATCATTAGCGCCGGGATGCTTCCAAAGCTCGAAATGGCCATGCGTGCAGTCGCCGGTGGCGTGTCACAGGTGCATCTCGTGCCTGCGAAAACCGGCCACGAGGTCCTCGATGAAGTTCTGCAGCTTACCGGAAGTGACTTCGGTACATTGATCGAGTATTTACAGAGCGTGGAAGTGGTTCAGGCTGAGCCGCAAGACCTGGATGAAATTATCGGCCTCCGGGAAGATTGTTCTGCTCCTGAGTCTTCCACGCCCAATGGCACGCCGTATCTGCGCCCGCTTCCCCGCAATGAAATCTCACGGCAACTCCCCAATACCATTGTCATAAAACACCGGGGAATCGTCGTAGGCTCCATCAGTTGCGAGAACGTAATAGATCATCCGCGCACAATGAAAATCGGCGGGTTCGCAGTCGGGGAAAATCACCAGGAATCCCAGTATGGCCGCGAACTATTCGAGCAGATGCTTGATCGGCTGGCAAAAGACAGCATACGAGCCGGATCCTGTTACGACGAAGCAATCAGCATCACGGCGGCACCCGGAGTCGCCCATCTTTTCGCTCATTACGGACGCGCCGATACCGAAGGCAAATATGCCGGCGAACTTGCGGCAGCACGCAAACGCTACGGAACCGACGCCGACCAGGTGCAGCTCTTCGTCTTCGATCTGAACGGAAGACGCTAAAACAAAAACCCCCTCTTCATATCCAGTTTTTGCGTACTTACCGGTTTGCCAGCTTTATTGATGAGCTCCGCCTCCCAGCTTAAATTGATTTTCACTTTCGGCCGCGTGTCGGATACCAGCTGAAGTTCCAAAGTTTGACCCGGTTCGATGGCAATCGCTTTCAAAAGCGGCAGATAAATCTGTTCCCAGTGCGTCGGCGGATCAAAAGGACTTGTGGAGAGATGGATGCCAGGCACGAGCTCCGCGCTCCACCACAGCGCGAAGCCGTGGACGGTTACGGCACCTTTCGGCTGCCAGCGGATGGCCGCTTTCCTGATACTCGAGTTCCTCTTCGAAAAATCAACGAGATCCCATTGTTTCCGCGCGTCTTTTTCCGCAAGCAGATCTTCTTTTTTAACCGTTTTCACATACATATTGTTAATACAGATTTCCCGTGCCTCGGTGAGATCAAGTCCGAAACCGATGTCCGCCATAACATCGATCCCCTTCTGCAGGCGGCCAGAGATAACCGGGCAGACAAATTGCGTGATCTTTCCGGGAATTATCGTCCCGCCGGGCTTGAGGAAACGCTTGGCATCTTCAATGGTTTCGATGATGTTTTCCTCGAGAACATAATTGCCCAAAATCTCGGCAACCATCACATCGACCGGCGGGATTTTTTTCACGTCCATCGAATGTTTCCGGATGAAGGTGCAGTTCTTGATCTTGTTTCTTTTGGCCAGAATACGGCTCACGTCCAGAATGTCGCCAAACTCGATTAATGTGCAGTGTCTGGCTCCGAGTCTGGAAGCCAGAAATGAAAGGAAGCCCGTACCGGACCCGACATCAGCGATCGTCGTCTTTCCCGGCACGACAACCCGTTTCAGTGCCTGGTGAAAGGCAACATTTCGGACTTTGTCGCCGAGAAGTTTGCGCTGCAGTTCGATCATGGAAAAGCAGTATAGCAATGTGTGTTCGCTGAGTGGGGAATATGCATCTTCCTGATCGTAAAATTCACCGCAGCTTCGCGCTCGACCACGCGAGCTCAAAGATTGCCCGCTGGGTCTTTGCCACATCCGCACTCTCGATCACCAGCGCCATGTTGTCATCGAAAGAGAAGATGCTGTAGCGGTTACCGTAGATGTAGATCTCATTTGGGAAATATGCCCGGGCGTCGCCCACGATGCGTGCATTGCGCTTCTCTCCGGGGCCACGCGAGAGGAAGCGGCGCGCCAGCGGAGAGTCCGGCATGATCACCCGCACGGGAATATTCCGCCGCACGCGTTCATCGATGGCCGACTTTTGGACCCAGCTTTCCCCGAAGTATTGAAAGAGCTTTTCGGGATCGAAGTAGTTCAGCACTTCTTTCGTCTGCGAAAGAGGGTCGAGATAAAGTCGGCGGAGATCTCCCTTGCCCTCATAAAACGACACTTTGGGTTTGCCCACAATGCGATTCTCGACTGCCAGAAGCTTCGGAAGCGCCTGCCTGAGGTCTGCGACGTGCGCTTCGTATTTATCGAGAAGAGAACGAGGCGGGAGCACGGAGAAGTACCTTGTCTGTTTGCGAACGAAATACTCGGCGAGTCCCCGCTCCGAGAGCCGGCGGAGAATCTCGTGTACCGTCGTGCGCTTGAGCCGTGACTTCCGCGCGATAACGCTCGCCGGAGACATGCCCAGTTCCAGGGTGGCCATATACACTTCAGCCTCCTTCTCCGAGAGCCCCAGCTGTGTGAGCGTCAGGCGAATGTCCATTTGTTGACGAAATTATCGTCAGAATAATACTGCAGTTTATCCTCTTATTCAAGCTGTAAAACTACATTCATAAATAACTGGTATCGGAAAAATTGTTCACTATTCTTCATAACCGATACACAGTGGTACGCATGGAACCCTTCCTCGCCCCCTTCTTCAAAGGCACACTTGCCGGATTGATCGTCACCACTCCAGTTGGACCCATTTGCATCCTCTGCATCCAGCGATCATTGGCGCAGGGAAAGATGTCCGGCATCGCCACCGGCCTCGGTTCTGCCATTGCCCTGGCTCTCTACGGCACGCTCGGATTTGCCGGTGTCGGCTTCCTTTCGCAGGGGTGTGCCGCGATGAGACTCTGGCTCCTCGTAGCAGGCGCAGTGGTTCTCTGCATTCTCGGTTTACGTATCCTTCGTTCGAGTCCGCAGATAACGCCGCCGGAAAATCAGACAGCGGGATTCTTTGGAAATGCGCTTCTGACCTTCTTTCTGGAACTGGTGAATCCGGCCAGCATCATGATCTTCTTCGGGCTTTTCGTTTCGATGCAACACACATCCATTTCGACCGTCGGCTACGCCGCAGTGGGACTCGGAATCTTCCTCTCGTCGATGATCTGGTGGATATTCCTCGCAACCGTCGTTGCGTCGTTCCGGAAATTTTTCACGCCACTACGCCTGCTGTGGCTGAACCGGCTGGCCGGGGTTTTCATCATCTTTCTCGGGCTCCGGCCGTTCATCCCTCTGCTTCTACGACACTAAGCCCCCGTCGTGTTCTTTATATACTGATTGGGCTGGAACGTCATGGACAGATAGGGCTTGGCATCATCCGTGTACTGCGCATTCAGGTGAACGTTCTGCTGCTGCCAGAGACGCGTGACCTCGGAACAGTCCATCGCACCGTCGTAGCCGTTGGTTTTGTTCTGCACCACGCCGCTTTTCATGATCTTGAATGTCCAGTGGAGGTGCGGTGCCGTGCTGGCGCCCGTCTTGCCGCTTAAGGCCACCGGATCTCCCTGCGAGACCGACTGGCCGTTTAGCACAAGAATCTGCGAACAATGCCCGAGAAGGCTCCGGCGCGTCGGCCCGTCGATCACCACATACTTGCCGTAACCGGCGGTACCGTCATCCTTAACGGTAGCTGTGCCGTCGTGCGGGGCGAAAACTTTGGTCCCCTCCGGCACGCCGAAGTCGAAACCGTTGTGCCCGAGGTAACCATACTGCTGATAGAGTTCCGGATGCTGGCCGAAGCCCTGGGTGACGATCGGCGTTCCGGGAAGCGGAGAGAAAATCATGAGGAAAGAATACACGAAAAATAAGTTGGTAGTTTGTAGTTAGTAGTACTCACATTAAAGTGGAATGTCTTCTTTCTGCTCACTACCAACTACTCACTAAATCAGCGGTTCCTCAAACACCTCCTCGTCCGGTATCTCGCCTTTCTTCGGCGGCTCGGAGGCCGCTTCGTCCCACTTTCGGAGCATCTCCTCGACTTCCTGCTTCGGCCGGCAGAACTTCTTGCGCGATGTCTCGACGATCTCCCGGCTGTGGTCGTCGGTCACCCGCGGAACATCCACCGTCCGGCCCGAAAACGCCTCGCGGATCTCGCCCTTTACCGACATCTTCGTATAAAACTCGCGGACGCCGAGGTTGATGATGTCCCGTTCCTTGAAAATCGGTTCGTATTCCTTTTCCAGCACGCCGGCGTCCTCGGCACCAACCCGGAAGCTCACCAGTGAGCCGATATTGCCGAACACCGTCTGGCGGATCCGGCTCGAGAGCTGGCCCATGTACTGATGGGCGATGGTCAGATTCAGGTGGTATTTGCGCGCCTCGGAAAGGATCTCGTAAAAGGTATCGGTGGCGAAGTTCTGGAATTCATCGACGTAGAAATAGAAGTCCGTCCGATCCTCCTCCGGCACGTTCGCCCGGCTCATGGCCGCCTGATACATCTTGGTGATGATCATGGAACCGAGCAGCGATGAATTTTCCTCGCCAAGGAGGCCCTTACTGACCTTCATCAGCATGATCTTCTTGTTATCCATGATTTCACGGATGTCGAAACGCGTGATCGGCTGACCGATGATGTTGCGGATCATGTTGGTCGCCACGAACTGGCCGACCTTGTTTAGTAGCGGCGTGATCGCTTCGGCATCGAATTTCTCCGACCAGGCGGCGAACTCCGAAACCCAGAAACTCTTCACGACGTTATCCTGGATCCGCGCCACGATCTTCTGGCGGTAGTTCTTGTCGTTGAGCATCTTCAGGATCGAAAGAACCGTCGTATTCGGGCTGTCGAGAAGCGCCAGGGTGGTGTACCGGAGCACGTGTTCGAGCCGGTACGTCCAGTTGTCGCCGAAAAGCTTCTTGAAGATGTCGAGGAACCCGATGGTCAGCTGCATCTTGTAGGCTTCGTCGACCTTTTCGAGCGGATTGAAGGCGATCGGGTTATTTATGTCCGACGGATCGAACAAAACTACGTCATTGACCCGCGATTTGGGGACATAGCGCATCACGTTGTCGACCAGGTCGCCGTGCGGATCCAGGACCGCCACTCCCCGGCCGCGGTTTAAGTCCTCATGAATCAGGAGTTCTAAGAGTTTGCTTTTTCCCGAGCCGGATTTCCCGACCACGTAAAGGTGCCGCCGGCGGTCATCCAGCCGCACGCCGAACCGGACGAAGTTGTTGTGATAGTTGGTCACGCCGAAGACACTGACATCACCCTCACCTTCGCGCGGCAGATCCTGCGGCGGATCGGATTTGCGCGCCAGAACATGGACGATGTGGTGCACGTAATCCGTGTTCGGAAAGTGGAACAGGGTGGCGACCTCCTTGCTGCTCTGGATGTAAGTCGAGGCATGGGTGCGTTCGCGATACTGCCGGAGGAACGAAGCCGAATTGGTGGCCCGGGTGCCTATAAAGCCATTTATGTCCGAATCGTTGAAATGGTAAAAACTGTTTTTCACGGCCTCCAGCTTGCGCTGTCCTTCCTGGAAACTCCGCGAAATATATGTGCAGCGGATAGAGACCCGAAACGGCTTCATCTGATCCTTGGTTTTGGCTACCTCATACCGAATCGCCTGAATGCCACTCCGGCCTTCTTTTCTGAGCCGGTCGCGAATCGAAAAGAACTTTTTCAGAGCCGCCAGCCGGTAACGGATGCTCCGCAGAAAATGGTAAATCGCGCTGTCCGGATGCGGCTCGACGATGATCTGAACCCAGACCTGCTCGCCGCTTTCGATCTTTGAGATGACCGAAAAAAGCCGCGACATACTGTCCTCCTCGAACTTTTCGTAGGTTTTTATCGGGTATATATCCCGTTCTTTCAGAAGAAGCTCGCAGCCGGCAAAGTGGTGCTGCTCGGGATTGAACCAGGCAGTGTAATCATTCGTTTCCTTGATCTCGGCATCCGGGAAAGTGGCATAAATAAGGCCTTCGATCGTCTCCTTGTATTTCTCATCCATTACCGCAAAAAAGTACGTATATTGCTCGTAGCCGAAATACTCGAAAGAAAACCGCTCTCTGGTTATGGTGTTGCGCAAACTTTCCAGCAAATCCTGGAATCTGGATTCCAGTTTTTTGTTCTCCTTTGTCCCCTGCGGCACGATGATATGTAGATAGCGCAGATTGGCCATTTAGGTTATATCTTTGCCCATTTTGGGCGTTTTGTAAACCTGCCGTGGCTTAGAAACAGGACTTACAACTTCACTTCAAGACACTTCTTTCAGATAACACTCCTCGCAATCCACAATCTCCGGTTGCCTGGGCGGATAGGTGGTCTCGATCCCCTTTCCGCATTTCGCACAGGTGCGATTCCAAAGCTTACGCGGATTCCTGAGCATCATTCTCCGCTTATGCCGTTCGTCAGGATGGAAGCGGGGAATCGGAAGTTTCATCGTACGATAAAGATCAAGTTCCTGCTTTATTATCTTAAAGGGACGCCTGGTCGCCTCACATTCGATGGCCCAGTTTAAGATATCATCCGGAACCGTATCGATGGAATCCGGCAGCTTTGAAGCGGGAATCACCCTGGAAACCCTGGGCATCTCGTCTTTCTCGTCCCGCCACTTCCAGCCACGCTGCTTTACTTCCTCCTTCGTGAGCGGGAAATAGTCCTGGGCCAGTGTCGTGTTGTAGGGAAAACAGGAAATGCTGACCGGAAAGTACTCGCCCCATTCACCGGCTTGTTGCATGTGTTCGATGATTTTTCCCACCAGATTTTCGTACTCTTCTTTCGAATACTGTTTGTTGAAAATACAGTACTTGTTTCGCTTCATGCTCACACAACCGAAGAGGTCCGAACAGTGCATGCAGTAGGTGCAATAAAGCAGGTCGACGTTGGAGAAACAGTGCGATGTGAAAAGGAGATTGCGGGTCTTTAAGCCGCCGAAGGCGCTGTCATAGCAAAGTTCGGCGTCGCCTATTTCCTGGAGATCGATGGAATCTTTCACCGGCTCCCAGATCTGGTAACAGTATTTGCAGTCCCATAAGTCGGAAGAATCGAAACAGTACCGGGCGTGCTTGCTGTTCGTGAGGTAATCGCCGACGACATCTTCATTGTGTACGCCGTGAATGTACTTCTGCGGATAGCGGAGCCGAAATGAATCAAACTGCTTCTCAAGAGTTCGCAGAACCTCGTAAGACTGCACTGCCTTCAGGCGACTCTGGAACTCTTCGGGCGTGACTTTCTTGTTCTCCACGAAGTATTCCTTGTCACGCAGATTGCTGCACATGAAACAGTGCCGGCAGCCGATGCAGTTGGCAAGAAATGCCGAGTCACTGCAGTTGGCGCTGTCGCGGACGAACTTACAGTTGTAACACTCAACGCTGTCGATGCAGCCGTAGCACAGCTCGCTTTTGCGCACGCGGAAACAGTCCATGCAGCTCTCGCAACGGTTCATGCTGTAGCAGTAATAGCAGTCACGGTTGTAGTCCGAGTCGAAAATGAGGTAACAACTCTTATTATTCGTGGCGTAATTCGTATAGTCGGCATTTTCGTCGTACTCATAGGTAGTGTTGATATTGTGTCGCGGAACGGCGAGCAATAATTCGTTGTATTGCTCGAAGAACGGACGGGAAAAGTCAAAGTCCCGTCCGTATTTAAGCGGGTCCCACTTATCCGACCACCAGACTTCCTGCTGGTACACGGTGTATGGATCACCGGGATGGTAGTTGGAGACGATCTCTTCGCCGGTAAAATCACATTTCCGCCGGTAGAGATGCATTTGATTTGCCTGGGCTACCCGGCGCTGCTGCCGACAATCCGGACAATGGGTCGGCTGAGGTATGGAATATTTTTTCCCGCCAAAAACCGGAGAGACCTTCTCCAAAAACTCGAGATCCTGATCCGTTATCTCGAATTTCGAGCCGCATTGTTTGCAAGAATGCATGATTTAAAAAACAGTATTCACGTAACACTCCTCGCAGTAAACAATTTCCGGGCGGGCAGGTGCAAAACTCGTAGCAATCGGCTTTTGGCATTTGGCACAGGTTCGATCCCAAAGTTTCCTCGGGTTCCTGAGTGCCATACGGTCCAGGTGCCGTTGATCGAAGCAGCGTTTTGGCATCGGCAAGCCAAAATCCCGATATAACTTAAGTTCCTGTTTGACTATCTTGAAAGGTTTTCCGGTCACTTCCGAACGGATAGCCCAATTCAGCACGTCATCAGGGATTCCGTCGATCGAGTCCGGTAATTTGTCGGCATCGATCACACGATCGGCTTTCGGCGGATCATCCTCTATATCCCGCCAATTCCACTTCCGGGTCATGGCTTCTTCTTTTTTAAGCGGGAAATATTCCTGGGCAACCGTTTCGTTGTAACCATAGGGACTTAATGCGTGCGGGAAATATTCGCCCCACGAGCCATCCTTTCGCATATGCTCGATGATTCTCGGCACAAGCGTTTCGTACTGCTCCCTGGAATACTGCTTGTTGAAAATACAATATTGCTTGTGTTGCAACCCGATGCATCCGAAAAGATCCTTGCAACCGTTTTCGCAGTATCGGCAATAAAGCAGATTGGAAATATCGTTGGCACAGGACTCGGAAAAAGCGACATTGTAGAAAGTGTTCCCGAGCAAATGATTCTCGAGCCCCAGTTCACCCGGCAACGCCCAGCCGTAACAGTCATAACAATTTTTTGCCTTGTGGAACCATACGCAGTAACGGCAATCCTCCGAGTATGTGATGTCGTATGAATCCTTAACGTTTCGTGAATAGGAAATATGATCGCCGGTGCAGTTTTCGCTTCCGAACCCGGCCATATACTTGTGCGGCAGGGTCAGCCTTAGCGCCTCACGCCGCTTAAGCAAATCAGCAAATCCGGCCCGGTTATGAATCGCACTGTCAAATTGCCGCTGAAACTCATCCTTTGATACCGGTTTGTTTAAGATGTGGTACTGCTTGTTCACCAGATTCACGCAACCCAGGCAGTTTGAGCAGCCCTGGCAACTGTAGAGCAGCGCCGAATCGAAACAATTCTTGCAGTACTGCGAGAAAAACAAGTTGTTCGATTCGTAGCAGTCGACGCATTCGTAACAGCTCTCGCTATCGAACGTGAAGTAGCAATCCACCACGTTGTGGCTGCGGTGCAGGAACGTGCAGTAATAACAATCTTCGTTGTCGTTGGAAGCGAAAATGAGATAGCAATTTTTGTTTCGCGCCGAGAGGTTGGTGTAATCGCTGTTCTCGTTCTGGAATCTCAGGTTCATGGACGGCAGCGGCACGGCATGGTGGAGTTCATCCCATTGTTCAAAGAACGGCCGGTTAAAATCGAAATCCCGTCCGAAACTCAGCGGATCCCATTTGTCGGAGTGCCAGATGTCCTGCTCATATACCTTGAATGGTTTGTCCGGGGAATAGATGGAGACGATCTCTTTGCCGGAGAAGTCGCACTTGCGGCGATACAGCCGCTTCTCGTTGCGCCAGACGAGCCGGCGCTGGCGACGGCAGTCGGGGCAAAGTGTCGGTAAAGGTATGGAATATTTTTTATCGTTAAAAACCGGCGAGATCATTTCATAGAAATCCAGATCCTCCCGGGGTACCAAGAAAGCCGTTTTGCATAAAACGCAAGACTTTTGCATCAGTGTCAATTTATCGGAGTTGAGAATAGTTTGCAATACTTTCACACATAATTTGTGAAAATGTGTTTTTGGCTGTATAATGAGCTCTATGCCCATCAATATTCTTCAATCTTTCGGACTTTCGGCGGAAGAAGCCTCGATGTATGAACTGCTTTTGCCACTCGGCGATGTACCGATCAGCGAAATTACACGACTGACGGAAAAACACCCGCAGATCATTTACCGTTTGATCGATTCATTGAGCGCAAAAGGTCTGGTGATTATGGAGATCCGGAAACACCGGAAATACGTACGGGCGGAGGACCCGGCGGTTTTCGAGAAATCCCAGGAGCAAAAACTCCAGGCCCTGCAGACGATCCTCCCGGAGCTCAGGGCTCTCCAGCACAAGCCGAAGGAAGCAACCGTCCGGGTCGCACGCGGTGACGAAGCGGTAAGAAATCTTAGAAGGCGCGCATTCGAAGAACTGCCGGAAGGCGGTATGTACTACATCCTGAGCGCTTCAGGAACGCGGTTTTATGAAATTATGTCCGATACATTGGATGAGATCGAGAAACGAAGAGTAAAACGAAAAATACGAAAGCAATTGCTGGCTTTTGAAAGCCAGCGAAAAATGCTTCAGAAAAACGAAATCTGGGAATTAATTGAAATCCGTTATCTGCCGGAGAGCAATCCGGTTCCTTCAAGCACGAATATCTTCGGATCCACCGTTGCGATTCAAATTTGGCTCTCCGATCCGATAGTCATCACCATCGAAAGTCCCGAGGTCGCGCAGAGCTACAAGGATTATTTCGACAGTCTGTGGAAGACGGCAAAAGCTTGAGAAGTCTAAAGCTTACGACTCGTCAGTACACTTCTTTTAGATAGCAATTTTCACAGTACACGATTTCCGGCCGGTCAGGGCAGTAGCTTGTTTCAATCGGCTTCCGGCACTTGGCACACTCGCGGTTCCAGAGCTTGCGGGGATTCCGCTTTTTCAGACGCGCTTCATGACGAGCAAAGAAACCCCGACCGGGAAGAGGAATGCCGTGTTCTTTGTAGAAACGGTATTCCTGCGGAATGATTTTGAAGGGTTTGCCACTCACCTCGCAGCACAGCGTTTTCTCGCAGATGCCTTCCGATGCATCGTCGATCAAATCGAGGATCTCGACGGTATCCTTGGGTGGCGGGGACGATACTTCATCTTTCCACCTCGCTCCCAGTGCCTGGGCTTCTTCCCTGGAAAGAGGAAAATAATCGTTGGCTATCGTCTGATTGTAGGCGAGAGGACAAATGGCATAAGGGAAAAATTCCCCCCACTCGCCGGTTTTCCGCATATGTTCGATGATCTTCGGAACCAGGGATTCGTATTCCTCTTTGGAATATTGCTTGTTCAGGATGCAATATTGGTTCCTTTTCAGCGAAACGCAACCAAAGACATCCTTGCAACTGCTGCGGCAGTTCCATGAGTAATAAACGTTTGTCCCGTTGTAGATCATGAGACTGAAGAGCACATGATAGCTGTCGGCTCCAACTTCCATATTCGCGTACGATTCCTCCGCGGTGAAGCCCCAGGCATAGCAATCGTAACAATGCTTTCCATGGTGCAACCACGCACAAAACCGGCAATCTTCGAGATCGCTTACATCGTAACAGTCATGAGCATTACGTGAACGCAGGATTACGTTTCCGCTTACGTCCTCGTTCATCTCGCCGATGATCGAACGATGCGGAAATTTTAACCGATGGATGCGGAAGAATTTTTCCGACTCTTCCACCTTCGAACGGCGGCGAAGTTCAACGCTTTTCAAGCGTTTCTCATACTCGTCTTTGGACAAAGCTTCATTGAAAAACACATATTGTTTCCCCGCAAGATTCACCGAACCGAAACAATGATTGCAGTTTCGGCAGCTGAAAAGGAACGATGAATCGCTGCAGTTTGAGCAGTCCTGGGAATATCGGAGGTTATAGCACTTGGCACAATCGATGCACTCGTAACAGATCTCGCAGTGATCGATGAAGTTGCAATCGACGCAACTGCGGGAATTGTTGATGAAATTTCCGTAGTAACAGTCTTCGTTGTGATTCGCACCCGCGATGAGGTAACAATTCTTGTTCCAGCTGGCGGAATTTACATATTCACTGTTCTCGCTGTAGTCCACGGAAGCCGCGGGAAGAGGAACGACACGCGTTAGTTCCTGAAACTGCGGGAAGAAGGGACGCGAGAAGTCGAAAGGACGCCCGGAATCCAGACCATTCCATGTGTCCTCATACCATTCGAGCAAAGAAAAAACTTTGCAGGGCGCCTCGGGCGGGAAATAGGAAAGGATGGATGCCCCGGAGAGATCGCTTTTACGCTGGAATACGTGCAGTTCCGCCCGCCAGGCAAGGCGCTCCCGAAAGCGGCAATCGGGGCACAGACCCGGGGCTGGAATCGATTCTTTCTTTCCGTTGAACACCGGACTGACCCTGTCGTAGAAGGAAAGATCGTCTTCAGTGATCTCGAATGCCGTTGAGCACTGGCGGCAGTTCTTTTGCACCGGCCAATTATAACCGAATGCTCATCAGTAAACTTCCTTCATCCGGCTTCGTTCCTCGCTTTGCTCGGAACTACGCCGCGATGTTCATTAAGCGGTAACGGATGCCACGGCGTAGTTGCGGCGTAACGAAGTGAAGCCGAACGGAGCCGGGCTCAATATACCTCCTTCAAGTAGCAATTTTCACAATAGACGATCTCCGGACGGTCCGGCGCATAACTTGTTTCAATCGGCTTTCCGCACTTGGCACACTCGCGGTTCCAGAGTTTGCGGGGGTTTCTAAGATCAGTCCGCCGCTTGTGCCGCTCGTCGGGATGGAGATGCGGCACGGGAAGATGCATCCGCCGGTAAAAATCCAGTTCCTGTTTGACGATCCGAAACGGCCGCTTCGTCACATCACACTTAACCGCCCAGTTCACTATGTCATCCGGAATGGCGTCGACGTCTTCCGGCAAATCCCTGGCCGAAATCACCTTGGAAACTTTTGGCTCTTCATCGACCTCATCGTGCCATTGCCAGCCTTTCCCCAGTACTTCGGATTTCGACAAGGGAATGTGTTCCTGGGCCGGAGTTTCGTTGTAACCAAAAGGCGAAAGTTTCGTGTCGAAAAACTCACCCCACTGCCCCGATTGCCGCAATTGTTCGATGATTTTCGGCACGAGCTTCCCGTATTCCTCTTCGGTATATTGCTTGTTCAAAATGTGATACTGCTTATGGTGAAGACTTGTGCAGCCGAAGCAGTGATCAGAGTAGTGAACATTGTCGCAATATATGCACTCCTTGCTGCCATAACCGAAACAGTGAAATAACAAATGATAGGAATTCTGGCCGACGTTCGTCGTGTCATAAATCAGCTCGGTGTTGTAACCGAAAAAGGTGACATCCATGCTGTCTTTTAACGAAACGACGTTCTGGCAGTAGCGGCAGTTTTCGCTCTGTTTGGCATCGAAACAATCGTGGCAATCGCGCGACTCGATGATGTAATCACCTGAACAATTCTCCGTCATTCTCTGTTGGGCCCATGGCCGGACACATTCCGATTTCAACTTTTCAAATGCCTGCGCAGTTTCTTCACGAAAGCCCGGGGCTTCCTTCCAGCGCCGCAGCCGGTTTTCGTATTCTTCTTTGGCAAGCTGCTTATTCAGCCACCGGAACGAGGTATTCCTGAGACCGACGGATGCCATGCAATTGCTGCAACTGACGCAATCCAACAGATACTGCGAGTCGTTACAGTTGTAACAATTCTGGCTCCAGAATAATTGATAGCACCGACTGCAATCGACACACTCATAGCACTGTTCACAGAAGTTAACTCCGGAGCAGTCCACGCAGGAAGTGGAATTTTGAGTCCAATAGCAGTACAAACAAAGTTCGTCCCAGCTTCCGCAGAAGAGCAGGTAGCAATCCTTGTTCTTGGTGGCGTTATGCGCGTAGTCACTGTTTTCGCAATTGCTGTTTAAAAGCGCCACTCTCGGAGCCTTCTGCATCAATTCTTGGAATTGATCGAAAAATGGGCGGGAGAAGTCGTACTCGACTCCATATTTCTCTGGGTTCCAGTCATCACTCCACCAATACTCCTTGTTGAATACCCGAAACGGCTTGTCCGGGGAATAAATCGAGATTATCTCCTTGGATGTCGCATCGCATTTCCGGTGGTACAGCTTGCGCTCATTGCGCCAGGAAAGACGCCTCTGCATCCGACAGAAAGGGCACAACGTGGGAGGCGGGACCAATTCCTTATTTCCATTGAATACCGGCGAGACATGCTCGAGAAAATTTAAATCGTCTGCGGTGATCTCAAAGTCCTGCTGGCACTGGCGGCAGTTCTTTTGCACCCGCCAAGTATAACCGAATGCTCATCAGTAAACTTCCTTCATCCGGCTTCGTTCCTCGCTTTGCTCGGAACTACGCCGCGATGTTCATTAAGCGGTAACGGATGCCACGGCATAGTTGCGGCGTAACGAAGTGAAGCCGAACGGAGCCGGGCTCAATATACCTCCTTCAAGTAGCAATTTTCACAGTAAACGATCTCCGGATGATCGGGCGAACCCGCCCGACCAGAACGACTGGCAGTATCTAATATACTTCAGCGAGATAGCATGATTCACAATAAACAGTTTCTGGTCGTTCGGGCGGGTAACTTGTTTCAATCGGCTTCCCGCACTTGGCACACTCGCGGTTCCAGAGCTTCCGCGGGTTCCTGAGTGCCATACGCCAGCGGTGGCGCTCATCGTGGTGAATATGCGGGACAGGAAGCCGGTACGCACGATAAAAGTCCAATTCCTGCTTCACAAGCTTGAATGGACGCTTCGTAATTTCGCACTCGACCGCCCAATTGAGAATATCGTCCGGGACATCGTCGATCGAGCGCGGGAGATTAGCCGCCGGAATGGTTCTGGTCACATTAAGCGGCTCTTCTTTCTGTTCCCGCCAGCCAAATCCCCGTGACCGGGCTTCCTCAGTTGGTAGCGGAAAATAAAGCTGTGCTGTCGTCTCGTTGTAGGCAAAGGGGGCTAGCGTTGCGGGGAAGAATTCCCCCCACTCCCCTGCGCCGCGCAGATGTTCAATAATTCTTGGCATCAGCTCCTCGTACTCTTCCTTTGAGTACTGTTTGTTCAGAATGCAGTAGCGATGGTTCGGCTTCATCCCTGCACAGCCGAAGAGATCCGAGCACGACTGGACGATGTCGCAGTAAAGTAGATTCCTGCCGCTCCATGAAGCGTGAGTGAATAGTGCTCCGTAGGAACCGTAGCCCACACTGAGCGCTTCGTACGAAAGCTCGCCTTCGGTCATGTGACAGATGTCCATCAGATCCTTCCCTTTAAAGCCGGTGTAGACATAGGCGCTGTCCTCACAGTAGGAAACATCGAAACAGTGATGGAGATTGCGGGAATTCTTCAGGTAGTCGCCGGTTACATTCTCACAATTGACGACTGACGCCGAGCGATGAATGCAACGCTTCTCCATCGCGATAAATTCATCACGGAGAGACGGGAGCTCTCCCCGGTTCAGGCGTCCGATCAAAAGAGACTTTTCCTGCTCATATTCCCCGGGTGACACTGCTTTGTTTCGCACGTGATGCCGCTTATTCCGCAGATTCGTGCAAAAGAGACACTCCGCACAACCCTTGCAGTCCGAAAGGAAATAACTCTCCGAACAGTTACTTACATCTCTTGAGAAAAAGACGGCATGACACTTCTCGATGTCCGTCACTTCATAACAGTACCGTGACTCGAAACAATTTAGCGTGTCCACGCACCCCACGGACTTGATGATCTCGGTCCCGTAGAGACAGTCTTCATTGTATTCCATCGCGAAAACCAGATAGCAGTTTTTGTTGTACCCGCCGAGATTCACATATTCGGAATTCTCGTTGGAAACGACATTCAGCGCCATGCGCGGAACCTTAAGCTGAAGCTCCCGGAACTGAGCGAAGAACGGACGGGAGAATTCGAATGGCCGGCCGAAGGAAAGCGCATCCCACCGATCCGACCACCAGCAATCCGTGCAATAGATCGGAAATTCCGATTCTGCGGGATACATGGAAATGATGGATTTACGGCAGAGATCGCACGCGCGGCGGTAGAGCGTGCGTTCATTGCGCCAGAGCAGGCGACGCTGCTGACGGCAATCCGGGCAGTGCGTCGGCGGAGGAATCGACTGTTTCTTGCCGCCGATGACCGGCGAAAGCACGCCCAGGAGCAAGAGGTCTCCCTCCGTGATCTCGAATGTGCCGTGACACTGAACGCACGTTTTTTCCACGGAAGCACTTTAGGCTAAAGTTGCATTCGGGCAACTTTTGAACGATATGTTCATCGCATGCAACGTTTTTGAGCTTCAGAAAGCCATCCTTGCTCAAAAGATTTTCACAGGATGCTGTGAATAAACAAAAAAATGTCGCGAAGCGCGGGTCTCGCGGGTTCCCGCGCTGGAGCGACACCACTTAAGGGAAAGGATGGTCCACGGAAGGAAAACCGCAGGTTTGCCTTCCGTGCCTACTAAGCTCCAACCCCCGCTTCCCACATGCGCCCGAACTGATCCCGGTAGAGCGCCACCAGCTCCGGATGCCGGATGATGACTACCCGCGGATTCTCCTTGTCACAGATGAAATGACGAACATGGTCCTTCGCATATCCCAGATAATCTTTTGCGACGGGAATCGCATCAACGAGCCGCGTGGTGCGCAATTCCCTCGAATCTCTTTTTGAAAATTCGATGGATTCCGGTGAGAGAGTATTGAAGACCCGGGCATAAGTATTGTGGGCATAACGCTTATGGCGGAATGCCAGTTCCTCGGGAGCTTCGTCGGACAATCCCGCAACCTGCCAGTAGTTCTGCATGGACCCCATACACAGAAATTCGTCTCCGCAAAGATCCGGCAGCTTCAGGTACTCTTCACGAAACGCATCCAGTCCTTCCCGCACTTCAACGGGCTCGTTGTCGCCCGCTCTCTCCGTAATATCAATGAACGGGAGAAAGCGGTCCAGGCCCTGGAGCGCAAGCTGCAGTCTCCGCATCTTCCGCTGGTCGGTTTCCAGATGCCGAACCAACGAACGAAGCGAGAGAGCCGAGTACACGCTCTGCTTGCGATTAATTTTCTTCGCCTCGATAAGGCCGCGTCCGGCAAGCCGCTTCACCGTACGGTATGCCGTCATGTGATTGACAGAGCTCTGTTCCACCAAATCACGAACACTCGCTGCACCGAGCTTCAGGAGCAGAAGATACAGCCGCACCTCCTCACCGGAGAGCCCGGCTTCATTCAGTAGATGGTGCAGTTTCCGCCTCATGGAAACTCAATTTTACTCGAAGGCGTCCTTCGAGTTAATAGACTTCGGCCAGGTAACATTTCTCACAATAGACGATATCCGGCCGATCAGGACCGAAACTTGTTTCAACGGGATTCCCGCATTTGGCACACTCACGGTTCCAGAGCTTGCGGGGGTTCCTGAGGGACAAACGCGCCGCATGACGAACCTCAAAATGCTTACGCGGAACCGGAATATTCAAGGTCCGATACAGTTTCAGCTCGCTTTTTTGAATTCTATAAGGGCGGCCTGTCACGCTGCAGCGTATGGCCCAGTTTAAAATGTCATCCGGAGTATCGATGATGGTGTCCGGCAGCATTTCGGCTTCAATGGTTTTTTTAACCTTTGGAATTTCATCATGCTGATCACGCCACCGCCAGCCCCGGGCAAGAACCTCTTCTTTGGTCAAAGGATAGTAATCCTGGGCAACCGTTTCGTTATAGGCGAACGCCGAGATCCTCGTCGGAAAGAACTGTCCCCACTCGCCGGTTTTTTGCATGTGTTCGATTAACCGCTGTACCAAGCCAATGTATTGCTGCTCATCATATTGCTTGTTGAGTATGCAGTACGATGCCTGCCGCATGCCGGCACATCCGAAAAGATGATGGCAACCCATGCAGAAAAGCGAGTGGCAGAGATCAGCGGCCGATAATGCCGTATAAAAACAACCGATGACGTTTTGCACGCCGGCTCCGATGTACGCCGAATCATAAGCCAGCGAGAGGCGGTCGCCCCAGGCATCGATGTCGTACATGTCCGTCCCGCCCATCATGCAATTTGTGCAGAAGCGGCAATCCCTGAGCCCGACGCAGTCGAAGGAGTCGTAGGAATCCTTGCACTCTATCAGGTTGTCGCCGCTGACCTGCTCGTTGAAAAATCCGCGAACCGCCTTGCGGGGTTTGGTAAGGAAAAAATCTTCGGCTTTTTTCCTGAATGCCTCCAGTCCGGAAGCCCGATCCAGATGTAACGACTCGCGAATCCGCTCGAATTCTTCCTTCGAGTATGGCTCGTTGAAAATGTGATATTCCTTCTGATGCAGATTCGTGCAGGCTATGCAATTTTTTAAGCTGTGGCAATCCAGCAGGAATGATGATTCTGAGCAGTTTTGGCAGAAACTGGAAAACCGCAGATTGAAGCAGTTTTGGCAATGAACGCACTCGTAACAGAGCTCGCAGTCGTGCAGGTACAGGAAATCGCTGCAGTCGCGGATGCGGACATAGCACTCGCCGTAATACGCATCCTGTGCCTGCTCACCGTCGAAAATCAGATAACAGTTCTTCAGCTTGTAACCGTCATGCGTATAGTCGCTGTTTATCTCGTCTCCCAGCCGGTAGGCGGCGATTTTCGGTAGTCTTGACCAGACTTCATTGAACTGATCGAAGAACGGCCGGGAAAAATCGATTTCGCGCCCATAGTCGGTCGCATTCCAGCCGTCACCCCACCAGCAAAGCGGGCAGTAGACGGTGTGCGGCGCATCCGGCGCAACGACTGAAATGACGCTTTTCTTGCACAAATCGCAGGTCCGCGGATAAAGCTTCCGTTCGTTCCGGAAGGCGAGCCTCCGCTGCCGGCGGCAATCGGGGCAGAACGTGGGCGGCGGAATCTGAAACTTTTTTCCCCCGATTTCCGGCGAAACTTTTTCATAGAATGCCAAATCCTCAGTCGTAATCTCGAAGCTAGTGCCACAGCTTACGCACGTTCGCTGCATGAGAATCTAGTATACAGCCTTCAGGTAGCACTCCTCGCAATAGATTTTTTCCGGTCGCTCATGTGAGTACGTCGTCTTAACCGTCTTTCGGCAATTATCGCAATTACGCTCCCAAAGCTTCCGCGGATTCCTGAGCATTAATCTCTTCCGGTAGCGCTCTTCCGGATGCAGTCTCGGTACCGGAAGATGCATCTGCCGGTAGAAATCCAGTTCCTGTTTGATGATTTTGAACGGCCGGCCGCTTTCCGCCGATTCGATTGCCCAATTCACAATGTCATCCGGTACATCAGCCATGTTGTCCGGGAGCTGCGCTGCCGGAATCGTCCTGGTGACTTGCGGTGGTTCTTCACTTAGATCTTCCCATCGCCAGCCTCTTTTCTGTACTTCCTCCCGGGTTAACGGAAATTCGTCCTGGGCAATCGTTTCGTTGTAAGCGAAAGGACTGTCTTTCACCGGGAAAAATTCGCCCCATGAATCATCTTTTCTCATCTGCTCAATGATTTTTGGAACAAGTGTTTCATACTGCTCTTTCGAATATTGCTTGTTGAGAATGCAGTACTGCTTGTTTCGAAGACCGATGCAACCGAAGAGATTCTTGCCGGAGAAACACTCATCGCAATAGAGAATGTCTTCGCAGTCCCAGGCATAAAGCGAGAGCCGCATGCGTGAGCCGCGAAGCGTGGACAGGCAGTTATAAATCAGTTCGGTACTGGGCGAATAGTGGGCATCGCGGGAATCTTTGGACCCCTGGGGAATGGGGCAAAGATAGGAACAGTCCTCCAGATTCACGCAGTCGAAACAGTTCTGCGCGTTTCGGCAATTCCGCAGATGATCACCGCTGCAATTTTCACATTGAGTAATGTGCGAAGCACGGGTCGGGAGAGACAGGGCAAACGATCTGAATTTATCCCGGAATTTGACCAATTCGGGATATGAATGCAACCGATCACGAAAAGCCTTTATTTCGGCTTCGGAAACCTGTTTATTGAGGATACAGTTTTTCTTGTTTACCAAGTTTTTACAGCCGATGCAGTCACTGCAGCTACGGCAGTCCTCGCAGAACATCAGTCCGTTGCCGTTTTCGGAGTCTTTGCAAAATGCTGATGAAAAAAGACCGTAGCAATACAGGCACTCGTAACACAGTTCGCATTTCGTGAGATTATTGCTGTCGACGCAATTCCTGGAATCATTCGCCTGGTAACAGTAATACGAATCCTCGTTGACCACACACGAAGAGCACATATAACAATTTTTCGTCGAGACGCAGTAAGGCGAGTACGCGCTGCCCTCCTCCTGGGTAACGACCATGCCGAGACGCGGCACCGCTATCCGCAGCCCGGCAATCTGGTCGAAGAATGACCTGGAGAAATCAACCGGCCGGCCAAATTGCATGGGATCCCATTTGTCACTCCACCACGCATCTTTGTCGAAAACCTTGTAGGAAGCATCTGACCGGTAAAATGAAATCATGCTCTTTCCCGTCAGATCGCACGTCCGCTTGTGAAGAAACCGCTCGTTGCGATAGGAAAACCGCCGCTGCATGCGGCAATCTGGGCAATATCCGGATGGCGGAATGAGCAGGGTCACCCCCCGCACCACCGGCGAAACACGCTCGAGAAAATCGAGTTCGGCAGTGTTGATTTCGAAAGTTTGCCCGCACTGGCGGCAATTCTTTTGCACCTGCCAAGTATAACCGAAGACTTATCAGTAAACTTCCTTCATCCGGCTCCGTTCCTCGCTTTGCTCGGAACTACGCCGCGATGTTCATTAAGCGGTAACGGATGCCACGGCGTAGTTGCGGCGTAACGAAGTGAAGCCGAACGAAGCCGGGCTAATACACCTCAGTCAAATAACACTCCTCGCAGTAAACAATCTCCGGCCGGCCGGGGGCGTAGGTGGTCTCCATCTCTTTTCCGCATTTCATACAGCTCCTCAGCCAGAGTTTGCGGGGATTGCGCTGATGAAATCGGTCTTCGTGGCGTTGCAGCCAGTAGCGACGCGGTATCGGCAAATTGTTCTCCCTGTAAAAACGCAATTCCTGGGCCGTGAGCTTGAACGGCATACCGGTTACTTCGCATTCAATCGCCCAATTCAGTACATCATCGGGGATCTCCCTGGTGTGATCCGGAAGCAAATCGGCTGCGATACGGCGCGTAACTTGCGGCGGAGGAATTTCGTCGTGCGACCAAGGAATTTTCCGGGTAATACACTCCGCCTCGGAAAGCGGATAATAAAGTTTGGCACTGGTCAGGTTGTAACCAAAAAGTGAAATCGATAATGGGAAAAATTCGCCCCATTCACCCGTTTTCCTCATATGTTCGATGGTCCGCGGAACCAGCTTCCCATATTCCTCCTCCGAATATTGCTTGTTGAAAATGCAAAAGCGGGAACCCTTCATAAACGAACAGCCGAAGCAATTTTTGCAACCCTCCATGTACCAGCAATAGGTACAATCCGAACTGCCGACATGGCAGTCGGAGGAAAAGAGAATGTGATAGCTATTCTCCCCCGAAATGGAGCACTCGTATGACATTTGAAGATTTGTGCCGTATTGGTATATGTCATGGACATCCTTCGCTCCAAGTACGAGCTGATAGCAACGCTTGCCGCCCTCAATATCCTCGCAATCGAAGCATTCCTGTGCATCCTTGCAGTTATAAAGATAATTCCCGGATGAATTCTGAAGATTATGGCCTTGATATGCCTTAAACGGGTGATTCTTTTCCAGTTCTTTTCTCCGGTGTTTCATTTTTTGATATGTCGCATAAGACCCGAGATCGATCTCCCGCTTCTTTCTCCCGTATTCTTCCTTGGAATACTGCACGTTTTCGATGCAATGCTCTTTTTCACGCAAGCCGACACACAAAATGCAGTCCTTGCACCCAACGCAGTCCCTTAAAAACCAGCTCGAATGACAGTTTAAGCAATCTTGGGAGCCAACCAGACCGTAACATTTATGACAGTCGATGCAGTCGTAACAAAGTTCACAGTGCAGATTGTAAAAGCCGTCGACACAGGAGAGATTTTTCTTAAACCCGTAACCGTAGTAACAATTCTCGCAGAAATCCGCGTGCATAATGAGATAGCAATTTTTGCATGAGCCTGCAAAGTGGATGTAGTCGCTGTTTATATTCGTACCCTGGGTGTCCAGGCCCTGGCTGGGTACCGAGAGCCGCAGCTCCCTGAATTGATCGAAGAATGGACGGGTAAAATCAAACGATCGTCCGAATTTCACCGGATCATTGCGGTCACTGTGCCAACATTCCCGGCAATGGACCGTTTGCAAAGATGATGGCGGGTACTGCGAGAGAATGGACTTCTTGCAAATCCCGCATATCGCCCCTCCGAAGAGATTGAACTCGTTTACCGCAAGACGTCTCTGCTGGCGACAATCTGGGCAAAGCGCAGGTGGCGGGATCTGCTCTTTCTTGCCATTAAAGATTGGCGAAACCTTGTCATAAAAAGCTAAATCATCGTCCGTGATCTCGAATTTCTGGCCGCACCATGAGTTTGCACAAGTCTTTAGCACAGAAACAGTATGAAGTATCCGGAATTCCGTATACAGGGAAGTTTCAGTAGACCTCTTTCAAATAACACCCTTCGGCTTCGCCTCAGGGCAAGCTCTTTCTCAGTACACTTCTTTTAAGTAACAGGATTCACACAAAACCCTGCCGTCATACTCTTTGGTCCAACTCGTTTTCGTTTCTTTCCGGCATTTGCCGCAAGACACCATGCGCAGTTCGCCGTCGAACGGGATGAGGTGGAAGTTATCCTGAATACGACGCATGTAGTATGTGGAAGGCAGCGGTACACCGAGGTCCTGAGAGAAAGCGATGTCCGCAGCCGCGATCTGGAACGGACGTTTCGCGACTTTGTCCCAGAACACCTTTTCCGTGAGATCATCCCCAGCTTCATCACATCGGTCCGGCACCTCGGATGCATCTAGCAACTCCACTGCACGCTCTTCCTCGCGCACGCGCATCCGGAATCCCAGTCGATCCCCTTCATCCTTTGAAAGCGGCCAGTAGAAGCCCGCAATGCTCTCCTCGTACGGATTTGCCGCAAAATAACCGGGGAAAAACTTACCGTACTCTCCGGTATTCTTCATCGTTGCAATAATCTCCGTCTTCCGGCGTTCGTATTCCTCCGGCTCGTACGGTTTGTTGAAGATGTGATATTTCTTCCCGACCAGTCCGCAGCATCCGAAACAGTGCTGACACTGGAAACAGTGGGCGGAGTATTCCATGAACCTGCATTGAACGAGGTTGTAGCTGAATCTCACGTCGTAACAGCGGTCTTGTGCCAGGCTCGTGCAATACAGGAGTTCGGACTCATTGAACGGACTCACGCCGTCCAGGGAATCTTTCACGTGACCGCTTCCCCGGAACATATTTATGCAGTCCTCGGAATTATCGGTAAGAAAGAAACAATTGATGCAATTTTTGCATTCATCCAGATAATTGCCACTCGACCCCTCGCACCGGTCGTTGAAAAGATCGCGGTGCCAGACACGCTCACGGAGCATTTTCCTGAATTCATCCCGGGCCTGTTCGTATATCTTTCGTGATCTAAAGTCCCACTCCTTGATCCTGCGTCCGTACTCTTCCTCCGTAAATTGTTTATTTCCGATGCAATACGCTTTGTTCCGAAGATTGGAGCAAAAGAGGCAATTATGACAATTCCGGCAATCGTAGATAAACGCGGAGTCATTGCACTGCCAGCAGTTATACGCATGAAGCACCCGGAAACAGTTGTGGCAGTTGATGAGATCGATACATCGTTCGCAGTCGAAAGAAAAGACGCAGAACTGGGAGTTATGCAGGCGGATCACGCGGTAGCAGTAACGCAAATCTTCGCATTCGTAGCCCGAATGACACAGGTAGCAATTCCTGCTGTACCAGAAATCATCCGTATACTCGCAGTTCTCATTTCCGGTTCCGACGTTGTGCGCGATGGGAGACCGGCGGAAAAATTCCCATAGTTGATCGAATACCGGCTTTGACGGATCGAAATCGGCGCCTGGAGGATCGGCATGTTTGATCCACTCGTCCTTGTGCCAGACGGGGTACGGACAGTCCTCGGAGAAAACCGAAACTATCTGCTTCCCGGATTTATCGCATTTCCTCTTATGAAGAGCCCAGTGCTGCCAGAAAGCACCGAGTAACTGCCATCTCGCAACTGGATGCAGCTCCGGCTCCCCTTCTATGCCAAGCTTTTTTCGAAGTGCCATCTCCGCGGCACTTACCGAGAATGTTTTGCCGGTGACGGGGCAAATCTTCGGCATGTGTTACAGGAGCTTTGGCGGAACAAAGGGGAGAACATCTTTCGGCTGAAGAAGGATCGTCCGCCCGCATGTCTTTGTGAGCCCGAAGGACTGCCCGTGTACCGAACTTCCGACGTACACCACTTGCTTTCCGAGCCGTCGGCACTCTTTGACCGCAGGAACGAGGTCCGTGTCAGAACTGATGAGGTACGCGACGTCATATGTATCCTCCCGTGCAAACCGGATCATTTCCACCGCAAGCAACACATCCACACCCTTCTCGTGGAAAACGCCATCCGGATAGGGAATGAGATGACCATAACCGACACCGATACGCTGTCTCTGGAGAAAACGAAGGAGTTTCTGTTGGTTGGCATAGAGTGCCTCGCTCTTCTCGTTTCCTCGCACACGCCGTACGTTTCCGATGTAGTACCGAATATCCACCAGCTTATCGGGGCTGACCAGGCGCTCCGCAAAACCGCGCAGATCGAAATCAATCGGCGGCTTCATACCGCCACCGGAAGAATCGTCCGCATGAAGAAGCGTACGGAGCTTGTGGTACCAATTGCTCCCGTCGAAAAAGACGGCTGCTCTTTTCAAAAACTGCCGTCGCGCCGTTTCCGACGGGAGGGCAGTGGGTTTAGCACGGTTATTGTAACGCCGTGGCGGCATGTGATCAAGGTGATTGTACAGAAGAAGTCGGCAAGCGGTAGTCAGTATGCGGCATTCGACGAGGTAGCTGTCAGGTGCCAGGTGTCAGCTTTTAGAAAGTGCTTCCGCCCCTGAAACCTGAAAGCTAACAGCTGATCAATACACTTCTTTCATCCGGCTCCGTTCGGTTCTGCTTCGCTTCGCCGAACTACGCCGAGATGGCTGCATAGGAAGCTGGATGCCTCGGCGTAGTCCGCCTCAAGCGGACGAAGCCGGGCTAATACACCTCGGTCAAATAACACTTTTCGCAGTACACGATTTCCGGCTTCGCTGGGCAGGATGATTGACACCCATAACTTGTGATTTCTTTATTAATGTTATATAATATAAAGGAGTAGTTCGATCAAAACATGGATAAAAACAAAGAAAAATCATATCTAACCACTTTGGCGGTCGCGGCATCAATTGCAGTAATAAGTTTGATTTACGCCAGCAAACTCGGATTTTTTGTTTTCCCGAATAGCAACGTTAAAAATTTAAAAACAGAGGTGATGACTGATACGGCCTTCGATGAACATGTTTTGGTTTATATGTCTTCAACTCCTTCGGATATCCTTGCTGCGTTTACGCCATATGGACCTCATAAAGCAGATCTAACTTTAGAAGGAACTTCTGAAAAATATCCTTCATTTAAAGTAACCGCGAAAGTTTCCATAGATAGTTCTACCGGCAGGGAGTGGAAAATAGAAAACATTTCATATGTAAATTTACCCGATAATTTTACGGCACCGCGCGTAGTGTCAGACAGCACTAATAAAAGTAGAAATGATAGTACGGAATTTGTTGCAGTAGCCAGCGGAGGACAGGAGGAATACATCATGAATTGGAGAATCAGCGGGACGGCAACGCAACAAATCAGGCCTGTATTTTTGCCTAGAATAGATACAAGACCCTGGATCGGAAACAAAAGGGGGCTCCTTTTGAAAATCAGCAAAGATCAGAACCCCACTCCCAGCGACGATCCTTATCAGGATATAAGCGAGGTGGACGATTTTGTTAACTCGTTGAATGAGCAGTCAAACAAGTTCGTAAACATGAGTTATACCCCAATGGAGATCTACTATGATATCTCTGCAAACGTACTTAACTGTACGCCAAATTTAAGAAGTCCCGATGTCCAAAAACAATTGTTTGAAAGCATAGGAATAACCTCCTCAAATTATAAAGATTATTATGATTGGTTTTTAGAATCTGGTTATAAAAATACCGCTTTAGCAGCCCAAACAGGATGTGATATGTTTTACCCACAGGGATTGGGTCCCAGTAATAATTGCTTGCTATGCGGTCCTGGCGCAATGGCAGGATGGTCTAAAACATACGGCGGGTTTAGTGATAAGAATATGTTCGGCGGAGTGAGTGCTGGGGTCATGGCTCATGAACTGGGACACGGCATTGGATTGTCCCACGATCCAATCAACTACTATTGCGGGGACACGAGCCACGATAACGTTACATTTGACCAATTATTCTTGCCGTGCATCAAAACTGGGATGATGTTTTATGATGCCATGGGTAATCCGAGAATCCCTATTTATAGCCCCTTGGACAAGGCTCAACTTGGCTGGCTTTATGGCTCTCAGGTAACTTTAGCTTACCAGTCGGGGGTTTATGATCTCTATAGCGACAGAGATGACTCAAGTGTCGATGTCAGTAAACCAATCATTCTGCAAATACCGGTTAAAGGATATGACGCTGTATGGAAAGACGGGAAATATATCATGGGCGAAAATGGTTATCAGGATTATGTTTATTTAGTTGCCCCGGATAAAAATGTGGTGAGTACGGTAAGTACTTTGAGCCAAGAAAATAGGGATTACATCTCCGGTGGAATTTTGTTAAGCGGGGGGGGTTCACCATCGCGTCAGGGTGATTCAAAGACGGCGATGGAACAAATTTATTATAGCTATAACAACAATAATACCGATGGTTTTATGAAGCACGTGATTCCTCCAGAGGGTGAAGTTCATTTAAAATGGGCCGGAACAGATGTCAAAATAAAATTATTACAAAGGAACGAAGACCATGCTGTGGTTGATGTTACGGTTTGCCCGGACGGACGATGTCCTGATCCTCCTTTGCAGGTTTCCTGTTCAGCTGCACCAAACCCAGCCAACACCAACCAATCCGTCATATTCAGTGCAACTGTCTCGGGCGGCGCGGGATCGAACGCGTATTCCTGGTCGGGGGCTTGCTCCGGGTCTAACGCA
>Ga0172379_10002763_pt1 | contig 29940 bp, 31 predicted proteins | sample GrowelOW334metaG_FD_119756 | JGI IMG/M metagenome (GOLD analysis project Ga0172379, IMG submission 119756) | Groundwater microbial communities from an aquifer near a municipal landfill in Southern Ontario, Canada - Groundwater well OW334 metaG | ecosystem: Environmental > Aquatic > Deep...
CAAGTTCTGCAAAGTAGGCAGCTGTCCCACGAAAGATACTTACAATACATGGCTAGGCCTAATCGCTGGCTCGGATCCGCTGACGGTTTTACAAAGATGCAATGAAACCATGATCAATTCGCAAGTCACAGGCTTGTTCAGGTATGCGAACGTGCCTGGTTTGAGCGATCCAATTGAGCTCTATTTTGCGGGCCCTGATTATGAGCCGATGAAAGGCGAAAATTATTGGACACAACAGGTTTCAGATACTGAAATCGCAACCTGGATGCAAACTAAGACTTTGCCCAAAAATTACAATTCTTGGTATACGGGTTTGACCGCGAATCAGCAGCAAGCGCTTAAGAACCTTGTTTCTTGGAGGGAGTTCTGGAGCAAAACCAAGAGTATTGTCCAAGTCTCAACTGACAAAGGGAACTATGCGTTCACTGCCCAGCCCGGAGCCTCAACCAAAGCAGATTTCCAAAGCCCGTTCTGGCACTTTGCGAGCGTCATGCCTGATGGCACGATTAACGTCCATAACCAGTGGTCTAACGTGGCAGGTTTAGGTTTGCCAACGCAAAGCATTCAAGGTAGCCCGTTTGCCCAACCGGATAGCATAGATGCTTATAAAATAAGCATGACCATGTTGCGTCCCCCAGGCATGGCTTGTTGGAATGTTTGGGGGTCTGCTTGTAAATTCGGTGGGACCAGTGGAAGAGAGCCTTGGACAAACCGTTGCATCGCGAAGAATATTACTGTTCCAAAGACAAATCAGTTAGACGGCGGGATTGTCAACCTTCCGGTAGATAACATGATTACTTCCTGGCAGGCTGCTTGGGATTCATACTTAGGCAAAGGAGTTGTATGTGGGAAAGATACTGATGCCGTTAAGTTTAACCAAATCAACTGGTAATTATGAACAAAATAGCAATTTGGATCGTGATAATCGGAGCAACTGTGCTGTTGGCAGCCGGAGGGATTTGGTATTTGCGCAACAGGACGACGATCAATATTCCTTTACTCCGTCCTACGTCCTACGTCCCGCGTCCTACGTATGATCCGCCTTCAAAGTTTAAAGTTTTTGGAGCGACTAATTTCAATGCGACCTCAAGCGAAAACCCTGAGACCATAATGACGACTTTGCCGGATAATTTAAGATAAAAAATAATATGTTTGACTCTGTCCCATCCAATTTGCCGTTTGAACCGACCCAGCCGAGTACGGCGAGTCCTCCGCGTCCTATGAGTCCTGTGGGTCCTGGACGAAAGGAGCCCGAAGATATTTTCGCGGAAATTAAAGATCCTGGTTTAGGCGCGGAAAATAAAAAGCCGTTTGTACCCCAAACTCCGACTCCGCAAAAGACCGGATCAAAAGTCTTGATCTTGCTGGGCATACCCTTGGTGGTAATCGCTCTTGGTGTTGGGGGCTGGTATCTATATGGTTCATTGACCCAGGGGTCGGGCGTAAATTCGCCCCAGCAAAAAGGGCTTGAAGCTACAGTGCCGTCCAGCAATGAGCCGGATAATAATGGTCAAACTATTCAAAATCCAATGCCAACGCCAGATGATTCACAGTTGGCCGCATCCCAAGCTTCAATCGGTATTTTGCAGGCCCAGCAGCAGCAAGCTCTTGAAGCAGCATCTTCTACATTGGGCGCAACCTCAACTGAGCAAGTCGTGAATATTCCCGTCGTATCAGGCCAGGAGGCCAGCTCAACCCCAGTGCCTGCCAACATTGCAGTGCCCGTAGGTGCAGATCAGGATCAAGACGGTTTGACTGATGCAGAGGAGGCTTTATTAGGGACTGACCCAGCGTTAAGTGACAGTGATGGTGATGGGTTTGATGATTTAAGTGAATTGAAGAATGGTTATGATCCGGCATCGCGCTCCGGAAAGCTTGAGAACTCATCTTATATCAAAAATGAGACCATCGGCAGTTTGCGGATCATGATACCGAAATCCTGGGTCAAAAAGGCAGGCATGGGCAACTCAATTGTGATTGATACTGGCACGCCAGCCTCATTCACTATCTATTTGGAGCAATTTGCTTCAGCCCAAACTTTGCTCGCGTGGCTGACGGATAAATATCCCGGCTCAACAGCAGAGGATTATGTGCAAGATAAGGCAAAGAACGGGGATACTGTGATATACTCCAAAGACAAAACAAAAGCCTGGCTGCTGTCTGGCAATACGGTCTATTCTTTTAGCTATTCAACCAATGGCCAAACCAATGAATACGGGGAATTGTTTGATGTAATGGTCAAGCAAGCACAATCATAAAATAATTAGGAATTAGGAATTAGGAATTAGCATTTAGCATTTAGCAATTAGGAATTAGCGATTTAGCAATTAGGAATTATGACAGACGAAGCAATTATCTCAAATGCAGAGCAGACGCCGTTGCAAACTCAAACTGCACCGGTTGTTCCGATAACGCCGGTTGAGTCACAGGCTCTCGCGAACGCCGTGGTTGAGACTGAGATACATGTAATACCAGATCAGTTTTATGGGGCTGCCCTTAAGACTAAAATTATTGAAAAAGAAAAAATGCAGCAATCAGGCGCGGCTTTGGCGCCGAAAAAATCCCACATTGGTTTGATTGTGGGCGTGCTTTTGGTGATTGCCATTGTGGGCGGAGGAGGATTTTTTGCTTATCAATATAAAGACCAGATATTTGCCAAGCCAGCGCCAGCACCCGAACCAGTCGTTCAGGTGCCGGTTGTGGTGGCGCCAATACCAGTGCCAAGTGCGCCCACAGACCTTAAGGCGACTTCAACCAACCCGACCAGCATTTCTTTGTCATGGACTGACACGGCGAGCAATGAGTCGGCTGTGCGCATAGAAAGGCGGAATGATACTGGCACTATATATGATCGCCTGACTGATTTGCCGCCCAACAGCTCCAATTTCCAGGACAATTCTGTCCAAGCAAGCACAGCTTATTTTTACCGCGTGATTGCGCGCAACGAAACCGGCGAATCAGCGCCAAGCAACGAGGCGCAAGCCACGACTCAAGCTTTGCCGCCAGCGCCGCCTAAGCAAGAGCCTTTGCCGCCAGCAGGCTTGGATACTGACTCAGACGGTTTGACTGATCTTGAAGAAACTATCTTGACCGCTGACATCAGAAATCCTGATACAGATGGAGATGGCTATTTGGACGGCAATGAGGTCTTCAATCTATACGATCCGACGCGCAAGGCTCCGGCCAAGCTTTTAGGAGGCGGACAAGTCAAGGTTGCAGATGCGCCCATGGGCTGGTCTGTTACGATCCCAACCAAATGGAATTTGACTCTGGACCAAGCTGATGGATCCCTGGCCACGGTTGATACTGGCCATGGCGAAATGTTCAAGATCAGCATTGAGAATAATGATCAAAACCTTTCGGTCATTGATTGGTTCGTGGCTCGTGAGCCGCAAGCGGATAAGACGAAACTCATGCAGTTCAAATCCAAAAACGGCTACACAGGAATCATCGGGCCAGACCTGCTGACAACCTACATCCCTTGGGGAGACAAGATTTTCGTGTTCAAGTATGACATGGACAAGCAGCCTTTCATTAACTTTAGGACACTGTATTCAATGATCTTGAATTCATTGGTCTTGAAGGGCTTGCCTCAAAAAGTGGTTCCATCAGGCACGGGCCAGCTCCCATTTGAACCTGGTGCAACCCAGCCTGGCACGGTGACACAGCCTGCTCCTGTTTTTGCGACATCGAGCAGCTCCGCGACCTCAACGGCGCCTGGATCGCCAACTTCGACTACGCCATGAAGAACGTACAACGTACAACGTACAACGTACAACGGAGCAAGCAACTTGATTTGGAATTAACGATCCATGGGAAGCTACCAGCCGGGATGTCTGAAAATATGATACGCGAAATAATCAAAAAGTTTTCAGGTAAAATGAAACTCAAGCGTTTGGCCTTGGGCCTGGGGTTTGTTTCTGCGCGCGCCATGGCCGGAATCAACCAGAGCTATCGCGGCAAGGCCAGCGCCACAGATGTACTTTCGTTCGGCTATGCCTTGGGCCGCGGCAATCTGGAGGGCGACATCCTGATTTGTCCCTCATTTGCCAAAACAAGCGCCAAGGATCAAAAAGTCGCATACAAAGAAGAGCTGCAAAGGCTATTGATCCACGGGTTATTGCATTTGGCTGGGTATGACCATGTAAAAAAGGCCGAAGCGAATAAGATGTTTAAGTTGCAAGAAGGATTATTAAAAATAGTATGAGTTTTTTTCACAGTCTTGGATCAAGTTTTAAGCATGCCTGGGATGGCTTGATGGTTGCTTTTAAAGAAGAACAAAGTTTTCGGATCCAGCTCTTTGCCGGATTATTGGTTGCCGTACTTGCCTTGTTCCTGCCTCTGCAGCGCTGGGAGAGGAGTATTGTGATTCTGGTCATTGCGGCTGTGCTTGTGCTAGAATTGTTGAACAGCATCGTAGAAAGGTTTGTGGATATGCTGAAGCCTCGCGTGCACGAGTACGCCAGGCAAATCAAGGACCTGTCGGCAGCAGTGGTATTTCTTGTTGCTCTGACAGCGGTAATTCTGGCCATAGTGATTTTTTGGCCTTACCTTTATTTACTTGTACGCCTATGAAAGGTCGTTTGATTGCAGGGCTTGATCTAGGGTCTTCGGCCATCCGTATGGTCGTGGGCCAGGTTTTGCCTAGCCAAGACAAACATCCTCAGCTTTCGCTTATCGGAGCCACGGAAACAAAGTCAGATGGGATCACCAAGGCATCCATCAGCTCTTTTGAGGATGCGGTGAGCTCTATTTCGGCTTGTTTGGACCAGACTGAGCGCATGATCGGCCTGCCCATCAACGATACTTATGTGAGCGTTGGCGGCACGCAGATAACAGTCCAGGACGCTAAGGGCATTATCGGCATCAGCCGGGCCGACCAGACGATCCGCAAGGAGGATATGATCCGGGTGCTTGAGGCTGCGCGGACCTATGCTAATACTCCGAATTTCGAAATACTCCATGTTTTGCCTCGGAGATTCACGGTTGATAGCCAGAAAGACATAAAAGATCCGGTTGGCATGCAGGGCATTAGGCTTGAGTCCGAAGCCAAGATTATCCAGGGGCTATCCAATCATCTGCGCAATATCACTAAGGCTGTCTTTAGGACTAACGTGGATATTTCTGAACTGGTGTATGCGCCTTTGGCCGCGGCAGAAGCAGTCTCAAAAAAGCGCGAACGCGAGCTTGGCGTGTGCGTCATCAATCTCGGTGCCACCACAACCGGCATGGCTGTTTATGAAGATAATGACCTGGTGCATGCCGCGACCTTCTTAGTCGGTTCAGACCATATCACGTCTGATTTGGTCTATACGCTCAGGACCTCGTTTGAAATCGCTGAAAGGTTAAAAAGGTCTCGGGGCAATGCCGTGCCGACCAATTTCCAGAAAAGCGATGTGATTGATCTTAAGGATTATGGAGCAGAAATGAGTGAAGCTGTTCAGCTGGCTTTTATCTCCGAAGTGATTGAGGCCAGAGTTGAGGAAATATTGGAAAAAGTAGAAGCAGAATTAAAAAAGATAGAACGGTCTGGCATGCTGCCGGCCGGGATTATATTGACCGGGGGCGGGGCCAAACTGGCTGGAATCAGCGAAGTAGCCAGGCGCATTTTTCATTTGCCGGCGTCCATTGGGTCATCAACCCTGGAAAGCTCTGTGCCGGAGTTGGTGCAAGACCCGGCTTTTAGTACGGCTGTCGGGCTGGTGCAATGGGGGTTTGAGGCTGAGAGACAGGGCGAGGAAGGCGTGAGCTTGACCGGATCCATGAAGCACGCCGGAAGCATGTTTTCCAAGGTAACTGATCCATTGAAAAAGATTTTTAAGAGCTTCATGCCTTAAGGATACCGAAAACCCCGCGTGCTCAACCGAAAACACCCCTACCCCTCTTTCTCAAGAGGGTGGGACCTAGTACGTTAAAATCTCCTTGAGAAAGGAGAAGCGAAGAGGTTTTCCGGAATGTCGAGAGGAGCTCTTGACATCTTTTTAGTTTTCTTGACTGAGTGTGCCCAGGCGGTTATGCTTGTAATCATTAAGAGCAATTTTATGGCTCATTAAAGAGGTTTTTGAACACTTTAATTACTCAATGGTATGCCAGAGATTAAGCCAGATATTGAAACTTTTGCAAAAATCAAAGTGGTGGGCGTAGGCGGATCCGGCGGATCTGCCGTAAACCGTATGATCAGCTCCAAAATACGCGGAGTTGAATTCATTGTCATGAATACGGATGTCCAAGCTTTGAACGTCTCATTAGCCACCAGGAAAATCGCTTTGGGCGAAACTGTTTCGCGCGGTTTAGGCGCCGGCATGAATCCGGAAATTGGCGCGCGTTCAGCCGAAGAAAGCCAGGCGCAGATTCGTGATGCCTTAAAAGGCGCTGACATGGTGTTTGTGACCTGCGGTTTAGGCGGCGGTACAGGTTCTGGCGTGGCTCCCAAAGTAGCCGAGATTGCGCGCGAGCTTGGCATCCTGACCGTTGCTGTTGTCACAAAGCCTTTCCAGTTTGAAGGCTACCAAAGGAAGGTTGTAGCTGATGAGGCTTATGAAAAGCTGATCCAGCACGTGGACACGATCATCACCATCCCGAATGACAGGATCCTGCAGATCATTGATCGCAAGACATCATTGATGGATGCATTTGAAATCGTTGACGATGTATTGCGCCAGGGTGTCCAGGGCATTTCAGATATAATTTCAGTTCCGGGTTTGATCAACGTGGACTTTGCGGATGCCAGAGCCATCATGGAAAACCAAGGCTCAGCCCTCATGGGAATCGGCCGCGGCCATGGCGACAACCGCGCAGTTGATGCGGCCAAGGCAGCCATTGCTTCGCCTTTGCTTGAAGTCTCCATTGACGGAGCTAAAGGTATACTGTTCACCGTGACCGGCGGATCCAATTTGGGCATGTATGAGGTGACTGAAGCGGCCAAGGTTATTACTGAATCAGCAGACCCCCAAGCTAAGATCATTTTCGGAGCCATCTTGGATGAGTCGCTCAAAGATGAAATCAAGGTCACGGTAATAGCTACAGGTTTTGGACAAAGGAGCAACGCCGGGTCCCAATATGGTAAGAAAACTATTTTAGCCGGCGGCACTTACAATCCTTCGCAGATGCGCCCGCAAGAGAGGATGGAAAAATTCCAATTCCAAAAACCAATGCCTGAACCAGTCTCCAGCCCCGTGCAAAGGCCTGTGATGGATAATGCTCGGCTCCAGCCAGCGGCCAAACAGCCGCATGTCCAGCCCCCGAGCTATGCGCCCATGCAGCAAACCCCGCCCCCAATCGCGCAGCAGCAGCCAAGGGTCTCAAACGATCAAATGCCTGCGCCAGCCTCTTCTGAGGAAGACGCAGCAGAAATCCCAGCTTGGTTTCGCAAAAAGATGATGTAAGCCGCCGCACGCCAATTCAAAATTCATAATGCAAAATTCAAAATTGAGGTATCCCTTTGGGATTATATTTGATAAAAAAAGCCGAAGGCCTCCAACATTTTGAATTATTAATTTTGCATTTTGAATTATTCAGTTATGCATTGTCCGGTGTGCAACCACGGAGAAAGCAAGGTAATTGATTCGCGCCTTTCGACGGACGGTGTTTCTATTCGCCGCCGGAGAGCATGTGAGGCGTGTGACCATAGATTCTCGACAGTCGAGGAAATCGAGTTGCTCGATATAACCGTGACCAAGCGCGACGGCCGCCGCGAAATGTACTCGCGCGAAAAGCTGAGTTCTGGGGTGCGGCGCGCCTTGGAAAAGCGGTCATATACCCAGGAGGCTTTTCGTGGTCTTTTGCATAACATTGAAATGGATATCGCCAAGCTCGGCACTTCAGAGGTCATGAGCTCAAAAATAGGGGAGCTGGTCATGGAGCGCTTGCGGGGGTTCGATAAAATCGCTTACATCAGGTTTGCTTCTGTCTATCGCGCTTTTGAAGACGCGAAGACGTTCCAGAACGTGCTGGACGAGCTGCGGGCCAAGAAATCTAAGAGGAAGAAGAGGAAATAAGTCCGAGACCACCCCGGTTCGCCATTCGGCTCGCCACCCCTCCTACATTAGGAGGGGACTAAGTTATTTTGTTACTAAGTCACGTCCCCGCCTAGCGTAGAGCCTGCCCTGCCTTCGATATGCTCAGGCCCTGAGTTGATCGAAGGGAGCGAGCGTAGATCGATGTGAGTCGAACGGGTGGGGGTAGGGGGCGGTGTCTCATGGTGGTATAATGCGTAGTGAGTAAAATCGAACTATGACATTCCCCGACAAAAGAACAAAAATCGTCTGCACAATCGGTCCGGCCTGCCATACTGAACCCATGCTGAAGAAGATGATTGCTGCAGGCATGAACGTGGCGCGTTTGAATTTTTCGCATGGTACGCATAAGGACCATGCTAAGCTCACGAACCTGGTCCATTCGGCAGCCAAGAAGCAGAAGACTGTTGTCGCCATCCTTCAGGATCTGCAGGGCCCGAAAATCAGGGTCGGTGAATTGCCGGAAAAGGGGATTGATTTGGTGGCTGGCAAACAAATCATTTTCAGCACTAAGGCCAAACCAGTCCCAGGCCGCATCCCTGTCACATATCCGAAAATGCATTCAGACGTCAAACCTGGACAAAGGCTGCTTTTAAGCGACGGCTTGATGGACGTGAAAGTCAAAAAAGTAAGCGGCCAAGACATCTACTGCCTTGTGGGCACAGGCGGACATCTCACATCTCACCAAGGCATCAACATGCCTGAGACCAAGATCAGCGCCTCGTCCATGTCAGATAAAGACAAAGATGATGTTGAGTTTGGCGTAAAACTCGGAGTGGATTGGATTGCCTTGTCTTTTGTGCGCTCAGCCAAAGATATTTATGACCTCAAGGCTTTGATCAAGAAGCATCAAAAAGGCCATGGCCAACCCATCCGGGTTTTGGCCAAGATCGAGAAGCGCGAAGCAGTGGAAAATATGGATGAGATTTTGGAGGCTACAGACGGCATCATGGTGGCGCGTGGTGATTTGGGCGTGGAAATCCCGGCCGAGGATGTGCCTTTGATCCAAAAACAATTGATTGAAAAAGCTTTGGAAATATCCAAACCGGTGATCGTGGCCACGCAAATGCTGGATTCCATGATCCGCAATCCGCGGCCCACGCGCGCTGAAGTTTCTGACGTGGCCAATGCCGTAATCGATCACACGGACGCAGTCATGCTTTCGGGCGAAACAGCGACTGGCAAGTATCCTGTGCAAACAGTCCAGACCATGGCCAGGATCATCAGAAAAACAGAAAGCTCGCATTATGATGATTTGAACGTAAAAAACAGGAAGCCTAAAACAAAGCAGAGCGCGGTCGCGAGTTTGGCACGTGAGCTGGCAGATGAATCAAGCGCAAAGCTTATCTTGGTCGCGTCTTTGACCGGGCGTTCAGGCCGGATCGTCAGCAGTTATCGTCCGGAACTGCCCATTTTTGTCGGCACGCATGATGCGCGAGTCTGCAATCAGCTGGCCTTGTCTTGGGGGGTCATGCCGTTCTTGCTGCCCACCTGCCAAAATGTTCAGGCGCTTATCTCAAAATCAGTCGCGTATCTGAAAAAGAACCGTTTCTCAAAAAACAATGACCAGATCGTGGTCGTGGCCGGCCAACCCACCGGAATATCAGGCACGACAAATCTAGTTGAGATGCGGAAGATCTCCTGATTTGATGCAGGCATCAAATCTGTCCCCTTGGTAAGGGGACGATTGATAAACTTATGAATAAATCTCAAAATAACTACGCCTTTATTGATAGCCAGAACGTGAATCTCAGTATTCGGGATCTTGGTTGGAGGATTGATGACCAAGGGGAACTGCGATGCAGAGCTTGTGTTGCATGCTATGATCGAATATCCCAATTTTGATAAAGCAGTGATAGTGACTGGCGATGGTGATTTTTACTGTCTTGTGAAATATTTGCTCGAACAAAGAAAGTTGGGAGCGGTTCTCATTCCGAATAAAAATAAATTTTCAGCCCTACTCAAGTTTAGGGTCATCCGTTCATTCTTGCGATATATGAACGATTTAGTGGGCAAAATTTCATATAAAAAAGAAAAGACCCCATAAGGACAGAACCTTATAGGGCTACCTTTTCCGTTGGTGATATTCACAATATACAGCAATATGAGGTTTGTGTCAATGTTGTTTGGTATCGACCACCCCTAGCCCACTCCTCAGCCGAGGAGGGGAACCAACTGGCAGCCGGTATTAGGACGCGTAAGGACGCTTTAGGACGGTTAGGACGTTACGGTTAGGCTTGTTTTTGAAATTTTCAGAAGCAATTCCCATTGCGGCTGGGTCATTGGCATGATGGAGAGCCTAGGCTGGTTAAAAAGCTGAAGTACATTCAAGACCGGGGTATAGCGGATCTCATCTTGGCTGACTTGCCGGGTAAGGGGCATGATCGGTTCAATATCAATGACAGACCAATTGCCCTCGCTGGCATTCGGGTCGTCATAGGCTTTGGCAGCTACTTTGGCAATGCCAACAGCCCCTGATTCAGCGCCTTGGTGGAAGATTATGGCTAAATCGCCAGGGGCCATTTCGCGCATAAAATTGCGCGCTTGGTAATTGCGAACGCCGTCCCACCTGGTCTTACCGGATTTTAACAGCATATCCCAGCTGAAAACCTCGGGGTTTGTCTTGATGAGCCAATAGGCCATATGTCTATCCACAGCGTAGCATATAGGCTATTTTTGGCTAGTTTTGGTCTTATTGAGGCTTGCATAGGAAATATGATTATGTTAAGCTCTCACGACAATTATATATTGGGTTCGTGGTGTAGCCTGGTTAACACGCCCCGCAGTACTGCGGGGAGATCGAGGGTAGTTATGAATCATTTTGTCTATATCCTGCGAAATGCCAAAGGCAATTACTACGTAGGTGCAACAAATGACATCCAGCGCCGTTTAGCTGAGCATAATTCTGGGGTCAGTCTAGCAACTCGCGGGCGAGGACCATGGTGCCTAGTGTATACCGAAACCTATGCAACGCCGCAGGAAGCAAAGAATCGTGAATATAAAATAAAACAAAAGAAAAGAAAAAGTTATATCGATTGGTTGATTGCAGAGGCGGGTAAAAATAATATTGGGTTCGTGGTGTAGCCTGGTTAACACGTCTCCCTGTCACGGAGAAGATCGAGGGTTCGAATCCCTTCGAACCCGCCATACAAAAAAGCGCCAAAAGCGTTTTTTTGTTTACTGAAGGGATTTGAATTTATTTATTGCGTTTATTTCACTGAAATGGCACTATAACATCAGTTTTTTATCAACTAACAATAGAAGGATATTATTTTATGAATAAGCTCATAGGATTCGGGATAATCATGTTCGGCGTCATCACATTATCCGGTTGCGGTACTGCGGGTGTCGTCCAAAATAACGATCAGGCCAATAATCCAGCGCAGGGGACGAGCGTCTCGCAGACGGATACCAATACGGTCAAGCCAACGGCCGCTGCAAGTAAAATAACAGCCATTGTTCCGGAAGGTTGGCTACCTGTTGAGGGTTCAGTTCTACCCGTGCAATATATGAAGGGTTCAGCCAGCTTCATGGCTAAAACAGAGAGCTTCGGAACAACCGACTTGGATCAGGTGACGGAAAAGGCTCTGGCTATCTTTAAGAGCGCGTTCAGCAATGTTTCCGTTCAAGGCGAAACCACAAGAATCACTGTCGACGGTCATGATGCGCGAAAATTGGTTTTTACCAGTGAAATAAGCGGCATCAAGATGAAGTACATGTATGTTTATACAGTCGTGGGTAATGATGTATATGCCATAACTTTCGGCGACCAGGCCGAGAGCTATGATAGTTATATTTCTGATTACGAAAAGATATTGAACCAGATCAAGTTCGTGAACTGAAGCATGATTTAACGTGTAAAATGCGGACATGACGAAGCACGATTATTCCGCTGAATGAAATATGCAAAAGGCCGCATTTGATGCCTCGCAACTCATAGCCATGATCGACTATCCTCCGTTGCACAGCCCAGAGGCACTTCTTTCATATTACGAAAAGCATAAATCGGGGGCTGCTGTCGAGCCCGTGATCGTGGTGCCAATCGAAGCGGCGATAGGATATTTCGCTGAAAGGTCAGGGCGCTATGAAACTTACAAAGAAGCTCTGAACGAGTTTTTACCAAGTCATCCATCGGCCAGGTACTTTATGCTCGGCGGCAAGCACCGTTCGGCCGCGGCCACAATATTAGGTGTTAAAATACCTTGTCTTGTCGTTGGAAGTGATGCTGATGTCGCCGAGATCCGTAGTTTGATGTCAGAAGGTAAAATTACAGGCGTGCCGAGCGTGGGCAAGGATTTTATCGATACGTTGCGCGAATTGGAGGAGCATTATTACGAACACAAAAAGTTCTGGACTATGGAGGAAAAGACCAAGGCCATGATAAAAAACAAAGACATTCCCGAGGGCATGCTTAAAACTAAACTCAAATAGCCCTTCAGCCGCAAATACTGTAAAATAAAGCACAAGTTTGCGCTAAGCCGGAATATGCCTGTCAAAAACAGTTTTTATCAAAAGCACGGCAACACATTAAAGAAATATTTCATACCGCATTCGGGGAATAATTTTCACCCGCATATTTTGCATACCAAGCGCGCCATTTTTTACAGCGCTTTTTTCATCCTCATAAAAGTCATGGTCGTCGGAGCAGCGCTCGCTGTACCCTTGGAAGCTTTTTTGGCTCCAGACGTCTTAGCTGAGCAAGGCAAAAAGATTGTGGCCATGACCAATGAGCTGCGTAAAGAAAAAGGCTTGGCTTCAGTGACTGAAATTGCGGATTTGGATTCATCTGCGCAAATGCGGGCTACGGACATGGCCAGCCAGCAGTACTTCAGTCACACCAGTCCAGACGGCAAAAAGCTCCAATACTTTTTAGGCCAGGCCGGTTATCATTATTCAGAAGCAGGCGAGAACTTGGCCATGGGTTTTTCTGATGCAGAATCAGTCATGAGCGGCTGGATGAAAAGCCCGACCCATTATGCGAATTTAGCGGAAAGTATTTATACGGACGTTGGCGTGGGCATTGCTGGCGGCATTTTTAATGGCACGCCGACCGTTTTTGTGGCCCAGCATTTTGGCACGCCCATTGAGACCAAAAACATGGCCATGATCCGCGGCCAGGAATCAGCAGAAGTTTTGAGAGCCATCAAATCGGCTGAACAGCGAATAGCAAATAGCGAACAGCTGAAATCATCAGGCAAGGTCTTGGCTGAGAAGACGATTAACAAGACGCCACAACCCGCAACTCGTAGCTCGCAACTCGTAGCTCGTAGCTCAAAACCAGAGACGCGGGACGTGGGACGTGGGACGAGCGACGATGTCAGTTCCCCTGTGTTGGATGCTCAAAAGTCATCTGTCGCCTGGAGCGATACTGCTGATGGCCGTACGCATTTGGTGGTAAAAGCCGCAATCAGCAAAGATGCGATTGGTGCATTGGCCATGGTACAAGGCTATCAGATTGAGTTAGGCAAAAATCAAGACGGCATGTTTGAGGGCTCATTGACCGTGCCTGCTTCGTCAAAAGAAATTTTTCAGACAGTCATGGCTCCGACCGTGATGATCGCCGGAGAGAATGGAACCATGTCCGAAGAAACCATTGATTGGCAGAATCCAAAAGTCATAAGCCAGACTCCGTGGCAAAAATACATGCAAGCTAAGTCGTGGCTGTACAGCTCCATCCCTGTCTTCATGTTTTCCAACTGGGTCTATTTTTTCTTTTTGCTGTTCTTCTGCATTGCCTTGGCCATCAATATCCTTGTGGAAATCCGCCAACAGCACAAGCATGTGATTCTGCAGACAGTGGGCTTGATAGCGTTGTTGGTGTGCTTACTGAAGTTTTAGGCTCATGTCCACTTTTTTCGTCGCTAGCCACGCGCTAATCCAAAGAGACGGTAAATACCTTGTCACGCGCAGGTCGGCTTTGAATGATTATATGCCGCTTAAATGGGATGTGCCGGGCGGCACAGTTGAGGTAGGGGAGACTGTGGAAGGAGCTTTGCAACGCGAAGTTCAAGAAGAGACTGGTTTAGAGGTAAAGATCGGGTCGCCGATTCACGTTTTCACCGTCAATAATCCGGCTCGCCCAACCATCCAAATTGTCTTTGAATGCAAATACATCTCTGGCGAGGTCAAGCTTGACCCAGAAGAACACGATCAATTTGAATGGCTTTCAATCGAGGAAATGAAAAAGATTGATGCCATTGCGTTTTTGGATGATTATCTGAAATAGAGGCCTTTCCTGAAAAATGCTATACTGACCGTACTATGATAAAAGCTCTTTCTCCAAACAAGGTCGGGCTTGTGCTTGGCGCATTGCTCGTCGTGTTCCATCTTTGCTGGTCTATTTTAGTCGCCCTGGGTTGGGCGCAGTTTGTCATTGATTGGATCTTCACGCTCCACATGATCCAGCCAGTGTACCAGATCATGCCGTTTTCTTTTGGCCTGATGCTTGGCTTGCTGGTCATGGTTTTTGTCATTGGCTATGCCATGGGCTATGTCGGTGGCCTGCTGTGGAATTTTTTGCACGATAAATAGGGCACTATAGCCTCCTTTGCCTGTCAGCCGTAGCTTTAGCGGAGGATGGTTTAAGTCTCCTTTATTGAAGAGGATTGATTCCATCTGGTTTTTGATATAAAGTTTGTGCCATATGGCCATAACCACAGACGAACGCCAAGACCGTTTAAAGCGCAGGCAGGAGCTGATTGATAAGGGAATCCAGCCCCATCCAGCCAAATTTGAGCGCACGCACAAGCTGGCTGAGCTCAAAGAACTTAAGCCCGAATCAGAGGTCAGGGTCTGCGGACGCATCATGCTTAAGCGCGTAATCGGCAAGCTGGCTTTTTACCAGTTGCAGGACGAGAGCGCTATGCACCAGGTCGGCGTTAAGGTTGATGATGTCGGCGTAGAAAACTTTGAGATTGTACGCCTACTTGACCGCGGAGACTTTTTTGGAGTTGAGGGCAAACTCGGAACGACCAAGACAAAAGAGCCGACAGTCTGGGCCACGTCCATCACCATTTTGGGCAAGAGCTTGATACCATTGCCCGAAAAGTGGCACGGCTTGCAGGACGTGGAAAAAGTCTACCGCCATCGCGAACTGGATTTGGCCACGAATCGCGAATCATTTGAACGCTTCAAGCTGCGCAGTGCGTTTTTGAGCAATGCGCGCAAATATCTGGAGTCAAACGGTTTCATGGAGGTTGAGACTCCGATCCTGACGTCTGTTGCCACTGGCGCAGCAGCCAAGCCTTTCAAGACGCACCATGAGACAGATGACATGGACATGGTTCTGCGCATTTCGCCCGAAACATATCTCAAGCGCTTGATCGGCGGCGGGTATGACCGCGTGTTTGAGACTGCAAAATGTTTCAGGAACGAGGGCTCTGATCCGTCGCATGTGCAGGAGTTCACTCAGATTGAATATTACGTGGCTTACCAGGATTATTTGTGGAACATGGATTTTACCGAGGAATTTTTGAAATCAATTCTAGAGCAAACTTTTGGCAAACTGGATTTCGAAGTCATTGGCAAGACTGGTGCAACGCACGCTATCAGCTTCAAGAACAAGCTGCCGCGCTATAAGCTCACGGACTTGATCAAAGAAAAAAGCGGGATTGATGTCTTGGAATACAAAGATGCGGATAGCCTGCTGAAAGTAATGAAAAAGAAAAAGATTGAGATAGAGGACGCGGATAAAAAAGGCCTTGGCACGCTAATCGACGAGTTGTACAAAAAATTCGTGCGCCCTGAGCTGATAGATCCGTGCTACATCACAAACCATACAGCTGAGATGATGCCTTTGGCGCGCAGGAATGACGATGATCCGCGTTTGGTAGATAGTTTCCAGCTTGTAATTGCCGGCTGGGAAGTCATAAAAGCCTACTCAGAGCTGGTTGATCCGATTGACCAGCGGCAGCGCATGGGCGTGCAGGCTGAATTCAGGCAAAAAGGCGATGAAGAAAGTTTTGAATTGGATGAAGACTTTTTGCAGGCCATGGAAGCCGGCCTCCCGCCCATCACAGGCTGGGGCATGGGCATAGACCGCATCATGGCGCTCTTGACTAGCCAACCAAATCTGCGCGATGTCATTTTTTTCCCAATAATGCGTCCCGAGACAGATTAACCTTCATGTCATCTTGAGCGGAGTGAGTCGGACGAACGCAGTCGAAAGATCTGGCTTGGTCTGTGTTACAGAACGGTCCAGATCCTTCAACTCAGTATGACTTCGTTCAGGATGACAGAAAATATGCCTCCACACACAAAAAGAGTCTTCGAAGACTTTAAGTGCGAAAATTGCGGACAAGAAGTAAAAGGCAATGGCCGGACAAGCCACTGCCCGAAATGTTTATGGAGCAAGCACATGGATGATGTGCCAGGCGACCGCGCATCTGAATGCAAAGGCATGATGCGGCCTGTGGGAGTCTGGGTAAAAAAAGGCGAAGCAGTCAAAATCCAGCATAAGTGCGAAAAATGCAATTTCCGCCGCATGGCCCCGGTTGCTAAGGAAGACGATAGGGAACTCTTAATCAAGATTTCTGTAGCCGACGTCAAACAAGCATAATAAACAAATTCGTATATTCGTTCGTATTCGTAATTCGTACGAGCGTAGCGATTAAAAAAGGCTCGCAGTCATGATGACCTGCGAGCCGAGTCGAGCTGAGCTCGATTGAGTTGCCTACTTGTTGAGGTCTTTCGGAACCTCGAGGGTGCAGGCTGAGACGTTCCAGCAATTGCGGACTGCGTCCTTGATGTACCTGCCATTGCACTCAAAGTGCAGTTGCTTCTTGTCCTTGCCCCACATGCTCAGCTTGTTGGAGACGTAGCACGTAGGGTCGCTTTGCCCGGTGAACTCCTTGAGGTTGTCGGGTGTGACCGGGAAGCTGCCCCCAGTTGCCATGCTCGGCGTCTTGGCAGGAGCAGCCTGAGCCTTGTGGCCGATGAACGTTTGCGCTGGGCCGTTTACTACGCCCGGGTCACTGAAGTAGACTTCGTAGATCCGGAGGCCGCAGATGACAAACAAGAGAAAGAGTGCGGATAGCGCTATGAGCGCAATACGATTCGTAAGCTTGCACTCCTTGGACAAGCTTTGTTTGTGTTGTTCCTCGGCTGTGACCAGTGCATTCTGCGCAGCAGCCACAACACGTTCCTGCTCGGCGATGGCTTCTGCAGCGAGTTGCTGCGCGTAAGCCAGTTCCTGTCCTGGGTCGGCGAGCTTAGCTTCCAGCTCCTGGACCTTGGTGTTGGCCTGGGCACAAGCAGCGTTGCACGCTTCTGTGTTCTGGCGGATCGCCTCGGTTACTGCTGCTTGGAGCTTGGTCAGCTTGTCATAGGCATCGACGAGCTCGCCTTGAGCCTTGGCCACTCGTTCGTCAGCAGCAAGCTGAATGTCTGTGGCACGTTCCGCTTCTTTGGACGCCTTGTTGTAAGCGCCAATGAGCTTCTGTTCCAGCTCCTTGACCTTGGCATCGTCAGCCTGAGGTTGAGCAGCTTGCGCTTGAGCCAACTGCTCAGCCGCAGCCTTAAGTTCGCCTTGAACCCGGTCCAGCTCTGTGCGAAGCGTTTCTTGCGCTTCCCTCGCGTACTGGAGATCTACCCCCATATCCTTGACGCGTTCGTCCGCGTTCGCGAGGTCCTGGATTTGCTGATTGGCTTCAGCCAAGCGATCTTCCAGTTCTGTGGTGTGCCTGGCCACATCCATGTTCACCACAGCTTCGAGGTTGGCCTTGAACTGTTCGGCCTCAGCCTTGCTGGCCGCGAGCTGCTCTTCGAGCTCCTGGATGCGATCCGTTCGGATGCGTTCCTCGGCCAGTGCAGTCTCGAGTTTTGTTTGCGCGGCAGATTGCTTGGCCGTGAGATCGCGGAGCTGAACTTGAAGGTCAACCGGCTTCTCAGCTTGCTTGTCGCGGACTTGCGATTGCTCAACCGGCTTCTCAGCCTTCTTCGCAGGAACAGCCGGAGCAGTAGTCTTTGTGGCATGTTTGCTAAAGATGTCATGGGGCATTGGAATCCTCCCGTTGATTGTCGAATTTCGAATCGCTTGGCCATTTAGCCAAACGCCCTAGGTGTATAGGATTAAGCTTTTTAGCATAAATTAGCTGTTTTGTCAAGGTTTAGGCCTAAACATCCACTTGTTTGGAGCGTGCGAATCGCGTATCCTAATATGGCTCTATGCTGAGCAAAAAACCCAAGCTTTTACGCAAGATTCCAGGCCCTGTAGTTTTATTGATTTGGGATGGTTTTGGCCTATCTAAGCACATATCAGGCAATGCAGAAGCCTCAGCTCATATGCCTGTCTGGCACGAGTTTTTGAGTAATTACAGCAAGTCTGAGCTCAGGTCTGATGGCGAGGCCGTGGGCTTGCCCAAGTTTGAATGCGGCAATAGCGAAGTCGGGCATGCCACGATTGGCGCAGGCCGGGCTGTGCCGTCTGATACAATCCTCATCAATCAGGCCATCAAAGATAAAAGTTTTTTTGATAATACGGCCTTGCTTCGGGCCGCAGCGCATGTGATTGAGCATGGCAGCGCTTTACACCTCATGGGTTTGCTCACTAATCGGCAAAGCGGGCACGCGGCTTTTAACCACATCGCGGCTTTGATTAAGTTCGCTGAAAGGCTCAAGCTGCCAAAAGTCGTTTTGCATTTATTTACAGACGGCCGCGACACAGAACCGTTCCATGCGCTTAAGCTTTTGGGCGAGCTGGAGGATATCTTGCCGGAAAATTTCAAAATAGGTTCAGTCAGCGGACGCTTCTATTCCATGGATCGCGACCGCAATTGGGGGAGGACGGGTCTGGTCTACAGCGTGCTCACGCGCGGCGAGGGAGTCGTGGCTGACTCAGCTGCCCAAGCCATTGAGCAAGGCTATGCGCGCGGCGAGAGCGATGAGTTTTTGATGCCGACCTCAATCCTTCAGCCAGATGGCAAAGCATTGGTGATTGATGACCATGACGCCGTGATATTCTGGAACTTGCGCACGGACAGGGCGCGCCAGCTGACCAAACCTTTTGTCCAGCATGACTTTGAACTCAAAGAAAAGCGGCCGTTCAGGCGCAGCAGGAAAGTCCGTGATTTATGTTTTGTGACCATGACAGAATTCGGCAAACAGATAAACGGCGATGGTGCTGCCATTCCGGCTTTCCCGCATCACGAAATATCCGGCACTTTGGTGGAGGCTTTGCGCACGCACAAACAGATTTATATTTCCGAATCAGAAAAATACGCGCAAGTCACGTATTTCATGGATGGCGGCTATGATGCGCCGCGTTTCGGCGAAGAACGGGTGCGCATCCCTTCCCAAAAAGTCTCTTCGTTTGACCGCGCGCCGAACATGCGGGCCAAAGAGATTTCCAAAGCAGTCGTGTCGGCGGTCAATAAAGGGCATGATTTCGTGTGCGCGAACTTCGCCAATGCGGACATGGTGGCACACACTGGGAATTTCAAAGCCGCTGTCTTGGCTTGCGAAGCTTTGGACAGATCTTTGTTGTTAATCTGGAAAGCGATCAAGAAAAAAAGAGGCGCGCTCATGATAACTGCGGACCATGGCAATGTGGAAGAAATGGCTAGTGCGCACGGCGCCATTGATACGCATCACAACCCTAACCCAGTCCCTTTTGTCTGCGCATCTTCAAAGGTCCACAAGCAAAGCGTGCGCAAAGGGACTTTGGCTGATATCGCGCCCACGGTTTTGAGCTTTTTAGGCGTGGACAAGCCCAAAGAAATGAAAGGGCACTCCCTGATATGATAATTAAAAATTCAAAATTAATAATTCAAAATTTTGCATTTTGCATTTTGCATTTTGAATTGTCGTCATATGCGTCCTAAACCAGTAATTCTGATGATCATAGACGGCTTTGGCATCGCGCCAGAGGCTGATGGCAATGCTGTCACAAAAGCGCAGATGCCGAATTTTAAGCGCCTCATAGAATCCTATCCGGCCATGACGGTGCGCGCATCTGGCGAAGCCGTGGGTTTGGCCTGGGGGCAGATGGGCAACTCAGAAGTCGGACATCTTACCATTGGTTCGGGCAAGATATTTTTCCAAAGTTTGCCACGCATCGGTATGAGTATTGAAGATGAATCCTTTTACAATATTCAGGCTTTCGTGGATGCGTGCGAGCACGTGAAGAAGAATGAAGGCACTTTGCATCTCATGGGCTTGTGCTCACCGGGCGGAGTGCATGCGCACCTTGATCATCTGTATGCGCTGCTGAAGATGTGTGTGCTGCACAAGATGGACAAGGTCGCGATCCATGCTTTCTTGGATGGACGCGATACGATTTTTAACAGCGGACAGATTTTTATCAAAGAGCTTGAAGAAAAGATCAAAGAACTTAAAGTCGGTGAGATTGCTACCGTGGGCGGACGCTATTATGCCATGGATCGCGACAACCGCTGGGATCGCGTACAGAAAATGTATGACGCAATGGTCAAAGGCGAGGGGCAAAAGGCTGAGTCAGCTCTTGAAGCAATCGAGAAATCATACGCCGCTGGTGTGTATGATGAAGAATTCATTCCGACTGTAATTGAAAAAAACGGACAGCCTATTGCTAAGATGAGTTCTGGCGACGCCTGCATTTTTTTCAACTACCGCCCAGACCGCGCCCGCGAAATCGCCAAAGCATTAGCTTTGCCTGACTTTGACAAGTTTCCGCGGGTTGAACTCAAGGATTTTTTGCTGGTGAGCATGACTGAGTATGAAAAGAATCTGCCGATTGAAGTTGCTTTTCCGCCGCAGACTGCAGAGACGTGTTTGGCCAAGGCCGTATCTGACGCAGGTTTGAGGCAGCTGCACATTGCGGAAACGGAAAAGTATGCTCACGTCACTTTCTTTTTTAATGGCATGCAAGAAAATGAATATCCAGGTGAAGACCGTGTGATTATCCCATCGCCGCGCGTTTCGTCTTATGACAAGGCGCCGGACATGGCCACGCCGCTTATCGCTGATCGGATTGTCAAAGAGATCGCCAATGCGCAGTATGATTTGATCATTTGCAATCTGGCCAACCCGGACATGGTGGCGCACACTGGCAATGTAGAGGCCACGATCAAAGCGCATGAGTCAGTGGACAAGGCTTTGGGCAGGGTAGTGGATGCGGCTTTATCCGTGGGCGGGGTCGTGCTCGTCACAGCTGACCATGGCAATTCAGAAGAAGTCGTGAATTTGACCACAGGCGCAATCGATAAGGAGCACTCCACCAACCCTGTGCCATTTTTGATTATCGGTAAACAATTTGAGGGTTTGCGAGCGCCTACTGGCGATGTTGTGGGCGGCGACTTAAGTGTTACGCCTCCGGTCGGCATGTTGGCTGATGTTGCGCCCACAGCCCTAAAAATAATGGAATTAGAACAGCCCCCGGAAATGGTGGGGAGAGCGTTGATTTAACCCCTCTATCCGTCCCTCTTTTTAATTATACTGCGGGACTGCCTTTCCCCCCGCCCGCCTCGCAAGCGAGAGCGTTGCGGGCAGGCACAGCCGCAGGGGAAAGGCCAAAATACCAGAGACTGCCAGTTGGTTCCCCTCCTTTTTTGAATGCTGAGGAACCAAGAGATAGATGACGGTAAACTAAGGAGGGGCTAGGGGCGGTCGATACGGATGTGTAACTCCTTGACAACAAGGCTTTTTTTTGTTATATACACAAACATCCCCGTTGTCGTGCGCATCCCACGTGCTCTTCGAAAGGAGTTCCTCATGATGGACATCATTCGTAAAGAAGAAGACTTCTGCATCAAAGGCTGTAGGTATGTTGGATTGAGGCCGACCAAGGTCTTCAAGGAGAAAGTCGGAGTGTACGCCCTGACCATGGAGGGAGGGGCATTCAAACACCGTGAAGAGAGATCAGTCAGGCATCACGACCCGATGGTCAAGATCATGCTCTTCATGGATAACGGCCAACCAGGCGGGTTTGTGAAGGCCTACGTCGAGATGGAAGATCACTTTAATCCTGAGCTCATCCCGCCGATTGCCATCACCTCGGACATGATCATCCACTCCCTCCCTACCTATAGCATGGTTTTGGCCATGCTTGCCGGCCCCTCGGCCATGTTGACGATTACGCTCATCGAGGACGATAAGGTGAGATTTGACCTCGCCATCGGCACCTACCAATCCAAGGGCGTAGTCCCGCTTGAGAAAATCAGCTGTTTCCTCGAGCGCAAACCGTCCTGACGCCCCACTCAACCGCATCACTGAGAACCGCATCCGCGAGCTCCTCAGGGTGCGGTTTTCAGTTTCAAATTTATAAAGTAGCTAGCGGTATTCAAAAAATAGCCCCGGAAATGGTGGGGAGAGCGTTGATTTAACCCCTCTATCCGTCCCTCTTTTTATCATACTGCGGGACTGCCTTTCCCCCCCGCCCGCCTCGCAAGCGAGAGCGTTGCGGGCAGGCACAGCCGCAGGGGAAAGGCTGGTTAACCAGAGGCGGCTAGTTGGTTCCTCTCCTCAGCTAAGAGCCTGCCCTGAGCGAGCATATGTCAAAGCGAGTCGAATGGGAGAGGTTAGGTGAGGTCGATACAATGTATACCCCCTTGACATTTCAGGGGATTTTTGCTATAAACTTTGCCATGAGGTCCTTCCTCACACTAATGGGGGCTTGGGTGCCGAGTCCCAACTTTAAACTCGTGTCGAACGACGACCGCGCCGGCGAGCAGGTCGACTCGAACTCCTGACGGAGTTCGAGTCGACCTGTTGCGGTCTCAGTGAATCTCAGGTTAAAACCTGGTGCGTAGAGCAGGGGAATGGGACTTCCAAAGAATCATCGGAGACAAACCAACCGATGAGGGAGTTCCTGAAAACTGTGAAGCCATCTGGCGTAGGCCTGAGTGGATCTGAGGCAACCGCACAGACGAATTCTGGCAGGGGATGGTTAACTCTGCTCCCGTCCACAGGCGGGTAAGGCACACGAGGTCCTTCTGTGTGGAGGATCTCACAATCTCTCACGCTCGCGCGATTCGTTCGCCGGGCGCTTTTTTCTTTTGGGGGAAAGGTATGTCCTTGACATTTTCGCGGTTTTTGATATATATAGCCATAAGGATTTTCCCCGGGTTGTCGCACAACCCACAACATTACAAGGAGGACGTGACATGGAGACGTCGAAAATCTGGATTTCGGGCATCAAACTGGAAGTTTTGCCGAAAACGCCGAGCGATGATGAAAATCGTGCGCAAGAACGGTTGGCATCAGTTGACCAGACTATGACGAACGAGGAACTCCTCTGCTCCATGAGAAGAGAGCGGGACGAGGCGGAAAGAGCGCAGAACAAGATAAATGATGCGCGGACGGCTGAAGCGAACCGCGACTATCGTTTCAGGGTACTGCTTCAGGGGTCGAGAGACCGCTACCTCGATAAGCACCGCAAGTAAAGAATCGTTTTTTTCATGCAGTTCAAGTCTAGTCTTCACGCTCGCGCGATTCACGCCGGGCGTTTTTTATTAAAGTCTTTCCCTTGCGGTAAGGGAAAGACTTAGATAGAGTTAGTCTTGTATGCAGACCGCTGTCAAAATCATCCAGGCTTTGCGCAAGCGTTATCCGCAAAAGGCAGACATGGATTTGGGCAATCCAGCTGATACATTGATTGCAACTGTTTTTTCCGCACGCACGACTGATGTGCAAGTTTTGAAAATGTATCCTGCGTTCCGCAAGAAGTTTCCGACTTGGGAAAAATTAGCCAAAGCAGATTTGAATACGATTGCGAAATCAATCAATACCATCGGGCTCTATCGAAACAAGGCAAAGTCAGTAAAGGGTATAGCCCAAAAAATCCTGAGCGATTTTAAAGGCCAGGTGCCGCGCACAATGGAAGAGCTGATTACTTTGCCTGGTGTCGGACGCAAAACCGCGAGTTGCGTCCTGGTCTATTCTTTCAAAGTGCCAGCCATTGCAGTTGATACGCACGTATTCAGGATTGCGCATCGTTTAGGTTGGTCCAAAGGCAAAACGCCGGAAAAGGTTGAGCAAAACATAAAAGATTTATTGCCGCGTAATTTGTGGATGCATGTCAACCGGACTATGATCCGTTTTGGCCGCGAGATCTGCATTGGCGGTAAAAAGCCGAAATGCTGGATGTGCCCGCTGAGGAGATGGTGCGCATATGAACCGAAAACCCCACAACCGACTGACAACTAACAACTAACAACTGACAAGAGCGTCTAAGTTACTCTTGTCCCGCCTTCGGCGGGATCCCGCTCTAAGCGGTGATAAGTTGTCAGTTGTAAGTTTCATGTTATACTTATCAGCATGTTAGAGGGCAGTATAGTCCAAGGCATTCAGCAGGTTTTTTTGGCTTCATCTTGGGGAGAATGGGCAGCCATCATGCTGGCTCGTCTTTGGATTTTTTTGTTTGTTCCAGTCCTGGCCTGGATGTGGATGCGTGACCCTCGCGACAGGCATGCGGTCAAAGAGGCTTCATGGTCTTTGCTGGTCAGCGTTTTTGCTGGTGAGTTGTTGTCATTGATGGTAATGCGCGTTCGGCCTTATTTAGCCGAGTCTAATGTCATCGCCTTGATAACCCCGCCCTTGAACAGTTCTTTTCCATCTTTGCACGCAACTGCTGCGGCTGCCATCACCATGAGCATGTATCTTTGGAATAAGAATGCAGGCCATGTTTGCCTTTTGATAACCTTTGGAGTCATAATCGGCAGGATGGCTGTCGGTATGCATTATCCCACGGATATTTTAGCCGGCCTTGCCATCGGCTCGGCCAGTGCATTATTGGTCAGGCTCGGGCATAATCTGATCCGCAAAAAATCTTTGCGCAAGCTTGAAAGCAAAATGGATCAGGGAGTCATATGAAAAAAATATATCTCCTCTCTTCGCTCTTCATTCTTCTCTTAGCCTTCTTCCTGGCCTGGTTCATTCCCTCGGCCTTTATTGGTTCTCCAGCGCCGACAAATGTAGAATTCAGCTTAGGCACAGGCGTGGGCGTGTCTGATTTAGCCCAGGCTTTGGAAGCGCGCGGAATCATTTCGTCGGCTTTGGGCTACAAGATCTACGCTGTGATTGATCCAGCCTCGCGCAAAGCCAAAGCTGGCGATTATGAAATTGCGCCTGGTTCGTCTTACAGATCCCTTGTGCGCGATTTCGCGCTTGGCCCGGCCAGCAACGAAAGGGAAATAAAAATAATCGAAGGCTCAACCATTTCCGGCCTTACGTCGCTGCTCGCGAAATATGGCGTGTCCGCAACATCCATGACTTCCTTGGTGGGTGATTCAGTCAAAGGCAAGCCATTTGCAGTTGATTTGCGCAAACAATTTTCTTTTCTGTCAGCTCTTCCGCCAAAAGCCTCGCTTGAGGGCTATCTTTTTCCTGATACATATCGCGTGTGGAAAGATCAGTTGCCGCTGAGCTTAATCCTCAAACAACTGAATGCTTTTGACAAGAACACCCAAGGTTTTGTTGATGAAGCTCGCAAGCAGGGGAGAGATCTGGAAGAGGTTGTCATACTTGCGTCAATCGTGGAAAAAGAAGCAAGAACTCCGGAGGAGAGAAGGATGATTGCTGGCATATTTTTGAATCGCTTAAAAAACCACATGCGCTTGCAGTCTGATGCCACGGTCAATTACGTTACTAACGCAGGCAGAGCCAGGCCATCAATCAACGATACGCAAGTAGATTCGCCGTACAATACTTATCAGAATGACGGTTTGCCGCCTGGGCCGATTTGCAACCCGGGCAAAGATTCTTTAGATGCAGCACTCAATCCGACAAAGAGCGATTATTTCTACTATTTGCATGATGACAGCGGAAAAGTCTATTACGCGCGCACGCTAGAAGAGCATAAAGCGAATCGGTATAAGGCTTACGGAGAATAGCCCTCACCCCCAGCCCCTCTCCCACAGAGCAGGAGAGGGGTGTGATACAAAAAAGATCCCAAGCGGGATCAGTGAGGGTCGCGGGTAAGGTGGCTTGAGTTCAAACCGAGCTTAGTTTTGAGCTCTTGGCGCCGTATCCACGTGTTCGGGTGGATGGGAAAACCTTTGGCCTTGTAGTGCTCTAGTCCAAAGGCGATCATGAGCAGTTCAGCGCGATCTAAATCACCCTCCATGAAGTATTTTCTCAGATCGCCGTCTGAGTCGCTTTTATCTATGCGCTCAATAATATCAGCGACTGCCAAGCAGCGCGAGAGGGTCGGGCGCTCCATGAAGCTCCAGGTGTGCTGGCAGATGGCATCAAGGATTGCAGGGTCGTCTATGTCTGGCCAGAGTTCCTGGACCAGGATACTGCCGACAGGGCCATGCAAGTAGATGCTGCAGCGGCAATTCTCTGGCAGCCACAAGAGGGTTTTGATGTCTTTTTGCGCCAGTTGGGACACAAGGGTCGTTTCCGGGAAATGCTTGGCTATGTCATGCAAAAGCGCGCTCAGCCCTGCCTGTTTCAGGTCGAGCCCGTATGTCGGTTGAACGTCAACCATCAGTTTCAGGACCCGTTTGCAGTGATCCAGCCTTTTTGGTCTCAGGTTTTTTTCTAGGTACTCGTTGATTGACAAGGTGCTCAGGCCCATCCGCCCTCCTTTTGGCCTTTGTGAGATTAGATTACAGCACATCATTTTTAGCTTGTCGAGAGGGTCGCGATAACGGGTTTGTAAGCTCTTTGACGGGCTGATACTATCCGCCATGTAACACGAATCATGTAACACATAACAACCAAGCAACGGTTGCATGATACATGTTGTATGTTACATGTTATATGAGCATTGACTTCAGTCGCGAATTGAATCAAGAACAATTGGACGCTGTTTTGCATGGCGACGGCCCGTGTTTAGTTTTGGCCGGCGCAGGCTCCGGCAAGACGCGCACAGTGACTTATCGGGTTGCTCATCTGCTTGAGAAGGGCGTAAAGCCGGATTCTATTCTGCTGCTGACCTTCACTAACAAGGCTGCGCGGGAAATGTTGGAGAGGATCGGGTTGCTCGTGGGCACTAGCGCCAAGGGCGTTTGGGGCGGGACTTTCCATGGGACAGCCAACCGTCTTCTGCGGTCATTCGCGTCGCAGATCGGCTACACGTCCAGCTTCTCTATTTTGGATGAGGAAGACGCCAAGAGCTTGCTGAAAGCTGTTTTGAAAGATTGCAAGATCGATCCTAAGGCGCGGCGCTTTCCTTCGCCAGCCGTGATCCGCAATATTTTTTCGTATTCCTTGAACACGGGCATCAGCCTCAAAGAAGCGGTTGAGATGAAAAATCCGAATTTTTTGGATTGCGTGAACGACATGGAGTTCGTGATCAACCAGTACAGGCAAAGGAAACTGCAATCCAATGCAATGGATTTTGATGATTTGTTGTGGAACTGGCTGCTGGTCATGGAGCGCAATCCGCAAGTCGCAGATTTGATCGGCAACAAATTCCAGCACATATTAGTGGATGAGTATCAGGATACGAATGTTTTGCAAGCCAGGATTGTGGGTTTGGTCGCCAGAGCGCACAAAAATATTTTTGTGGTCGGGGATGATGCGCAATCCATCTATGCGTTCCGCGGCGCTGACGTAAAGAATATTCTTCATTTCCCGGACCAATGGCCAGGCGGAAAAATTTTCAAACTTCAGAACAATTATCGCAGTACGCCGCAGATATTGGAGGTAGCCAACTCGTCGCTAAGCAATAACGTTAACCAGTTTGAAAAAGAATTGATTGGCTTGAAAGCCCAAGGTTTGCGTCCGGGCTTGATTGCCTGCCCCTCGGCCAAGCAAGAAGCTGAATATGTAGCTGACCAGATTCTTTTGTTGCGCAGCCAGGGAGTGGCTTTGGCCAATATGGCTGTGCTGTTCCGCGCCTCGTCGCATTCCCAGGCTTTGGAATTTGAACTCATGAAGCGCGATATCCCGTTTGAATACCGCGGTGGCGTTAAATTTTTTGAGCGTGCGCATGTAAAGGATGTCCTTGCATACCTGAGGATTTTCCAAAACCCAAAAGACGAGCCAGCCTGGTTGCGCATCTTGAACATGCAGGCCGGGATTGGCGCAACATCAGCTTCGCAGATCATTTCTCGCATCAAAGATTTGGCAGGCATGGAAGAGGTTTTGGATCCGCAAGTCATGCTTGTGCCTTCGCGGGCTGTCGAGGGCTGGCGCGGCGCCTGCGACATGCTGGCCTTGATGCGCGCAACAGACAATAAGCCAGGCAGGATCTTGAGCGCCATCGCGATGTCTGAAATGTATCGTACATATCTTGAACGCGAATATCCGGATTGGAAAGACAGGGCAGAGGATTTGGAACAGCTTGCTCAATTCGCTGGCGCGTACATGGACATTCCTTCGTTTCTGGCTGACACAACTCTCGAAGGCGCCGGTTTCGTCTCTGGCCAGACGCGGGACGTGGGACGTAGGACGAGCGACGATGAGCGAATAGTGTTATCAACCATTCACCAAGCCAAAGGCTTGGAATGGGATACGGTATTTGTGATTCATGTCACTAATTTAGGTTTTCCGAATCCGCGCGCGCTTGAGGACGAAGCATCAATCGAAGAAGAGCGCAGGCTTTTTTATGTAGCTGTGACGCGCGCCAAGAATCGTTTGTTCGTCACTTACCCGCAAGTCATGGGTTATGACGCCATGTCTTTTTGTAGACCGTCGATGTTCATCGAGGAACTGCCGCCGCGCCTATTTGAGCAAATGAATATCGCTTCCGCGCAGCTCGCATCTCGTAGCTCGCATCTCGGGACGACGCGGGACGTAGGACGTAGGACGTGGGACGATGATGGCAGTTACGATGAACCAACAATCCAGATCGGCAATGACGGCGAAAATCAGCGCGGCACATATTGGAATTCTAAACAGCACGAAAAACCGATCACTACATCAGTCTGGAAAAAACCCGAAGAAAAAAAACAAGCGCCACGAATATCATTCTTGCGAGATGTTGATGAGTTGTAAATTTATTAATTGGTAGAGACGTCCCATGGGATGTCTCTACTGGGTAACAAAATCAACCAGAGGCTGCTATCTGGTTCCCCTCCTCGGCTAAGGAGTGGGCTAGGGGTGGTCGTTACTCATCCCGCCTTGACATTTCCCCCATTTTCTGCTATGTTAAGCCATACTTCGACAATTAGTGCTTAACTTAGCAACCAAAACCACAAACCCAGGAGGGTAGTCATGCAACTTGATATCGTGGTCGTGCCAGATCTGGCGGCCGTAGATTTGACTGCGCTGGTAGAAAAAGAGCTCAAGCTCACATATCTCGAATCTGACTACAAGCGATGGGACTACTACCGAGGCGTTGACGGGAAAGAAATACCTGGACGCGGTCGCAAGTATGAGGTTTTCTTCTTCCAGCCCAAATCCGGTGAGGCCGTTTCGTCTGAAGCAGTGCGCAATTATTTCAAGGATTTGGGTGGTTTCTACGGTCACGCCGGTGCCTTCACGCAATGGTGTCGAGTCTGCGGTCTCCATGGCTACTATGCCACGGTTCTCGAGGATAGTGATTGTTACCGCGATGTGAGCGGCGGCCTCGGTGTCCCGTGTTCCCGCTTTGAAGTCAAGCACCGTGAGCTTAACATGCACTGGTCTGCCGCTGGCTGGCGCGGCGGTCGGTCCCTCGTCGGGTTCCGCGAGTTGGCGTAGCACCTTGATCGTTTTCGCGTCTCATTCCCGAATCTGGGAAAGGGACGCTTTTTTGTATATAAATTTTTCTAAAGCTTCTCTTTAATCTGTTCCCAAGTTATTTTTGAGACTTTTTCAATTTCTTTCAACAAATAATAAAGCACGTCTTTACGTAAGTCAGTATCTACTGTGACCGACTTTTGAGTCGGGGGCCACATTACTTTGACATGGTCGCCCTTGCCGCCAACCGTATTGATTTCAAATCCAAGACGTTTTAGTGCTTTTAAAAATTTGGAACGGGAAATTTCGCCGGGCAGTTCGCTATGCGAAGGCATACCCCTTTTCGTTGACTCGGCGAATCCCGGCTTCTTTGGCGTAAGATGAGGGCACTTCAAAAGCA